>JAABUQ010000145.1_pt1 | contig 149805 bp, 134 predicted proteins | sample 5560001 | NCBI WGS metagenome assembly JAABUQ01 (sample SAMN10711888, study PRJNA513371) | rock metagenome | isolation source: Antarctica rocks | place: Antarctica: Victoria Land, Finger Mt nord | collected 2015-12-18
CAACAGCGGCTGGTCCGTCGCCTGGGCCGTCTGGGGTATCGCGTCAGCCTTGACCCACTCGGGCCCGCTCTGCCAGCACCGGCCGCCTGACGGCCGGCTCGACGCATTTTCAGACGAGTTACCTGCACGCTCTCGAGATGCTCGAGGGTGACGAGCGCGCTACCTTCGAGCGCCACTGGGCCCAGTGCAGCCGGTGCCGGACGCTCGTCGAGCACCACCGCCTCACGCTGCTGGCCCTGCTGCAGGCGGTGCCTGAGCTGGAGGCCTCGCCGGGGCACAAGGCGCGGCTGATCGAGCGCGCCGCCACCGAGCTCGAGCTGGCGAATGGCCTCGCCCACGTGGACATACCGTTGGTCGCTGGTGTCGCGCGCCCACCACAGCGAGCGGCCGCTGTTGACCCCGGCGGCGGACAGCTCGCCGCCCGGCGGTCGGCCGACGCGGTCTCGGCGCCACGACGGCGACCGCGCGTCCTCACCTGGCGCTACCTCACCGCCGTCGCCGCGTCCCTGGTGTTGACAGTGGCGTTGGTGAGCGTCGCCGCCAGCCGTTTCATCGGTACCCGCCCGACGCCGGGCGTTGCGCTCACCGCAGAGGGTCCGGCACCAGCCGCGACTGGCGCCACGGCGGCGTCGCCGGCCGCGACGTCCACCAGGCCGCTGGTGAGTGAGCCGACCCCTTCGCCCGTCCTGACCCCTAGCGCACCGAGCGCTCCGGCGTCCGCCAGTGGCAACGATCCGGTCCAAACCGTGACGACGTTCTACAGGTTCCTGGGCGAGCAGCGGTACGACGACCTGCTGCCTCTTCTGAGTCCACAGCTACGCGCGACCTCACCCTGGCAACCCAGCGCCTTGCGCGACCGGACGCCGCCCGGCGACCTCGTGGTCGAGCAAGCGCAGCTGGTTGGCGTGGCGCCCGACCAGCAGCATGCCACGGTGCGGGTCGTCGTCCGGGAGACAGTGCCGCCCCCTCTGTCGCAGACTCGCCACTACGTCGGGACCTGGCAGCTGGTGCGCGGCGCCACGGGCTGGCTGCTCGATGCCTCCGACCTACAGATCGAATAGACGGCGCTCCCCCTCGATACGCACCAGAGCGTGGCTGGCATCGCGGATGGTGCGCCTCAGGCCCTCGACGGTTGGCGCACCCTGCATGCCCCAGCGGTCGACCACGGCGGCCGCGACCGGCGCGAGCTCTGACTCGTCGACGAAGACGGCGACGCCTTCCGCGGCGATACTGGTGCCCGGCACGGTGAGGCGAACCCAGGGGTCGTGCCGCCACCGCCTGGCCTTCGTCGAGAACGCCGACGTGAACAGGTACACGACGCCCGGCGGCGCGACGATGAACCACACGGGCACGGTCCCCTGGCGGTCGCGGTCCCGAGACGAGACCAGAACCTCGTCGCGGCCGTCGAGCGCCGCGAGAAAGGGTGCGGGGAGGGGAACCGGGGGAAAGAGGCGATGGTTGCGTGTTTCCACCATTGGGGGTACATTAAAGGCACGGCGCTGACGGAGACAGCGCCACCCCGAAGCTGTCGCTTCAGAGAGCCCGCGGTGAGGTGCAAGGCGGGCGCGAGAGAGCGGGGTGGAGATCACTCCCGAGCCGCACCCCGAAACCAGATCCCGCGTGGCGGGCGCTGGGAGTAGACGGTGCCGGGCCTGCCACCCGTTATCAGCGGCAGAGGTATGAACACGTACCTCATGAGCGCCCCGAGTGCGGGGAAACAGGGTGGTACCGCGGACCCACACGGGGCCCGTCCCTACGTCAAGGGACGGGCCTTTTCAATTTTTGGTTCGACGTGTCGGGGTCGCGGGTGGCGATGGCGCCGCCAGTCTGCCGCGCGGGCGCGGGCGCCCATGAGCGACGAGAGGAGCCGGTCTTGGTCGCTCTAGCAACAGCAACAGCAACAAGGACAGCAGAACGGACGGGAAGCGAGCCCACAGAGCAGCCCGTCGTAGCAGCGCCGCGCACGGTGTCGGGCGGGCAGCTGATGTGCGAAGCGCTACTCGCGCAGGGCGTGGACACTATGTTCGGCTACCCCGGCGGCGCCGCCTTGCCCTTCTACCGGGATCTGGCTGGCAACCGCGGGCTACGGCACGTGCTGGTGCGGCACGAGCAGAACGCCGCCCACGCCGCCGACGGCTACGCCCGCGCCACGGGACGCGTCGGCGTCTGCGTCGCCACCAGCGGTCCCGGCGCGACGAACCTGCTGACCGGGCTCGCCACCGCCTACATGGACTGTGTCCCGGTGGTCGCCATCACGGGGCAGGTGGCTCGCGCGGTCATCGGCACGCAGGCGTTCCAGGAGGTGGACGTTGTCGGCATGGTGGGGCCGATCACCAAGGCCGCGTTCCAGCTGAAGCGCCCCGAGGACATCCCCGCTGTCGTTGCAGAGGCTGTCCGTGTCGCCGGCGAGGGACGGCCTGGCCCGGTCCTGATCGACTTTCCCAAGGACGTGCAGCTGGGGACGGTGACCGTGGGCGTGGGCGTGAGCGTGAGGGAAGACCACGCGGCGCTGGGGCGGCCGGACGCGTCAGCCGAGCCGACCGTGGGGCTGTCCGTGACGGCCCTGGCGGCGATCGAGCAGGCTGCCGCGCTGCTTGACCAGGCAGAGCGGCCGGTCGTGATCGCCGGCCACGGCGTGGCCATGGCCGGCGGGGCCACGGAGTTGCTCGCGTTCGCCGAGGCCAGCGGCGTCCCCGTTGGCACCACCCTCCTGGGGCTCGGTACCTTCCCCGAGCACCACGCCCAAGCGCTCGGCATGGTTGGCATGCACGGGACCGTCCAGGGGAACCTCGCTATGCACAACGCCGACCTGATCATCGGCGTCGGCATGCGCTTCGACGACCGGGTGGTCGGCCGCCCCGGGGACTTCGCGCCCGAGGCGCGCATCGTCCACGTCGACGTCGACCCGCGGGCGTTCGGCCGGGTGATCCGCGCCGACGTCCCGGTCGAGGCAGACGCCCGGCTGGCCCTCGCGGCCCTGGCCCAGCGCGCGCACCGGCGGGACCGCTCGGCCTGGTGGGCCCGCCTGGGCACCTGGACAGACACACACGCCGCGTGCAACCTCAGCCGCGACGGTGCCTCGCCGGACGATCCGCCGACGACGCCCGACGTCGTCACCACGCTCCGCCAGGTGGCCGGGCCCGAGGCGGCCGTCGTCACAGACATCGGCCAGCACCAGATGTGGGTGGCGCTGCACTACGGCTTCGACCGCCCGGGCCAAACGTTCACCAGCGGCGGGCTGGGCACCATGGGGTACGGACTGCCGGCGGCCATGGGCGTGAAGGTGGCGCAACCGGACCGGCCGGTATGGGCGGTGGTTGGCGATGGCGGCTTCCAGATGAGCGCCCCGGAGCTGTCGACCCTGGTGCACACGTCCATCGCGCTCAAGGTGGTGGTGGTGAACAACCAGTGCCTCGGCATGGTGCGCCAGTGGCAGGAGCTGTTCTACGACGGCATCTACAGCCACTCGCTCCTGGCCCAGCCCGACTTTGCGGCGTTGGCGCGGGCGCACGGCTGCTGGGCAACGACAGTGTCGCGGCGCGGCGACCTCGAGGCGGCGCTGCGCGCGGCCGCCGCGCAGCCGGGGCCAGCGGTCATGGACGTGCGGGTGCCGGTGGAGGAGACCGTCTTCCCCATGGTCCCGTCCGGGGCCACCCCGGCCGACGTCCGCTGCGTGGATCTCTGACGAGATCTCAGCTAGGCTTTGTCCACGCTCAATGGCGATCACTGCTCTACCTCGAAAGCCTGGTCGAGACCATGACCGCCTTGCAGCCAACCACACTCCCCGCCCTCCACAACCGTCGGACCACTGACCGGGGGTAGGGCCAGACGCCATAGGTCAGCTGGCGGTGGGCAGGCTGTCTTCGAGCGGTTGCGCTGCACCGAGCTCGTCGCTTGGGACACCATCCTGCTCGGGCGGGGCTGGCCGTACTCTTGTCGTGTCATGGCTCGCCTGCACGCTCGCGTCCGCGAAAAGCTCAGGCTGGGTACGCTCACTGGCGCACTCGACGCGCTGGCGGCCTTCTATCGGGCGAGTCCGCGTCTGACGGTCTGCTCGCTGGCTCTTGCCACCTGCAGTGGGCTGCTCGCGCCAGCATTCATGCTGGCCACTGGCGAGCTCGTTGCCTCTCTGCAGGGCGGCCGCGCGTACCTCGCGCCGCTGACCGCGGTGGCGGCGATCTTCACGCTCCAGCGCGTACTCGACCCCGTGCGCGGCTATCTGGGACAGATCCTCCGGCCGCGGGTCGACGAGACACTCGGCGATCGGATCATGGTCGCGGTGTCCGCTCCGGCGGGCCTCCAGGAGCTCGAAGACCCACGGGTGCTCGATCGCATCGAGCAGGCACGTGGCACCGTGACGGGGTTCACGCCCGGTCAGGCAGCCGAGGAGTTCGCCGCCCTGTGGGCCCTGCGCATCCAGGCGGTCGCTTCGCTCGCCATCGTTCTGCGCTGGTACTGGTGGGCCGGCCTGGCGCTGTTGCTCACCTACAGCGTCTCCTTCAACCTGACGCGCTGGCACTATCGGAGCGTCACGGTCGTGGTCTGGGGCCAAACCGAGCATTTGCGGCGCTCGTACTACCTGCGAGGCTTGGCGTTGAGCGCGCAGGTCGCCATGGAGACGCGCATCTTTGACCTCGGGCAGTGGCTTGTGCGCCAGTACCGGGAAGGCTCGCTCGCCGTCCTGCGCGATATCTGGCGCAAGCGCAACGAAGGCTGGTCTGAGGCAGCGGGCATCACCGTGCTCATGGCACTGGTCGAGGCGGTCACGCTGGGGTTTGTCGCTGCCGACGCGCGGGCGGCGCGGCTTCCGCTCGGGACGGCTGTGACGCTCGCCCAGGCGGTAATCGCCGCGGGTCTGCTGAGCCGCTACGAAGACGCCGATTGGGGCCTTGGTGAAGCGGGAGCCTCGGTTGGCAAAGTCGCCGAGCTGGAAGCATCCATACGCGACGTCGGCACAATAAAGGGTGGTGGCCGATCTGCCGAGGGCATGCCGCGACGCGCCATTCGCTTCGAGAACGTCACCTTCACCTACCCTGGTCGCGCCAGGCCTGTCCTCGAGGCGCTCACCCTGGAGATCGAAGCCGGCCGCTCGCTGGCGATCGTCGGCGAGAACGGCGCCGGGAAGACCACGCTGGTCAAACTCGTGACCCGGCTCTACGACCCGACGGCGGGGCGTATCACGGTCGACGGTGTCGACCTCCGCGACATCGACCCCATGGCCTGGCATGGGCGTACGTCGGCCCTCTTCCAGGACTTTGCCCGCTTCGAGATGACGGCGTACGACAATGTCGCGTTCGGCGCACTGCATGCGCGGGACGACGCGGCCGCCGTGTCACGGGCAGCCGCGGATGCTGGCATTCTGCGGGTGATCCAGCGCCTGGGTGATGGCTGGGACACGACGCTCAGTCGTGCCTATCGGGACGGTGCCGACCTGTCGGGTGGTGAGTGGCAGCGCCTCGCGATGGCACGGGCGCTGTTCGGCGTGGCCGCCGGCGCCGGTGTCCTCATCCTCGACGAGCCCACCGCGTCGCTCGACGTGCGTGGCGAGGCCGAGGTGTACCAGCGCTTCCTGGAGCTGACGCGCGGCGTGACGACGATTGTGATCTCGCACCGCTTCTCCACGGTCCGGCGCGCCGACCGGATCGTCGTCGTCGAACGAGGCCACGTTATCGAGGACGGCTCGCACGCCGAGCTCGTGAGCCGCCCGGACGGCCGCTATGCGCGGATGTACGCGTTGCAGGCGTCGCGCTTTGCCGACGTGGATTCCAGTAATGCGTGAGGCGGTGCGCGCGCTCGGGCTCATGCTCGAGATCTCGCTGCGTGCTGATCGGCCGCGCTCGATCCTGACGGTCATCACCGCGGTCGGCACCATGGCGACGCAACCTCTGCGCGCGGTCGGCTTGAAAGTCTTGATCGATGGCGTTATCGGCGGCAACGAGGGTCAAGCGTTGAGCGGTGTCCTGCTGGTGGCCGGCCTGACCGCGCTCAGCCGGCTGATGTACTGGGCGTCGCTCAACGTGCGCATGCGCCTGCGCGAAAACACGCAGGTCTACCTGGACGCGCACCTCATGGAGCTGACAGCGGGTATTCCTGGCCTGGAACACCATGAACGCCCCGACTATCTGGACAAGGTCGAGCTCGTCCGCGCGGAGCGCTGGTATCTGGCCAATCCGTTCAATCCGCTCTCCTGGACCATCGCCTCGGTGATCCAGATTGCCAGCATCATGGTCCTGCTCGCCGGCGTCCATCCGCTGCTGCTCCTGCTGCCCCTGAGCGGGGTGCCGAGCGTCCTGGCGACGCTGCACGGCCAGCGCGCGGCAACCAGGCTTCGCGAATCTCAAGCCGAGCCGAACCGCCTGCTCCGCCACCTGCAAGACCTGACGACGGACGCTGCCTCTGCAAAGGAGATGCGCATCTTCGGGTTGACCGACGTCCTCCTGCAGCGGCGCCGCTCACTGTTCCGCGCGCTGGAGGGCGCACGCATGCGCCAGGGGCTCCGCATGACACTGCTGGAGGCGGGGGGCTGGGCGATCTTCGCCGTCTGCTTCGGTGCGGCCATCGCGTATGCCGGAAATCTGGCAGCCGCACAGGTCATCTCCGTCGGCGCCGTAGTCCTGGTGCTCGGCCTTGGGGCGCAGATGAACGTGCAGCTGGCCATGCTGGTGGAGAATCTGGCCTGGCTGGTCCGCACGCAGAGCGCTGTTGTGAAGCTGCTCTGGTTGCGCGATTACGCCGCCCAGGCTGGCACGCGACTGGAGGTGCCCAACCCCGTGCCGCTGCCCACGCACCTGCACGACGGCATTCGCTTCGCGGGTGTGTCGTTTCGGTACCCCGGTGTCGACCGAGCCGTTCTCGAGGGCCTGGACCTGTACCTGCCTGCGGGCAGCACGGTCGCGATTGTTGGCGAGAACGGCGTTGGCAAGACCACCCTGGTTAAGCTGCTCAGCCGCTTCTACGAGCCGACCGCAGGATCGATCACCGTCGACGGCGTGGATCTGCGGCGTTGCTCGGTGGCCCAGTGGCGCCGGCGGCTCGCAGCGGGATTCCAGGACTTTGCCCGCCTCGAGCTGCTGGCCCGCGAATCGATCGGTGTCGGCGACACGGACAACATCCCCCGTGATGACGCGCTCCTCGGCGCGCTGGACCGCGCTGCCGCTGCCGATCTGCCGGCAGACCTTCCCAGAGGGCTGGACACGCAGCTCGGGCGCTCCTTTGACGGGGGCGTGGATCTGTCCCTCGGGCAGTGGCAGAAGGTGGCGCTCGCGCGCGCGATGATGCGGCAGAACATCCTGCTGCTGATCCTGGACGAGCCGACGGCGAGCCTGGACGCGCCCACGGAGCACGCGCTCTTCGAGCACTTCGCCACCGCGGCGCGTGACTATGCGGCCACCGCTGGCGCGATCACGGTTCTGATCAGTCACCGGTTTTCGACGGTCCGCATGGCCGACCTGATCCTGGTCGCGTCGACCGGTCGGATTGTGGAGCGTGGCACGCACGCGGAGCTGGTCCGCCAGGGCGGCCTCTACGCCGAGCTGTATGGCCTGCAGGCCAGCGCCTATCGCTGAGCCGCTGTCCCAGTGATGGACGACTGTGCGAACGTGACCGTTCGGGCGCCGTCTCCGGCAGCGGGCCCGAACATGGGCGTGGTACGCGGAATCAGCGGGGCGCTCGACGCGGGGGAGCTCTGGGCGGCCTGGAGCGAGCCGCGAGTCTGGGAACTCGCGGGCAGGACGAGCCCTCGGCAGCCGGGGGAGGGCGCGTCCGCTGGGGAGGTGGCGGGAAGGGCGCTCCCGCGTGAATACTCCGTCTGGCGGGATGATGCGCCTGACCACGGAGCGGCTGGTGCTGAGGGACTTCGAAGAGGATGACTGGCCAGCGGTGCTGGCCTACCAGTCGGACCCGCGCTACCTGCGCTACTACCCGTGGGTGGAGCGCGACGAGGCGTCCGTGCGGGACTTCGTCGGCGGCTTCGTCGCGCGGCAACGGGAGCAGCCGCGCCGCGTGTTCCAGCTCGCGATCACGCTGCCATCAGAGGGCGCCCGGCTGATCGGCAACTGCGGCGTGCGGGTGAACGACCCGGAGCAGCGGGAGGGCAACATCGGCTACGAGCTCGCCCCGGACTGCTGGGGGCACGGGTACGCCACCGAGGCGGCGCGCGCTCTGTTGGCCTTCGGCTTCGAGGCGTTGGGCCTGCATCGCATCTGGGCGGAGTGCGTCGCGGACAACATCGCGTCGGCACGCGTCCTGGAGAAGCTGGGCATGCGCCGCGAAGGCCACTTCCACGAGCACGCGCATTTCAAGGGTCGCTGGTGGAACAGCCTGGTGTACGCCATTCTGGAGCACGAGTGGCGAGGACACACCGAAGGGCCCCATCGTGGCAGCAATACCTGAGAGCTTCGCTGACTGGGCTGAACGACCTTGTTGCTTGTCCGACACCATCGTTCGGGTGACCGAACGGATTACCCGACGCCCCGCCCTACCTGCTCGCTCTCGTTATGCAGCCACGTGAGCAAGTTCACCCGACGTGTCAGGGAACGTCCGTTTGGCGCTAGACGCGTCAACAGCTGCGTCAGGTGCTGGCTGACGTCGTAATCTTTGAGAGCAACTCGGTGATGCCGGGCAAGGAATTTCGCGAGAATGACCGCCGCCGTGCTCTTGCCCACGCCTCCTTTCGAATGCGCGACCGCTATCGTGAGGGGCGGCCGATTCCGCCCAGTGCTCTTCATCGTCATCCGGGCTAGGGGCGAATACTGGGGCCGCGGGTAGGGTCCAGCGTTGCGAACGCGCCACAGTGGGCGAAGGCCGGAACGGATGGATCGTTCGGGTACCCGAACAGTCAGGGGTGCGCTGGGCAGTGACCAGGCCAAGCCTCGGCCGTCCGAGCGCCCAGCTCGCCCCTGGCCTCACTGTCCGTGCTGGGCTTCGACGTAGGCTCGGAGATCCTCCAGGTGTGCGGCTGCGTGCTGAAAAGGACCGCTTGGCGCGGCCAGGACCCCGCCCAGGAGGTCCCCGAGATCAGCCGCGTGGGCGTCAGCGTACGATGGGCTGGCGCTCCACTCCTGCTCCGAGAGGGTCGAGATCGCCGCCACGATCGCGCGGTGGGCGACCTGAGCCCGCTCGACCACGTCGTCCAGTGACTGGCGGGTAGTGCGCTCGTCGTTGTCGGCATTGGCCGCGTCGGTGCGCTCCTGGCTGAACAGATCTTCGGCAAAGGGTCGCTGGCCAGCGCGCCAGTCGGCGAGCGCTTGGACGGCGAGTTCCTCCCAGAATGCCAGATGGCTCGGCAGGTCTTTGGCCGACCACGCGCCACTCCCGATCGTCGCCGGACGCACCATCTGCGCGGCAGACAGGCGGGCACAGAGCTGTTCGACGGCGGCATGCCCCTTGTCAAGCTCGGTGATTGCCTCGTCGCGGGTGGGCATTGGCACGGCTTCTCCTGTGTCCCGGCTGACGGACGTAGAGGTCTATTGGAAAGGGTAATCTGATTTCAGTGAGGGGGACAGCGTGACGCCGACAACCGAAGAGGGGAGGCGGAGGCACCACGCCCAGCCGAGGTCGACTCGATACGTCCTGATCGCGCCCGTTGTGCGAAGCACTTTGCCGGCCGCGACCAGGCCGACCGGAGCCGGCGTGGATTGAAGGAGACGGTCGGGACGCTAGTTGAAGGCAAGCGGGTGAAGTGGGCCGTCAAACGGTGCAAGCGATGCGGGGGCTACGTCGTGGACCAAGCGCCGAAGAAACGCAATAGCAACGGGAACCTCATTCGGCCACTGAGCGACGTTCCTGCCGATGCTGGCTAATCTGTCAGAGGTCAGCCTCTGACAGTGTAGTGGTTCGGGTCGGTCTACGCGCGTGGCGCATCCACGCCGACCCGCAGATCGGGCTCGGCCGTGTGCACACCGCCCCGCAGGGCCTGGGGCGCGGCATGATGCCGTCGTTCAGGGAGTCGCGGTGGCGGCGTATCACGCGCGCCGAGGTCGAGCGGCTGGTCGGCGCACCTCTCAGCCGGCCCCGCCGTCGACGACGACGCTCGGACGCTCGAGCGCCGCCAGCAGCTCCTGGCCGGTCTCCCACTGCTCCGCTCTCTCGTGCCACATCTTCCCTCATGCATCCACCCATCATTATGTTGGCTCGGTTCGACGTAGACGACTGCGTAGACCAGGTCAACGGCGCACGTCGCCCAGTTGGCTGCTCGCCGCTTTGGCGGCGACCGACTCGCCGAGGACGAGTTCAGGCGAGAAGCTCTGCACACGCCACACGCCCAGCTTCGCGGATCCGTCGTGGTCCATGAGATCGATGAGGGCCTCCAGTGCGGCGAGTGCGACGCGGTACCACGGGACCCCGACACTGGTGAGCTTCGGGATCATGTACTGGCTGACGGTGAGTCCGTCGAACCCGACCAGCGACAGCTCATCGGGGACTCCCAGTCTGGTCCTGTCGTGGATGGCGCGCAGCGCGCCGATAGCGATGGCGTCGCTGTAGGCCAGGATCGCGTCGATCTCCACGTCACGGCTCAGCAGCTGCACGCACTGCTCGTACCCGAGGTCATAGTCGGGCCACGGCTGCACGTTGTGGCGTTCAAGCTCCACGATCAGCTTCTCGTCCAGGGCAATTCCCGCCGCCCGCAGCGCCATTGTGTACCCCAGGCGACGCCCCTGGTCGCTTGCCGAGGGAAGGCGCCCGGCGAGGTACGCGATACGCGACCGGCCGTGGTCGAGCAGGTGGCGTGTGGCGAGATGTCCGCCGGCTTCGTGGTCGATCTCGATGCGCGCAAAGCGCAGGTCGTCGCCAGCCGGCGTGGGCATGCCGATGGTGACGATCGGCTGGTGGAGCCGCGATGCGAGGTCGATGTCCGCGGCCGCCAGCCGCGGCGCGATCATGATGACACCGTCCGCGCCGCGCCAGCGTAGCTCGCCCAGCAGGCTCTTCTCCGTCGCCGGCTCACCCAGGCCTTCGGCCAGCAGCATCGTGAATTCGTAGCTTGACGCCTCGCGCCGCAAGAACCCGAACAGATCACTGTAGACGCGATGGCCGATATAGGGCACAACCACGCCGATGACCTGGCGCCTGGTGCCGCGGCTCACGTACCCCAGGCGAAAGGCGATCTCCTGGATGCGGGTAGCGGTCTCCCGCGACACCGACTGATCGCCCCGCAAGGCCAGCGACACCGTCTTGGTGCTGACGTGCGCCGCCGCCGCGACGTCCGCGAGCGTGACCCGCGGCCTGTCCGCCAGCTGATCCGGCACGAGCTCGGTCATCGGCGGCCAGGGTACGGGGCTGCCTCCCTGATGCGCCCGTTCCAGGTGCGCCGTCCCCAGCGGAAGAGCGCCATGTACCCCTCGCCGCCATCCGCGGCAACGGGCCGAGCTCGCACGGAGCTCAATTGTGCCGCTCGAACCACTCGACCGTGCGCCGCAACCCTTCGTCGAGGCCTACCCGCGGCTGGAACCCGAACAGCTCGCGCGCACGCTGGCCGTCTACTCTGCGGCGCGGCTGGCCGTCGGGCCTGGTCGCGTCCCAGACGACGTCACCGGCGTAGCCAGTCAGCGCGCAGATCAGTGTCAGCAGCTCGCGCATGCTTATCTCCACGCTGTCGCCACTCAGGTTCACCGGGTCCGCGCCATGGTAGCCCTCCGCGGCCAGCAGGATCCCCTCGGCGGCATCATCGACAAACAGATAGTCCCGCGTCGGCGTGCCCGTTCCCCAGGCCATGATCGCGCGTTGCTGGCGCCGCCTGGCTTCGACACACTTGCGGATCAGAGCGGGAATCACGTGGCTGTTCTCCACGTCGACGTTGTCACCAGGCCCGTACAGGTTGGTTGGCAGCAAGAAGATTGCGTTGAAGCCGTATTGCGCCCGATACGCCTGGCCCTGCACCAACAGCATCTTCTTGGCCAAGCCGTACGGCGCGTTCGTCTCTTCGGGATAACCGTTCCACAGGTCCACTTCTTGGAACGGGACGGGCGCCAGCTTGGGGTAGGCGCAGACGGTGCCGATCGCGACGAACTTGCCGATACCGCGGCGCCATGATTCGTGCAGGAGTTTTGTCCCCATCAGCAGGTTGTCGTAGAAGAAAGTGGCCGGCTGGCGCAGGTTCGCGCCTATCCCGCCGACGCGGGCGGCAGCATGGATCACCAGCACGTCCGCGGGCGGCGTTGTCTGCAGCACGCGGTCGAAGAGCGTGCTGAGATGATCGTCGCGGCGCAAGTCGCAGTGCTGACTTCTCGGGACCGTGACGGCTCCCGCCGAGCGTTCGCGCAGCTTGCGCACGATGGCTGACCCGAGAAAGCCTGCGCCACCAGTGACGACCACGTGCTTGGTGCGCCAGAAGTGCTGCGTCTCCGGCGGATCTGGCAGAGCGGCGACGGGATCGCGGAGGGAGTTTTCGATCATGGCACCCAGGGGCTCCTTGGTTCAGTGCGAGACGCTCGTGGTGGTCTGAGGTACCTAGCGTCTCAGAGCCACAGTAGCCACGGAGTCAACTCCAACTGGGTGTCAGCCGGAGAGTAAAGTTACCGGCCGCGCGTGATTCGAGTGCTGAGTGCGCCGGCCCCCTCTTTCAGTCCTCGTCCTCCTCCAGCCTGCAGGAGCAGATCTGGATCGCAGGCCCGGCTACGTCACCGCCGCCGTTCGATGGGGAGGCCCATCCCATCGCAGCCGTGTCCATCCGCCCGCGAACTCCCCGCTCCACCAGGTTCGCCGCAAGTTCGGGGACGCCGGCGTGGCCGCCTTCCAAAAGGCCATCGTCACGCGCCGTCCCCGCCGCTTTGTTGGCCCGTGGTCCGAGCAGCAGGGGTGCGAGCTGGCCTGGGCCGATGGCTGGCTGAGCGGCGCCGGCCAGCTCGATACCTGGGTCTGGCGCAAGTGGCTGCGCGCCGGCGGTTTGTTGGGCGTCATTGGTGGCTGGCGCGAGCGCCGCCGGCGGTGAGCTCACGTCGTCCGACGGCGTCACCGCCGACACGACCGCTTTCAGCGCAGCCGCGAGATCGTCCGGCACCGCGGAGCCAATGGCGGTGATGCTACCCACGGAGGAGCTGGCGATCACGAGGTCGGGGCCGTTGATCCGCCCACGCTCGTCAGGCGGCCAGATCGTCTCGATCTCGATCTGCAGAAGCTCCAACTGAGTGGCCGGCATCATGGCGCACGCGCGCCAAGCGCGGCCGCGGATGCTGGCTCGAAGGTGTACACGGCCGCCTCGTACAGCGGCCGATAGCCGATCGCCTGGTAGATGGCGTTGGCCGTCTCGTTGGCCGCATCGGTGTACGGCACACAGGTGTGGGCCACCCTGGTCAAGGGCGCGCTGGCTGATGGCAGCCACCAGCGCGCTCGCGTAGCCACGTCGGCGCCGTGACGGTGGCGTGTAGACCAGGCTGACCCGGACGACACCCGCGATGGGATGCGACAGGGCGGCCATCGCCACGGGGGTGCCGCCGTCATCCCAGACGAAGAGCCGCTGCTGCGCGAGGCGGCGCGCCAGATGCGCACGCAGATCCACCGTGCGCTGGCCTGTCTCGGCCGAGAACGCGGCCGCCCAGGTGCCGAGCTCGTCCAGCTCATCGACGCGCGCCAGGCGGCTGGCACCGGAGACGCCGACAGGGGCCAGGACGTGGTCGAGCTGGTACAGACGTTGTGCGCTCCGCTGGCTGACTGCCCGGCCGGTCTGTCGCTGCCAGGCCCGGGCGAAGGTCGCTGGTTCGGGCTCCAGGCCGTCGACCGCCGCCAGCTGGGGCGTGGTGGTTGCCAGCAGGTCCACCAGCGCCGCGATCGCCGCGGACGGCATACGCGAAAGCAGGAGCGGCCGCAGCGGCGTGCTCAGCCCGAAGCCGGCGACGGCGCCGGCCGTGTCAACCCGGACGCACAGAGGTGCTGCTGCCTGGGGGATGACCGGGGTGGACGCCAGATCGGCCAGGAGCGTCAGCAGCACGTTGTGCTCGACGGGCCGGCGTTCGAGCATCGGCTGTGCGCGCGCCACGAAGCGGCGCACGTCCGACTCAAGAACCGCGCGCCACACGGCGCCCGGAAGCCCTCTCCCTATGCATCACTCTGCTAGCCTACCGCGCTGGCCCGCCACAGCAACACGGGCAGCCAACCCTTGACCACGTGAGCCCCCCTACGGGCTCGTCGCAACACGCCTTCTGCCGCGATGATCGCCTCATCTGGTGGCGGACCAGCAGGAGCAGCCGGCACCCAGTGGCTGTCGTCCACGGGCCGGTTTCGGATGGCGTCTAGGGCTTGGTAGCGTTGCAACGGAGCGCGGGCTCAACGGTCGGAAGCGCCGGTCGTCATGGGGTACGCTGCTGCCATGCCGGCTGAAGCAGAGCTCGACATCGACGTCGTCTCTTTCGAGCTCGGTTTCCCCGCGCCTGGAGGACGCTGCCCGCATCTACGCAGCGGTCTCCCAGGATGACTGGCAGCCGACTGTGCGCTTCTTCGCGGAGCAGGCTGGCCGCTGGATGCCGCGCAGCGGGCCGCAGTCTGCCGCATCCTGGCCGGCGAGCCGGGCCGTGCAGCTGGAGCAGGCCGAGCCGAGGACTGGGCAGCCAGGATCGACTGGCGCTGGACCCGGTGACGCCGAGCGCGTTCGCCGCGACCCTGGCGCACAGGCTTGCAGGGCTCACCACTGACTGACACCCTCGGCCCGAGAGACGCTCCCCCGATCCCGACGGTCCGCGCGTTGCTCCGTCAGGTGCTCGGGACTGGCGTCGACGTCGAACGCGTCCGCGAGGGCGTATCCACGTTTGTGTACCGCGTGCGCTATGGACGGGACACGCTGTATCGGGCAATTCCGTGGCGCGCAATCTCCTCGAGGGGCGACCTCAAGCAGTCCTGGCCGTGCTCGACGACCTGGCCGGAACGGGCCAGGCCGAGTGACCGAGAGCATGCGAGCGCGGTGGGGCCGCGCCAGTGAGGAGCTCACTTTGGACGCGGCGACCCTCACGGCGCTGATCAATCCGGCCTTCCCCGGCCAGACCGTGCTGGAGGCCACCCCGGCCCGGGGTGGGCTAACGAACACCAACCTGCGGCTGCGTCTGTCGGGTCTCGCCGAGCCGGTGCTGTTGCGGCTGTACACCCGTGACCCGACGGCGGCTGTCAAGGAGCAGGCGTTGCATCGGCGTCTGGCTCCGCGGCTGCCCGTGCCGCAGCTCCTCTTCGGCGCCACCGACAGCCTGGTTGGCCATGCCTACGCGCTGATGGCCTGGGTTGACGGCGAGCGGCTGGAGCTGGTGGCGCCCCATCTCGGCCATGCCGAGCTGGGGCAGCTCGGTCGCGACGTCGGCCGCGTCCTGGCAGGCATCCACGCCGTGACCTTTTCCGCGCAGGGGTTCCTTGACGGCGGGCTCGAGGTGCAGCCGTTCCCGGCGGCGTTCGGCGCGGGCCTGGTGGGCTTTCTCCGCGCGCACCTGGTCGGTACGGGCGGCGCGGAGCGGCTCGGCGCCGACCTCACGCGGCGACTGCTCCAGTTCGCCGAACGGGAGAGCTCGCGCCTGGCTGCCTGGACGGGACCGCCTTGCCTGACCCACGCGGATTTCGGCCCGTCCAACATCCTGGTCCGTCGGGCCGCAACAGGACCGGTCGTGGCGGCCGTGCTCGACTGGGAGTTTGCCTTCAGTGGCGCACCGTTCTTCGACTTCGGCAACCTGCTGCGTCCGCCGGTCGGCGACCTCCCCGGCTTTGAGGCCGCGGTTGCCAGCGGGTACCGCGCGGCTGGTGGCGTGCTGCCCCGGGACTGGCGGCGGCGCAGCCTGCTGGTGGACCTCACCGCCTGGGCCGAGTTCCTGAGCCGGCCGCACGTCAGCGCGTCGCTCGTCCGGGATGCCCGCGCGGTGATTGCCCGAACGATCGCGCGCTGGCCGGACTATGAGACTGCCAGCGAGCAGCGCAGCTCCAGCATGTGATGGGCGCCGAGGACGCGCTGCTGGCGATCCGTAGCCGCTTCGTACGGCGCCGCTCGACCAGCCGTGGGAAGTGGCGAAGCTGCGACTTCGAGCTCGGCCTCGTGAACGTAAACCTGGGCCACGCCGGTGACTGTAGGGCGACGGCGAACGTCGGTTGAAGACCCGCCGGCGGTGCCTGGCGTGGGCAGGCGGGCGATCAACTCCTCGACACGGCCAGCCACTTGACAGGCTCGACCGAAGGGTGCGTTCCTGTGTGGGTGGAGATGACCCGCCGCCGGCTTCTAGCTCTGATCCTGGCCGTGGCGATGACACCTGCCCGGGCGGCTGGGATCGCGCGCGCCGTCGGCCTTGATCCGCCCACGCCGCCTGACTGGATCCGAGCCGGCCTCGAACGCGACGACGCCGGGACGGTGGTTCGGGTGTTCGAGCTCGACCCGGACCTGGCGCGCGAGGTGCTCCTGCCGGCCACGAAGGCCGACGCCCTGCCCGACGGCTACGCGCCAGGCGACCTCGTGAGCGCGGCCGCGCGGGGGATCCCGTCGTCTGGTGCGCAGCGCCTCCGGGCGGTTGTCGTCGACGATACGCGCGCCCTGATCCAGGACGCGGCAGCAGCAGGACATGAGCTCCACGTGGGGTCGGGGTTTCGCTCGCAGGCGTACCAGGTGGAGGTCTTCGCCGCCCAGGTGGCACGGTGGGGCGATGAGGAGATGGCCAACCGCTACTCCGCCCGGCCCGGGCACTCGCAGCACCAGCTCGGCACGACCATCGACTTCACCGACGCGTTCCGCGGCTTCCGGGGCAGCTCGGCCGCGGACTGGCTGCGCGACAATGCCCATCGCTTCGGTTTTGTCCTGCCGTACACGGTTGCTGCCACGGCACGCACGGGCTACGTTGACGAACCCTGGCACGGCCGCTGGGTGGGTCAGGCGCTCGCCGGCCGGCTGCAGGCGGTGGGTTACCAGGACCGGGGCGACCTGGACGCCGACGACGTGCTGGACTGGGTGCGCGACGCGGCCGGAGCGCCGGCGTCGGGCTCAGCAGGGTCGGGATCGCGATCTCGCCTGTCGGGCGGCAGCACGGCGTGACGCACCAGCTGGCAACGCTGCGCCAGCTGTGTCTCGGGCTCCCGGAGGTGACCGAGCGCCTCAGCCACGGTGAGCCCACCTGGTTCGTGCGTGGGACGAGGGCCTTCGTCATGTACGCCGACCACCACCACCACGACGAGCGGCTGGCGTTCTGGTGCGCCGCTTCAGACGGCGCGCAGGAGGTGCTGGTGGCCTCGGATCCGCGGCGCTTCTTCGTCCCGCCATACGTCGGGCACCGGGGCTGGCTGGGCGTCTGGCTCGACGTGTTGGTCGACTGGGTGGAGATCGGCGAGCTGGTGGTCGAGGCCTACCGCTCCGTCGCCCCGAAGGGGCTGCTGGCCCTGTTGGACGGACGTTAGAGGAGAAAGAACGTGTGGACCTCCGCAGCGCCGGCGGGTCTTCCTGCCGCACCTCTTCAGGATGGAGGACCATGTGATGTGTGCTTGTCGCGATAGGACTCCCCACTCGGCACGCATGCCACTGGATCTGCCGCCACGCCTGTTCCGCGCCCAGCGTCACGGCTGGCCTTGCAGCTCCACCCACTGCTTACCTTCTCGGCGGCGCGGCGGCGGCGGCTGCTTGACGGTCCGGTGGCACCCTGTCATCATTCGCCGAACAGCGTTCCAATCATCGGCCGACGCTCGGGAGGTGTGAGGCGTTATGGCGTATCGGTTGGGGGTCGACGTGGGCGGCACCTTCACCGACCTGCTCCTGATCGACGAGTCCAGCGGCCGTACCTATCGCGCCAAGACGGCCTCAACCCCTGCCGACCAGTCGATCGGCGTGCTCGCCGGCGTGGAGAAGGTATGCCGGTTGGCCGGCATCGAGCCAGGCCAGGTGTCGCAGATCATGCACGGCACGACCGTCGCCACCAACGCCGTGCTCGAAGGCAAGGGTGCGCGCGTCGGCTTGGTCGTGACGCGCGGTTACCGCCAGGTGCTACAGATCGCCCGATCATTCGTGCCCGGCGGCCTGGCCGGCTGGATCGTGTGGCCCAAGCCCGAGCCGCCGGCCGCGCTGGAGCACACCGCCGAAGCCGACGAGCGGGTCGACGCCCGCGGCGAGGTGCTGCGCCCGCTCGACGAGGCCCAGGTTCGCGAGGCGCTGCGCTACCTGCGCGCGCGCGAGATCGAGACTCTGACCGTCTCGCTGGTGAACGCCTACGCCAACGGTGCACACGAGCGGCGCATCCGGGAGCTGGCCGCGGATGAGCTGCCCGAGCTGTCCGTATCGCTGTCGTCCGAGGTGCTGCCCGAGTTGCGCGAGTACGAGCGCACCCTGACGACGGTCATGAACTCCTACGTGCGACCGACCGTGTCCCGTTACCTCGGCAGCCTCCAGACCGAGCTGCGTGGTCGGGGCCTGGACGCTCACCTCCACGTCCTGCGCTCGGACGGCGGGCTCATGGGGGTGGAGACCGCGGCTGAGGTGCCGGTGCGGATGCTGCTCAGCGGTCCGGCCGGCGGCGTCAGCGGCGCGCTATGGATTGCTCAGCAGGCGGGCTACGGCAACTTGCTCACCTTCGACATGGGCGGCACCTCGACCGACGTCGCGCTCGTGGAGCACGGCAGCCCCGGCGTCGGCCGCGAAACGACCGTGGGAGCGTTCACTGTGCGCTCCTCGTCGATCGACGTGCGGACGGTGGGCGCCGGCGGTGGCTCGATTGCGCATGTGCCCGAACTGACTGGCGCCTTGCGCGTCGGACTGCAGAGCGCCGGTGCCGAGCCCGGGCCGGCAGCCTACGGCAAGGGCGGCACGGCGCCGACCGTGACTGACGCCAACGTGGTGCTCGGCTGCCTACCCCCGCGTCTGCTCGGCGGCGAGATCGAGCTCGACGTCGGCGCCGCCACGACCGCCGTCGGGATTGTCGCCAGCGCCCTGGGGCTGAGTACCAAGCAGGCGGCCGCCGGCATCGTCGACATCGTCAACGAGAACATGCTGGGTGCGCTGCGCCTGGTCTCGGTCCAGCGTGGCTACGACCCGCGCGACTTTGCGCTGGTGGCCTTCGGTGGCGCCGGACCCCTGCACGCCAACGCCCTGGGCCGGGTGCTCGGCTCCTGGCCGGTCATCATTCCGCCCTCGCCCGGCGTCCTGTGCGCCTACGGCGACGCCACCACCGCGCTGCGCGGCGAGGCGGCACGCACCTTCATTCGCCGCTTCTCGGCAACGTCCAACGCCGAGGTCGCCCGACACCTCCGCGACCTCGCCCACGCGGCCGCCGCCGAGCTCGACGCCGAGGGCGTGGCGCGCCACGAGCAGTCGACCCACTTCCAGGTCGACGTCCGCTACCACGGCCAGGGCTTCGAGGTGCCGGTTGACATCGAGGTGGACGACGCCTTCGACGCCGATGGTCTGAGGCGCGCCGGCGCCGCTTTCGACGACATCCATACCCGGCTCTTCACCTTCGCCCTCGACCAGGAGCACGAGCTCGTCAACCTGCGGGCGATCGTGCGGGGCAAGCCGATCCAGGTGGAGGCGGCGGAGATCCCCGTCGGTGGCGCGGACCCATCACCAGCGGAGACCGGCCGCACCTCAGTCTGGATCGACGATGCGGACCGCGAGGTCCTGGTCTACGACCGGGCGCAGCTGCGCGCCGGCAATCGCATCCCGGGCCCGGCGATCGTGGTTGAGATGGACTCCACCACCCTCATCTTGCCGGCCCATACCGGCGAGGTCGACCGCTTCGGCACGATCGTGATCCGGCCTGTGTCCGAGCTCGGGAGCTGACCGCCATGCCCGCTACGATCGTCCAGACCAACGACACACCGTTTGCGATCGCGGACGTCGACCCGATCACACTCGACATCATCGAGAGTGCGCTTCGGAATACGCGCTACGAGATGGACGCCGTGCTCTTCCGCACCGCCATGTCGCCCGGCATCCGTGAGCAGCACGACGAGTTCCCGCTCATCGCCGACCCGAAGGGCCGCATGGTGGTCGGCCAGTTTGGCTCGTTCATCGGCGGCTTCCTCAACGCCTACGACGGCACGATCGAGGAGGGCGACGTCTTCCTCACGTCGGACCCGTACCGGTGTGAGGGCGCCGTCAGCCACGCCACCGATTGGCTGGTGCTCATGCCCATCTACCGCGACGGACGCGTCGTGAGCTGGGGCTCCATGTTCGGCCACATGACCGACATCGGCGGCAAGGTCCCGGGCAGTCTGCCGACCGACGCACGCACCATCTTCGAGGAGGGCGTCGTCATCCCGCCCATGAAGCTGTACCGGCGCGGCGCGCTCAACGACGACGCGCTGCGGGTGGTGCTCAATCAGGTGCGTCTGCCGACCTGGAACCGCAGCGACCTGAACGCTATCGTCGCCGCCTGCCGCACCGCCGAAAGGCGCGTGCTCGAGCTGTGCGACCGCTTCGGCGTCGACACGTACGTCTCGGCCTTGGAGGCGGCGCTCGCCCGCAACTTGCGGGCCATGGGTCAGCTCATCCAGAAGACGGTGCCCGAAGAGAAGCTGACCTTCGAGGACTACGTCGACGACGACGGTCTCGGCTACGGGCCGTACCGGTTGAAGTGCACCATGTGGCGCGAGGGCGAGCGCGTCGTTCTCGACTGGGCAGGGACCGACCCGCAGTCGGAAGGGCCGATCAACTTCTACCTCAACGAGAACATGTTCAAAATGTTCTTCGGCATCTACATGATCATGGTCTTCGATCCGCAGATCCTGTTCAACGACGGGTTCTACGACCTGGTCGAGGTGCGCATCCCGGAAGGCTCGCTCTTGAAGCCGCGCTACCCGGCGGCGCTCTCGTGCCGTACCCACGCACTCGGGCGCGTCTTCGACATCCTGGGCGGCCTGCTCGGGCAGCGGACGCCCGAGTTCCTGTGTGCGGCCGGCTTCTCATCCAGCCCGCACTTGATGTACTCCGGCCGGCGCCGCGACGATGGCGAATGGTTCCAGCTCTACCAGATCGGCTTCGGCGGCATCCCGGGCCGCCCGTTCGGCGATGGGCCCGACGGCCACTCGCTCTGGCCGTCCTTCACCAACGTGCCCAACGAATTTCTCGAGAGCTACTTCCCGCTCATCATCGAGCGGTACGAGACAGTGCCCGATTCTGGCGGCCCGGGCTTCTTCCGCGGCGGCAATGGCATCGACATCGGCCACCGTTTCCAGGAGCCCGGTGAGGTGTCCATCCACGACGACCGCTGGCTGACCTACCCCTGGGGAGTCAACGGTGGCTTGCCGGGCATGCGCAGTCGCAAGACCCTGGTGCGCGTCGACGGCACGGTTGAGCAACTGCCGTCAAAGGTGGACCACGTCCGAGTCGAGCCCGGCGACGTGCTGCACTACATCACCTGGGGTGGCGGTGGCTGGGGCGACCCGCTGACACGCGACCCTGCGCTGGTGGCGCGCGAAGTCGAACGCGGCCTGGTGACGACGACTGGTGCGCGGCGCTACGGTGTGGTGGTGGTAGCCGCGAATGGGGCGCTGGATCAGGCAGCGACAGGGCGGCTGCGCGAGCAGATGCGCGCCGAGCGCGAGCCGCCAGGCATCTTCTCGTTCGGCCCGTCGATCGACGAGCTACGCGCCCGCGCCCAAGAAGAGACCGGTCTGCCCGCGCCACAGGCGCCAGTCTTCAGGCAGCGCGCCGCCGCTGTCCTCTGACCGCATGCGCGCGTCTCCCGCTTTGCCTCAGACGATCCCGCGCGCCCGCAGATCGGCTAGCCTCTCGACGCCCACGAGCCCGCCCCAAATGGCCTCATTGTGCTCGCCTAGCAGGGGGCCACCGCGTGTGACGCGACCTGGTGTCTCGCTCAGCTTGGGGACGACGCCCTGCATCTTGACCGTCTCACCTCCCAGGTGCGGCTCGGGCACCTCGATGATCATCTCCCGCGCGGCGTAGTGCGGGTCCCGCGCGATCTCGGCGGCGGTGTACAGGCGGCCCGCCGGAACGCCAGCGTCGTCCATGCGGGCCAGGATGTCGTCGGTCGACCGAGCCTGCGTCCACGCGGCGATCAGCCCGTCGAGCTCCTCCTGCCGCTCGCCGCGCCCGTGGTGGGCGGCGTACGGCGCGCCCGCGTCGGCCCACTCCGGGTGTCCGAGGGCGACCGCGAAGCGGCGGAACACCGCGTCGGCGTTGGCGGCTAGCAGCACCCACTGGCCATCGGCCGTCGGGTACACGTTGGACGGCGCGATCCTGGGCAGTGTGGGGCCGGTAGGCTGGCGCACACGGTGCCGAGCTTGTCGTACTCGGCGATGAGGCCCTCCATGTACGCCCACATCGCCTCGTAGATGCCGACGTCGACCATCTGGCCGTGTCCCGAGCCGCCGGGGCGGTCGCGCCAGTAGAGCGCCAGCAGCGCGCCGATGAAGCCGTGCGTCGCCGCGAGCGCGTCGCCGATCGAGATGCCGACGCGCACGGGCGGGCGGCCCGGCTCGCCCGAGAGGTAGCGGAAGCCGCTCATCGCCTCGCCGATGGCGCCGAAGCCGGCCTTGTCGCGGTACGGGCCGGTCTGGCCGTAGCCACTGACGCGGACGGCGATCAGGCGCTCGTTCAGCGCGCGCATGGTGTCCCACCCGAGGCCCCAGCGCTCGAGCGTACCCGGCCGAAAGTTCTCCAGGACAACGTCAGCGGTACCGAGCAGGTCGCGCAAGAGCGACTGTCCCTCAGGCTGGCGCAAGTCGAGGGTGACGGACTTCTTCTCGCGGGCCAGAACCGGCCAGTACAGCCCCAGACCCTTGTACAGACCGCCCCAGGTGCGCATGACGTCGCCCTGGCCAGGCGCCTCCACCTTGATGACCTCGGCGCCATAGTCCGCGAACAGGTGGCCGCAGAAGGGCCCGGCGATCATCTGGCCGGTTTCGACCACCCGCAAGCCGTCCAGCGGCCCGCGTGCTTGTCCCATCACGCGGCGTGGAGGAGATCGTGTAGGCCAACGACGTCGGCGTACTTGGCATTGATGTCGAACAGGTTGGCCTCGTGTGGGCCTGGGGCGCGGTCGGCCACGCACTCGCGCGGAACCACGACGCGGAAGCCACTCTGGAGGGCATCGAGGGCGCTGGCCCGCACGCAGCCACTCGTCGTCGAGCCGACCACGACGACCGTGTCGACGCCGTGGCTCGTCAAGAGCGACGCCAAGCTCGTGCCGAAAAAGGCGCTCGCGAACTTCTTGACGATGACCGGCTCACCCTCGGCCGGCGCGACGCGCCCGTCGATCGCGCTCCACGGTCCACCGTCTTCGAAGATGCGCAAGGCCGGTACCTTCTCGAGGAAAGCACCACCGTCCCGGCAGCCGCGGGCGTAGATGACCGTGGTGTACACGACTGGCCAGCCGCGTGATCGGGCCACATGCAGCAGGCGCCCAGTCGCCTCCAGCGCGCCCGCCATGTCCGAGCCGAGCGGAGAAGTGGGGTCGGTCATCCCTCGGCAGAAGTCCACGACGAGCACCGCCGGCCGCTGGCCCAGGCCACTACGGCTGCCGAAGGAGCCGCGCTCGTAGGTGCGCTCGGTCGCGCTATCGTACGGGTTCATCGGCTTTCGGCGCCCGCGCCCCAGCAGTGGCCAGTGTAACGCATCAGGTGTCTGTCGTGGCTGACGCAGTGTCCAGTGTCCATTGCGCTCGGAAGCCGGCAGCAGGCAGGCTGAGCAAGGCGGCATGAGCTGCCCACTCTGGGAGCAGATCACGAGTTTGCGAACTGTGCCTCAGGGGTGGCCACCGACCCGGTAGCATAGACCCGGGTGGCAGAACGGTTGGCAGGCAAGGTCGCCTTGGTGACGGGGGGCGGTGGCGGGATCGGGGAAGCCACGGCCCACCTGTTCTGGGAGGAGGGGGCCGCCGTCGCCCTGGTAGACAACCAGCAGGCCGACCTGGACGAGGTCATGGCGGGCATCAGTCGCGACGGTCAGCGGCTGGCGGCGATCAGCGCCGATCTGTCCCACGAGGCCGAAGCCGAACGCGCAGTCCGCGAGACTGTCGAGCGGTTCGGCAAGCTCGACGTGCTCGTCAACCTGGCAGCGGTCCGCGCGCCGATAGCGCCCGTCACCAACGCCAGCGTCGAGGACTGGCAGCGCATTGTGGGAGTGAACCTGCTGGGCATAGCCTACTGCTGCAAGTTCGCCATACCCGAGATGATCCGCGCTGGCGGGGGCAGCATTGTCAACGTGTCGTCGGCGAACGCCGTCGTTCCGCGTCCGGGCTGGGCGCTGTACGACGCCACCAAGTCGGCCATCCTGGCGCTTACCCGCGACATGGCCTGCGACCACGCGGCCCAGGGCATCCGCATTAACGCGTTATGCCCCGGCTCGGTGCTGACCAAGTTTCACATTCGCAACCGGGCGCGCGAGCAGGGCGTCACCTATGAGACCGCCGAAGCCAACATGCGCGAAGCGGCCGTGGACAACCTTATGCAGCGCTACGCCGAGCCGCGGGAGATGGCGTACGCGGTGCTGTTTCTGGCGTGCAACGAGTCATCGTTTGCGACGGGCTCGACTCTGCGCGTCGACGGCGGCCTGGTCGGCTGACGGGCGACCCACAGAGTGCCGCGAGCACGTGACTGCGTGCGCTGGTTGGCGCTGCCGCCGCGGCCGCTCACGTCATCGTTATTTGGGACACAGCGATCGTTGCTAGCGGCCTACCCGCCATCCGGCGAAACCTCAACATAGCCCAGACCGATCGCCAGGTCGCCGCCTGCGTCTGTACTAGGGGCGCGGCCGACGAGCAGCAGCGAACGGGAGGGAGTCGCTGCTGGCCCGATACAACACCGTGCGGGTAGCCAGATGTAAGACGGCGCCTCCGGGGAGACGATCAGCAGGCCGCGCATCGCCCGTGTCATGGCCACGAACATCGTTCGGCGCCGTCGTTGGTGGGCCTCCTCCGTCTCGTCGGCATCCGCGTCCCTCGACACGCCATACGAGCCGCCACCAGCAAAGCCCGCGACGGCCACAACGGGGAATTCCAGGCCTTTGGCCGACTGAAGGGTGAGCACCTTCACCATGGGCTTCTCGAGGTCGATATCGCGGCCGGGCATGTACGCGGATGGGAGCCCTGCCGCCGTCAGCCGCGTGGCGATGGCCTGCCCGGCTGCTTCGGACGGCACGAGTACGGCGCAGCCACCGAGCCCTTGGCGGGCTTCGCGGGCGGCGAGTCGGAGGAACTGGACCAGGAGCTCAGCCTCGGCAACCACGCTGGCCACCGATCGCACCACGGGCAGCGGGCCGCCCATCTGGGTGTAGGCGCGCTCCACCGGTTCGTCGTCGAGGGTCCCGGCCTGAAGGTAGGCCTGCGCCGCCTCGCCAATCTCCCGTGTGGTGCGATAGTTCTTCCGCAGGATGCCGGTCCGGCCCTGGAAACGAAGGTCGGCGTGCACGTCGGTCCAGCGGAAGCTGCTGCCGTAGATCGACTGGTTAGCATCGGCCGTGACGAACAAGCGGTCGGGCGCGGCGCACAGGCCCATCAGCAGGCGGAGCACCGTGGCGTCGAGGTCCTGGGCTTCGTCGACCACCACGGCGTCGTAGCGGTCTGCCGCCCGGCCGGTTTGGACGAGCTCGGCGGCCCGCCGCCGGACGCCGGCGAACGCCGAGACGCCGCGCCGCTTGAGGAGTCGCGCCGGCGCTTCGTGGACGCGCCAGACCGCCGCCCGCTGCACCTCGTTCAGGCGGACGCGCCGACCAGCCCGCGGCGCGGCCAGGTACTCCGACAGGGAACCGAGAGCGCGGGCTTCGATGACGCCGGTGATCTCCTCGAGCAGGTAATTCGGAGTGAGCCGATCGAGTGTTGCCATTTGGCGGCGCCGCACCAGCGCGTTGCCCTCGACCTGGGCACCGGCGATGGCGTCCTTCATCAGCCCACGTAGGTCCAGGATCTGGACGATGCGGTCCTTCGGCAGCGCGCGGAGCTGGTTGGCGAACGTCGGCTTGTGGATGACCTCGAACGTCATGCGAACACCGCGTCCACGAGGCGGGCAATTGCCTGGGCGTCGATACCGTGCCGCGGGTTGTCCTCGGTAACCACGAGCACCCGCCCAGCGGTGGGATCTTCGCTGTACGGCACAGGGCCTGCTAGCCGCTAACCGCATCCCGTGAGTCGATGGGTGGGCGCGATTCATCGGGCGAAGCAGTCCCGTTTTTCGCGGAGCGCGGCTGGCGTCGAGGACGCAGGGGAATCGGAGCAGAAGCGGCTGTCTTGCTCGGACGGCGGCTGGTCCGACGCGGACGGCGCGCCACTGGCTCCAGATCGAAGACGGCGATGTCGCTCTTCCGGGGCCGAGGCTGCTTACCGTAAATGGACTGGTTCATTTGGAAATCCGCTGATCTACTTGCAGCGGTACTTGCCGGTTTCGGAATCGCGACGGACAAGCGCGACTCCCTCATCTGCGAGAACGCTGTTGACCAGGTGCCGGTCGATCCGCTTGTCGAGGGAGGCCAGGCGCTGAGCGATCTCGCGGCCGGTGAGCGGGCCAGACCCGCGCAACACGTCGAGCGAGCGGTTCAGTACCCGTTGGCGCAGCGCGACAATGCCCCCGGACATTCCCGGCAGCGTCGCCTGGCCAGGTGGTGCGTCGCTTCCACGGACGCTGGCAGTCGGCGACGGCGTGACCGGGTCTGGTCCGTTCGGCGCTACGAGTGGCCCGGGAGACGCGGCGGCGGCTCTGGGCTGTTGGATGGCGGAGAGCAGTGACAATGGCCGAGCCGGCGTGCGGCTGCGCTCGTGGACGGTCTGCGCCGCCAGCAGCGGAGCTGTTGTGCGGGTCGGCTCGGTCGGCTGTACCGGGCGGCTCGGTGCCGGCGGCGGCGTCGTGGGAGGGCTTGGCCGGTCGGCGCCGTAGCGACCATCCCGGTTGCGTGGCTCCAGGCCGAGCCGATCCCACGCCTCCAGCACAAGACGACGGGTTCGGTACTCGCCGTACTGCCTGATCTCGCGCTCTTTCAGCACGCGAGCCCATGTGACGAGTCGGTCTTCTACATCTTGGCGTTCTACCCAAATGCCGGAAGCTCCAACCACTGCGCCCAAGTACGCAGACGCTGTGTCGGCACCGGGCCAAACCACACTCGACCAAATTGCCGTACGGGGCCGCTCGGCGGCACAGACTCGCTAAGTTCCCGCGTAGGCGCAAACAAATCACTGCGCGACATCGAGTTCGTCGATTCTCCCCGTCACTGCGAGAGCGGGCAAGGTTGGGACGGCGCGCCGTCGTCCTGTAGCGACGGCTATCCCATGGTCACTCAGCCGTACGCGAGCTGGTTTTCGACCTGATGGCCAATCACCCAATCAGAGGCTCCAAAGTGCTTCGCAGCACGCCCGAGGTCTCCCTCTGTCGGTTGGGACCCATCCAGGTCAAGCAATTGACGGATGCCCTCAGCGGGCGCGAGAAGCTCGGCTGCGAACGCCCTACCTATCTGCTGATTCGTCGAGTTGGAGCTGGTCAAGAGATACAAGCTGGGGGTATCGGTCGCGGCAGCGTGCCAGAGAGCGCGTGCGGCCGCGAACCGTTGAGCTTCCGGTGTACTTGCGCGGGCTACCAGACTGGTCCAGTCCGCGTTGGAGAGGGTAGCGCCGACTCCTGCAAGACTCGGGACATATGACGGTCGCACTTGGGTTCGCACTGGGATGTCGTCTCGCATGCGATCCACGGGCGACAATCCCAGTTCTTGCCGTACAACGTGCGCCGTGTCATGCCCGATGACCCACGGCGGCGCCTCATCAAGCGCTCGGGTCTGCTTCCGGACCACCGAAGACACCAGGTCCAGGCCGAACTGCGGATTCAAAGCCTGCTTGACGCCACCAGTCAGTGAAAGTGACTCAAGAATCCAGGCAAGGACATCATCAATCGCCTCGGACGGAACAGCATCAAAAAAGTCGGCGTGGAGCTCGGGATCCAAGCGCTCGAATGCCGTCGTAATGGCGTCCGCGTGATCGAGTCCTTCCGAAAAAGGATCCAGACCGAGACGGGCAGCCGCCTCGCAAAATGTAACCTCGTCCTGATCGAGGGCGCCGAGCCTTGACCACTCTTCCTGAAGTGGAGTGTCATTGATACCATATTCTTTTAGACGCAGGACAACTACTTCCACAAACTTACCGAGTGACGTCTGAACTTCTGACGTACTAACCCAGGCCTGTCCGCCACTGAGGTATCTGATAGAAGGGCTGTGGATGTATGGAGCGGCACCCCACAGAAGTGAGGTGACGTCGCCAGCTGGTACGATAGCGAGGTTCGGCCACAGAAATCCGTCTCCTGAGGATCTCATGTTTCGCCTCTCAACGTGCCCCGAAGGTACCTGTCTACGACTGTTAAACCGAAGCAACCACCAGTTGAATGCTACCCACTCAGCAACAGGATAGAGAGGCACCGATATTGATCGGCGAACGCTACCAGCTGGTGGATCCTCGACAAACGTTATGCACTTGTCGGCGACTCGAACCTCCAGGCGAGCCCACGTCACTCTTAGTTCGGGAGCTAGAATACTCTCATCGATCGTGTCCCAGTCGAAACGAAAGTCCAATGTGGTCATTGTCAGGGTTGCAGTTCCTCGGGAAGCTCTTCAGGCCGTATCTCGTAGCCCTTGTAGGTGCCCTGCTCGCGGTTGACAAGGCGAGCCTCGTACCAGCTGCCAGCCTCATTGGTCCACACGTAGCGGGGAAACCGGCCTTCCCAGGGCGAACCGACCCGTTCGGCCAGGATGGCCTCCCGCAGCCAACTCGTCAGCTGGCGGAAGTCCCCATGAAGCGCTGGGTCGCACTTCGTCGCATCTCGTCTCGGTCTGGGGGCTCCGGCCGGCGACCTGTACGATTTGTGTTCACTACTACCGACGTACCGTACGCGGGCCGCAACGTCGCCGAGTTCGGTGCCCATGGGGACAAATACCGCCTTTCGGCGCGGCCTACGGCTGGGAGTGCGCACAACGCAAGGATGCCACTTTCCAGCGTGTCGTCTCCAGCCATTGCTGCGGGTCACGGCCTGGGTCCTCGCAGGAGCGGGCTGTGATCCCCCCCCCCCCCGTGCGCGGCGGCTAGGAGGCGACGAGCTGGCCCGAGCGCGCGACATCATCACGCCCTACCTGGACACCGGACGCTATCCCGACGCCTTCGCCTGTTTGTACGGCGACGTCGCCGCCAGGGAACTCGGCTACCGGCCGCTCGGGCTGCCGCGCCGCGTCGGCTTCGCCGTGGCGCTCGCCGACGCCCGTGGTGGCCGCGTGGGCGCCGTGGGCCACGAGCAGACGCGGTACCGTGCGGCCGGAGACTCGCATCTGTGGAACAGCCGCTGAGCGGAGGCAACGTGTCAGCCGCCGTCGTCCGTATTGGCGACACCGTGCGGCGGCCAAGCGGGCCGTGGACGGGCAGCGTGGACGCTCTCCTGCGCCACCTGGAGCGGGTCGGCTTCAACGGGGCACCCCGAGCGCTGGGCCGTGATCAGCAGGGACGCCAGATCATCGAGCACGTGCCCGGACAGGTCAACGTGCCGCCGTCGAGTCTGGATCTGGCGGCACTCAGCCGCGTCGGCCAGCTGATCCGCGACCTGCACGACGCAGCCGCCACGTTTGTTCCCCCGGCCGACGCGCGGTGGAACGTACTGGTACCTGCTGATGCCGACGACCAGATCTGTCATCACGACCTGGCGCCGTGGAACCTGGTGCTGAGACCGGACCGCTGGGTATTCATCGACTGGGACACAGCGGCGCCCGGCTCGCGCGGCTGGGACCTGGCGTACGGCCTGCATGGGTTCGTGCCGCTGTCAGCGTCTGCCGGTCGCTCGGACGCGGAGGCGGCGAGCCGCATGCGTGCGCTCCTCGATGGCTACGGCCTGGACGAGGCCGCCCGGCGGCGGCTGGTGCCGCTACTGGCTCGGCGCACGTTCGCGCTGTACGAGCTGCTGCGCCGGGGACACGACCAGGGCATCGACCCCTGGAGCAGGTTGTGGGACGAGGGACACGGCACCAGTTGGTTGGCCAGCACCCGCTACATCGAGGAACGGCGGGAGCTCTGGGAGAGGGTTCTCTAGACCCGCCGCATGACGGTGCAGGCGGCCGCGTAAAGCAGGGGGCGGAGCACCCAGCCGGGGCGGCGGTCAGCTACTCTGGTGAGGTAGGGGAATCGGTGCGGTGCTGCGCAGTGGTGCCACATACCGTCGCTCAAGGAGAACGCCATGAACAAATCCCGTCTCTTCGCCTGCTGGATTCTGACCCTGCTTGTCGTGCTCGTTCCACTCGGGGCAAGCACAGCTGTCGCCGCACCGGCACCCGCTTCTGGGCCAGCGGTCTTCGTCGCCGTCGCCCAGATGTCTGGCGCGCAGGAGGTGCCGCCTGTCACCGATACCGCCGGTCAGGGGACCGTCGTCTACCGGCTCAGCCCTGATGGGACAACCCTGTACTACACGCTGGTGGCCATCCAGTTGACGTCAGCGCCCATGGCCGCGCACATCCACGCGCCAGCCGCTCCCGGCCAGAACGCGCCGGTGGTCGCCTTCCTGTTCCCGCCGAACTCCAGCTCGTCATGTCGCAACACGTCAGCGATTGTGCTCGAGTGCCAGGGCAGCATCACGGCGGCCGACCTGGGCGGACCGCTGGCCGGGCAACCGCTCAGCGCGCTGATCACCCAGATGGCGGCTGGGCAGAGCTACACGAACGTCCACACGATGCGGCATCCGTCCGGTGAGATCCGGGGCCAGAACGAGCCTCTGGTCGTCCTGGCCAGTCCCCTGGTTAGCACTCGTTAGGCGGCCCGCCGCTCGCAGCTTCGCGCCGATCCCCTGCCACACGGTATCTCAAGGCTCCAGGCCGGCCGCGTTCGTCGAGACCGGAACGTACCGCGCGCTGCATCAGCGGAACGAAGACACCGCGGCTGATCGCGCCCACACTTGGCAACGATCCGGCTGGCGTAGCTGGCGACGCCGCCTACGCCGCTGGGCGTAGGCCCAGGAGACCACGCGCGACGGACGACGCCGAGCGCCCGCGGCGGGATGCTGGAGCCATGGACACCCTTCTTGCTCCAGCCCGTCCCCGCGGACTCGGCGCCGTCGTCGCGGCGGACGTCGCGCTCGGGCTGCTCGGCATCACCGGTGGCGTCGGCTCGCTGCTGGCCGCCGGCGATCTGCCCCGGCCGCAAGGCCTCGGCTTCCTCCAGCCGCTCGCCCCGGTGTTCCCAGCGGTGCTGGTCGTCCTGGGCGCCTTCTTCCTGGTTACGAGCGTCGGCCTGTGGCGGGGGCGGCGCTGGGCCTGGACGGCCACGCTTGCCTTCGAGATCGTCCACATCGTCGCCGACATCGGCTTCATTGCCGACCGCAGCTTCGCCCTGGACAAGCTGGTCGGCCTCGTGGTCATCGTCGTCATCCTTGTTTATCTAACGCGCCCCAGTGTGCGCGCCTACTTCCAAAGGACCGTGTCATGACCAACCGGCTTTTGACCTGTGGCGCCGTGGGCGCGCTGCTGTTCGTCGGTGTACTGCTGCTCGAAGGCGCCACCCGCCCCGGCTACGACGCCTGGGTGCGCTACGGCAGCGAGCTCTCCCTGAGCGACCAGGGCTGGATGCAGATCACCAACTTCATCACCAGCGGGCTGCTCGTCCTTCTTGGCGCCATTGGCCTGGCGCGGGGTCTCCAGACCGGACCAGGCGCCACCGCGGGCCCGCTGCTGGTCGGCCTGTTCGGCACCGGCCTGGTTCTAGCCGGCATCTTCACCATGGATCCCCGAGTCGGCTACCCAGCCGACGTGGTCACCGCCGCGCCCAAGACCCTGCATGGCACGCTCCATGGCCTCGCCGGGCTGCTGTGCTTCTCGTCTGTGGCCGCGGCGGCGATCGTCCTGTCGCGCCGCTTTCGGGGGACGCCCTGGGCCAGCTATTCCCTGGTGACGGGCCTGGTGGTCGCCGCGTCGTTCGTCGCCGCCACCGCGAGCTCCGTCCTGGCCGACACGGGCGCACTGCCGGGCGCGCCGACAGGTCTGCTCCAGCGCGTCGGCATCGTCGCCGGCTGGGGCTGGGTTGCCCTGGTGACACTCCGTCTTCGGAGCGAACGCGGCGGTTCCCTGCCCCTGCTCACGAGACTCCGCGACCCTGACGTGCTGCTCAAGGCGGGGATCGTTGGGCCGCTGCTGTTCATCGTCGTGTTCCTGATCGAGAGCGCGACTCGGCCCGACTACAACCCGCTGCGCAGCATGGTCAGCGAGCTGAGTCTGAGCCAGTATGGCTGGCAGCAGATTGCCAACTTCCTGGTGAGCGGCACGCTGATCCTGGCGTTTGCCGTTGGGTTGCGCAGAGCGCTCTCCCCAGGCCTTGGCTCGACGTGGGGTCCGCGGCTGCTCGGGATCACGGGACTCGGCCTGATCGTCGCCGGGGTATTCGTGTGCGACCCTGGCCTCGCCTATCCAGCCGGCGCGCCCGACGCGCTGCCCATCTCGGGCAGTTGGCAGAACTCCCTGCACGGCATCGGCGGAGTGATGGTGTTCTTCTCGCTGCCTGCCGCGTGCTTCGTCCTGGCTCGGCGGTTCGCGGGCGATCCAGGCTGGAGGAACCTGGCGATCTACTCGCTGCTGGCGGGTGTGCTTGGCCTGGCCTTCTTCATGGCCTGCAATATCAGCGCTATGCACGGTGGGCCAGCCGGGCTCTTCCAGCGGCTGTGCCTCGGTTGCTATTTGAGCTGGATGGCGCTGCTCGCGCTGCGACTCAGCCGCCACGCCAGCGGCCGGTCCCGCCTCGGTATTGGACGAGTCCTCCCAACAGCCGGCCCAACGCGGCGCTCCAACTCCGTGGTACAGCGGACCGCCGCGTACCGCGCCAGGCGTAGGGCCGAGATGCGGCCGGTGGCGGACGACACGCACCCGGCCCACGGGCGATGCTAACCGCACGGCACTCATCCTCTGAGCAAGGAGGCTCCCATGCGCACCCTCGGTTCGCCAACTACCCGTTCCGTCACACCGCCCCCCAACGCGGTGCGATCCACTGCCCTGTTGACACCAGCGCCCGCGATGTCCCAGCGGCTGCATCGCGGGGCCCTGCTCGTGTCCGCCGCCCTGCTGATCCTGGGCGCCGCGGCGATCCACCTGAGCGGGGTGCCCCAGCAGTTGCCACGGTCGGCCCTGCTAGCAGCTGGACTGGGTCTTCTGGGGCTCTTGCAGGTTGGCGCCGCAGTGGCGCTGATAGTCGCCACCACCCGACCCATGGTCCGCGCCGTGGCCCTCCTCAGCGCTGGCAGCGCCCTGATCTGGGGGGCGGCGCACAGCGTTGGTCTCCCTCTGGGGACCACCCTCTGGCGCCCGGAAGCGCTGAGCATTCCGGACCTGTTCCTGCCGACAATGGAGCTTCTGGCAGCGCTGTTGCTGGCGCGTGCCGGCTGGGGACGCCAGGGTCGGGCGCCGCGTGTGTGGCTGAGCACGCTCGCCACATTTCCAGCGCTCCTGCTCGTGCCAGCCCTGGCCGCGGCCGGCGCGATGGATTCGGTGAACGATGCCTGGCTGCCCGCCTCGGCGCCCGTGAGCGCGCCATTGGGCGGCACGACCACGCTGGCCTACTGCAGTCCCAATGGCAGCCCGCTGGCCATGGACCTCACCATGCCGGCTGCCACGGCCGACCGTCCCGTGCCCGTGGTCGTCAACACCCGCAGCGCGGGCTGGTTCTACGCTGACCGCCAGACGGCGGGTTTCGGGGCACTGCTGTGGCCGGATGGCCACGAGCTGAACCAGGCGCTGGTGGAGCAGGGCATCGCGGTGGCGTCCATCGACATTCGCCAGGCCCCGCTGCACCCGTGGCCGGCACCGATCGAGGATGCCAAATGCGCTGTGCGCTTCCTGCGCGCCCACGCCGCTGAGCTGGGCATCGATCCGGAGCACATCGGCGCCTACGGCGGCAGCGGCGGCGGGCAGCTCGCGGCCCTGCTCGGCACGACGGGCACCTCCGCCGGCTTTGACGTGGGCCAATACCTGGACCGGTCCAGCCAGGTCCAGGCCGTGGTGGACATGTACGGGCCGACCGAGTTGACGCGCATGGACGACTCGGTGACCTGGGGCCAGATGGTCGTGCAGTTTTCCTTCGGGGATTCGGTAGCTCTGCGAGAGGGTGGCAGCCCTGTCAACTTCGTCTCGCGCGACGCGGCCGCATTTCTGATTCTGCACGGGACCGATGACCAGCTAGTGCGGCCGCACCACTCCGAGGATCTGGCGCAGCGCCTCCAGGCCGTCGGCGTCCCCGCCACGCTGGTCATGGTGCAAGGGACTGGCCACAGCATGAACACCCCCGGCCAGCAGCCCTCGCCCGCGGCCGTGCAGGCTCTCTGCGTGGACTTCTTCAGCCGTCTGCTGGCACGTGGCGCCGGCGCCAGTTGAGCGCCTTGTCAACGATCCATTCGGTGCTTCCACGGCGTGAGCGGTGGGAAGATAGCCGCACAGGCGCAGCCGTGCGACTTCGGGGTCCGACTTTTGCGCGTCCGCAGCCGCCGGTCTTGCAGCATCTTGACCATGTCCTGTGCAGACCACAGCGGCGCGCTGGTGTCGCCCCGGGTGGCTCGTGGGCCGTCCCTGCTGCCGGATCCCGAATCGGCGACTTGCCGCCTGGGCGCAGCGACGTGCCCAGACCCTGCGCGAGCTGGCTGAGCGCGAGCCGCGGTCTGGTCGCGCACCGAGCGCAGCGTAGCGAGCATGTCCTGGCTAGCCAGCTCCGGCAGGTCGCGCGCGCGACTTCTGGCGCAGCGCGGCCGGCAGCTTCTCCCAAAGGTACTGTGGCTGGCGGTCCTCGTGGGCAGTGGCCACGGCGCAGCCCCGTCCGGATGGGCACAAACCGCTGAGGCGGACACGGCGCCCGCGGCGCCGGCGAACGTTCTGCTGGACCGCAACTTCCCCGATCCCAGCGTCCTTCAGGTTGGCGACACGTACTTCCTGTACGCGACGGGCACGGGCCGGACGAACCTGCAGGTCACGCGGTCCGACGACCTCACCGACTGGACCGAGTTGCCGGACGCGCTGCCGGCACTCCCGGCCTGGGCAGAACCGGGGTTCACCTGGGCGCCCGCGGTCACCACAGTCGGCGATGGCTCCGACTACGTGCTCTATTTCGTCGCCCGTGACGCGGCCAGCGGGGTTCAGTGTATCGGCGTGGCCACCAGCGGTACGCCGGAAGGTCCCTTCGCATCACCCGACGCACAGCCTCTCGTCTGCCAGGTCGACCTCGGCGGCTCCATCGACCCCGCCGTTTTTGTCGACGACCACGAGCTGCGCTTCCTGCTCTGGAAGAATGACGCGGCCTGCTGCAACCCTGGCCCGTGGATCTGGATCCAGCCACTCTCGGATGATGGCCAGGCGCTGCTCGGAGCGCCCACCCAGTTGATCCACCCCGATCGCCCCTGGGAAGCCCACGTGGTTGAGGCCCCCACCCTCTTCAAGCGGCACGGCAGCTACTACCTGTTCTACTCCGCCAACGACTACGCCAGCAGCCAGTACGCAATCGGCTACGCCCGCGCGTCCACGCTCCTTGGGCCGTACCGGAAGCCTGCTGGTCCGCTTCTGGCGACGTCCCGGCCGGGGACCGCCGTGATTGGGCCAGGTGGCCAGGACATTCTGGAGGAGGGCGAGACGACCTGGCTGGTGTACCACGCGTGGGATCCAACGCTGACCTACCGTCGTCTGTGCATGGACCGACTCGTGTGGCGGGGGACCACGCCCACCCTCGATGCGGGCGCAGCGCCGTAAGACGCCGACCGGGTTGCTCGCCCGTGCGCAGGTCGCGGCTTCATCCCAGCTTCATCTCTTGTGGGTATGCTGTCCCCGGAGAGGGACGTGCGGCATGCGCCTGCTGGTGGTTGAAGACGAGCACACGGGTGCCGGCTACCAGCTCAAGGCGCCGCCCCCGTGAGCCAGCTGCGGGCCCGTCTGCGCCGGGCGGCGGCGGCGGCGCGCACCATTCGGGTGCGGCTGACCCTGTGGTACGTGGCGCTGCTGGCGCTCATCCTGCTGGTCTTCAGCGGGGTGCTGTACGTCAGTCTGGCCGAACGTCTGGCCGCCGAGGGCGACCGCGCGCTGCAAGCCGCGACCCAGCAGGTGGCCGCCTCGCTCGAGGTGGCCGACGGGCAGCTCGGCGTCGGCGACGCTCTGGACACGCTGCCGTCGGGCACGGTGGTCGTCCTGTACGACGCGACCGGACGACCGGTGGTGGCCAATGGACCCCGCGCGTCCCTGCCGGTGCTGGCGGCCGCGCTGCTGCCGGGCGCCCCGGGCCGGCAGAGGTTCCAGACCGTGCAGCTGCAGGGCGAGGACTGGCGCGTGCTGACGACGCCGCTGGGCGAGGGCGCTCAGCCCGTCGGGGTCCTGCAGATCGCGCGGTCGGAAGAGGACGGCGCGGTGGCGTTGCGCCAGCTGGTGCTGCTGCTGGCTCTGGCCGTCCCGGCCACGCTGCTGGTCGCCATCGCCGGCGGCTTGTTCCTGGCCGGGCGCGCCCTGGACCCGATCGACCGGATCACACGCACCGCCGCCCAGATTGGGGCCGAGGACCTGTCCCGCCGCATCGGGTTCGCGCCGCAGGCCGATGAGCTGGGGCGGCTGGCGGCCACCTTCGACCACATGCTCGAGCGCCTGGAGGCGGCCTTCCAGCGCCAGCGCCAGTTCACCGCCGACGCCTCCCACGAGCTCCGGACCCCCCTGGCCATGCTCGCGAGCACGATCGACGTCGCGTTGCAGCGCCGCCGCGCGCCCGCGGAGTACCAGCGGCTGCTGGCGAGCCTGCGCGAGGATGCCACCCGGCTGAATCAACTGCTGGGCGAGCTGCTGACGCTGGCCCGCGCCGAGGCCGGGCACGACGCTCTGGAGCGGGAAGCTCTGGACATGGCGGAGCTGGCCACCCAGGTCGTGACGGCGATGCAGCCCCTGGCGGAGGCGCGCGGTGTGCGGCTGCTGCGCGGGCCCAGCGACGCGGTGCAGGTTCTGGGGGACCAAACCCGGCTGCTGCAGCTGCTGGTGAACCTGGTGGACAACGGGCTGAAGTACACCGCGCCGGGCGGGTGGGTCCGGGTGTCCGTGCAGCAGGACGCTGCGTTGGCCGTGCTCGCTGTCACGGACTCGGGCGTGGGGATAGCGCCGGAGCACCTGCCCCATGTCTTCGAACGCTTCTACCGTGTTGATGCGGCCCGCGACCGCGCCGGCGGCGGCGTCGGGCTCGGTCTGGCCATCTGCTCCTGGATCGCCGCGGCGCACGGCGGGACCATCACAGCCCAGAGCGCGGTGGGCCGCGGTACAACCATGACTGTTCGGCTGCCCGCGGCCCCGCGCCCGGCTCCGGCGGCACACGCTGGTGCGCCGCCACACGTGCCCGCGCTTACTGCACCAGCGCCTCCCGCACGGTAAGCGTCAGAGCCACTTGCGAGGTGCTGTCGGGCGGCGTGAAGGACCAACGTGGCGTGCGGCGCAGGCGCGCATCCTGCCATGCAGCGAGACAAGAGGCGGCGGTTGGTCCACGAGTCCCTTCTCGGATGGCAGCTCAGTCCCCTGGCCAACCCAGGCCAAGCGCCGAGATCCGTGCGGCGGCGGCCCGGACGGCAGGGGCAAACTCGGCCACTCGCTCCACTGTGAAACGGGAGGTGGGACCACCCAGCGCCAGCGCAGCCAGTACCTCACCTCGCTCGCCGACAATCGCGGCAGCGACGCCGGAGGCACCCACCTCGCGCTCACCGTGGCTCTGAGACCAGCCAGCTTCGGCCGCGGCCCGCACCCGCTCCGCCAGCGTCACGGCGAAGTCCGCGCCCATGGGGGAGCTGCGCGCAACCGCGGCGATCAGATCCGCGTCAGCGTCGACCAGCAGCACCCGTCCGGCCGCGCCGCCCCACAGCGGCAATGCGTCGCCAACCCGGACGACGTGCCGCACGGTCTGCGTTCCCTCCTGCTGGGCCACGCACAGGCGCACGAGCCCCTGACGGACGTACACGTTGACCGTCTCGCCACACGCCGCGGACAGCTGGCGGATCACCTGCCAGGCCGGCTCGGGCAGTTGCCACACCTGGTGGGCAAGACGCGCCCAGCGGAGCCAGCTCGGCCCGACGGTGACGTGACCGTCCTCGAGACTCCAGAGCAGGCCGCGCTCTTGAAGCGTCCCGACCAGTCGGATGGTCGTGGTTCTGGGCAGGCCGGCGGCGCGAGCAAGCTCCGCCACGCTCCACGTGGCGTGCGTCTCATCGAAGAGGGCCAGCAGAGTCACGGCGCGGTGCACGCTCCGCACGCCGGCCGCCGTCTCCACATCCGGGCGTGCCGAGCCGGCTAGCGTGCCAGGGCTCGTGTGGTGCGCCATGCCGGACCGTCCGCGGCGTAAGCGTACCACCAGATGGACCGTTGCGTCCGCAGGGCGGACCTGCTACGCTCGCGCGGTGGTCCGCGACCGGGACCGCAGCGCTCAGGGTGCGGAGACCGCAGCGGGGTGAGTTGGTGCCCGCGAGGGCGTACCGAGGGTCGGGCGGAGCGCGGTCGGCCCGGTGCAGCAAGACGCGTCGTGTGCACGTGACCGGGAGTGCGACCGAGCGCGTTCAGGGAGGATTCAGCGACATGAGTGTGTTGGCGCTGTCCCTAGGCTTCGGCCTGATCACTGCCTCAGTGCTGGCCCTGGCCGCGGTGGGACTGTCGCTCCAGTTCGGAGTGACCAACTACATCAATTTCGCTTTCGGCGAGTTCCTGACATTGGGCGCGTACCTGGCGTGGACGCTCAGCCACGGGCTCGGTCTCAACATCTGGTTGTCGGTCACTCTGGCAACGCTGGCGATGGGCCTCTTTGCCGTCGTGCTCAATCAATGCTTGCTGAAGCCGTTTACCGAGAAGGGCGTCCCCCTCCGCTTCCTCCTGGTCGTGACCTTCGGTCTGTCGCTGTTCCTGAGCAACCTGATCCTGGCGATCTGGGGACCCAACTTCAAGAGCCTGGACCTCCCACGCCAAACGCCTTACTCCATCGGGCCGTTCCTTTTCACCACCAGCCAATTGACGATCATCGCCATTGCTGTCGTGGCGATGGGCGCCATTCACGTGCTCCTGACGCGGACCGAGATCGGCAAGGCCATGCGCGCCATGTCCGACAGTACCGATCTGGCCCAGGTGAGCGGTATCGACACGAACCGGATCACCAGCTTCACCTGGCTCGTGAGCGGCTGTCTGGCCGGGCTCGCCGGGATCGTGCTGGTGATCAACATCACGAGTTTCCAGCCGTCCTTCGGTGGTGAATTCCTGTTCGTGATCTTCGCCGCGGTCATCCTCGGCGGTGTCGGCTCGCCGTACGGAGCGATGCTGGGAGCGCTCGTGATCGGGCTGGCTACCGAGATGTCGGCGATCCTGATCAACTCGGCCTACAAGAACGACGTCGCCTTCGCCTTGCTGATCCTGACCCTGCTGCTGCGCCCGCAGGGCATCATCCGCATGGCCGGCAAGGCCTGAAGCGATGCCTCCTATTGTCTACTACCTCACGACGCTCGTCGTCTTCTTCTTCATCTTTGCGATCTCGACGTGGGGCCTGAACTTACAGTTCGGCACCGCCGGAATCCTGAACTTCACGTACATCACGTTCTTCGCACTCGGTGGCTACTTCAGCGGTGCGGCCATGCTGGGGCGACCAGATGCCCTTTCCAACATGCGCTACATCATGGGGCTGGAGCTACCGTTTCCTATCGCCCTGGTGATCGGCGCCGCGGCGGCCGGTCTGCTTGGACTGCTTGTCGGACTGGTGGCACTGCGTAGATTGCGCAGTGACTACCTGGCGATTGTGACCGTCTCGGTAGGAGCCATCGTCTACGACTTCGTCAACATCAACACCGCGGTGTTCAACGGAGCGGACGGCATCGCGGGCGTGCCCTATCCATTCAACGATGTCCTGGGCCTCGACCCGAATACCTACACACTGTTCTATGTGGGTCTGACAGGGCTTTTCACCCTGGTGTTGGGTGTTGTCGCTTTCCGCATCTACAACTCGCCACTGGGCCGAACACTGCGGGCGATTCGCGAGGACAGCGATGTGGCCGCGGCGTTTGGCAAGGACACGTACCGCTACCGGGTGATCGCGATGGTCGTCGGCTGCGTCTACGCTGGCATCGCGGGAAGTTTGCTGGTCGGCTTCATCAGCGCCCTCAATCCCGGCGGCTGGGCGGCGGGTGAGACTTTCCTGCTCTACGCCGCGCTCCTCCTCGGTGGCCGTGGCAACAACTGGGGCGCGCTCCTCGGCGCGTTCCTGGTGCCCGTCCTGTTCCAGGAGGCGACCCGCTACCTGCCCCCTGTCCCGGGCCATCCGGAGCTGATACCGGCCATCCGCAACATGATCGTCGGCGCGCTCCTGATCGCCATTTTGTGGTTCCGACCGGAGGGCCTGCTGCCCGAGCGGAAGGCGCGCTTCACCGGCGTCAGCTACACCCCGCGCCGTAAGGTCGTCGTCGTTGAGTAAGGCACACCAGAGCGACACGATCCTGGAGATCGAGAGGCTCCACTTCTCCTTCGGGGGGCTGAAGGCTGTCAACGGCAGTACATTCAGCATCGAGCGTGGCGGCATCAATGCGCTGATCGGGCCGAACGGAGCGGGCAAGACCACGCTCATCAACGTTGTCTCCGGCGCGCTGCGTGCGGACTCCGGGCGGGTCCGCTTCGAGGGCACCGACGTCACCGGCTGGCCCAGCCACCGGGTCGCCGGCCAGGGTTTGATCCGGACCTTCCAGATCTCGCGCGAGCTGGGCGGCATGACCGTGCTCGAGAACATGCTCGTCGCACCGCCGCACCAGGCCGGGGAGCGGCTGGTGAACGCGATGTTCCGGCCCGCTGTGGGCCACCGACAGGACAGGATCCTGGTCGAGAAGGCGCTGGCGCGCCTCGACGATTTCGGGCTGTACGACTCGCGCGACCAGTACGCCAGGAACCTCAGCGGTGGCCAGAAGCGGCTGCTGGAGCTTGCTCGCGGCGTCATGGCGGAGCCGAGGCTGATGGTCCTCGACGAGCCGTTCGCCGGAGTCAACCCGGCCCTCGTCGAGCTCCTGGAAGGCCACCTCCAGAAGCTCCGGGACTCCGGCATCACGTTCGTCATGGTCGAGCACAATCTCAACGTCGTCGAGCGGCTCTGCGATCACGTCGTGGTGATGGCCGAGGGCCGGACGTTGGCCACGGGCCTGCTGTCCGAGCTGCGCAAGAACGAGGAGGTCATCACCGCGTACCTGGGCGGCGCGCTCACTGAGCATCCGCGTGCCCGTGCTGTCGGCGGCGGCGAGGCCGCGCTCGGCGCCGCACGTGGCCAGCCAATCCTGGCCGCGACCGGTCTCACGGCGGGCTATAGCAGAGTGCCGGTCGTGCAGGAGGTCGACGTCCACGCCGAGCCCGGCAGGGTCGTGGCAATCGTCGGCCCAAATGGCGCCGGCAAGTCGACGCTGTTGAAGGCGATCTTCGGCCTCCTGCGCAACTCGTCCGGCAGCGTCAGGCTGGCTGGTCAGGAGATCAGCGGCTGGCCCGCCTTCCGTGTCGCGCGCAGCGGCATGGCCTACGTGCCCCAGGTGATCAACGTCTTCACCAACCTCACTGTCCACGAGAACCTGGAAATGGGCGGCTACACGCTGAAGTCCGGTGTCCAGCAACGGGTCAATGACGTCCTGGAGATCTTTCCCGACCTGAAGGCCGCGCGCACCAAGAAAGCGGGCAACCTCAGCGGAGGCCAGCGCAACATGCTCGGCATGGCCAGGGCGCTTATGCTGGAGCCAAGAGTGGTCCTGCTGGACGAACCGACTGCCGGCCTGTCCCCGGCGTACACGGGCATCGTGTGGGACCAGATCCGGCGCGTCGCCGCGCTCGGCACGGCGGTGGTCGTCGTCGAGCAGAATGTCGACCTGGCAGTCAACAACGCCGACTGGGTCTACGTGCTGGTAGCCGGGCGCAATCGACTCGACGGCCCGGCCACGCTGGTCGGCAAGGAGGATCTCCCCAGCATCTTCCTGGGCGGCGAGGTCCCGGCCAACCTGGCCACGTCATCGCACTAAGAAAGGGAACACGCATGAGCTTTCGGAGACTTAGCGGACCTGGTTTCCTGCGCCGCGGTGCGCCCGTCGCGACCGCCTTGCTGCTGGCCGCGTGTAGTGGAGCGGCGCCGGCCACGCCCACCGCGGCACCTGCTGCCGCGCCGACGACCGCGCCAGCGGCCAAGCCAAGCACCGCGCCCGCGCCCAGCACGGCGCCCGCCGTCTCACCGAGTATCTCGCCGGTGGCCGCGCCGAGCGCCGCGCCAGCCGCCGCGGCCAGCGCCAGCAATCTCGCCACCGGTACGCCGATCGTCATGTCCGAGCTGTTCCCCATGTCTGGCCGCGAGGCCTTCGTCGGCGACTGGTTGAATCATGGCGCCAAGGTGGGCGTCTACGACGTCAACAACAGCGGCGGTGTCATGGGCCACCCGATCCAGGAAGCACTCGCCGATACCGGCGGTGATCCGGTCGATGCGGTCACCGCCCAGCGCCAGCTCAGCACCCAGAACCCCGTGTTCCAGGTCGGACCATCATCCCTCGAGATTCAGGGCGTGATCAAGGGCTACGATCCGGCGCACCTGGTGGACTTCATGGCAGGCGGTACTTCGCAAGTCGACCACATGCAATACAAGTACGTTTTCCGCACCACGCCGTCGGATTCGACCTTGACCGCGGCGATGGCCTACTACGCGATCCAGAAGGGCTGGAAGACGGCGGTCATGCTGTTCGAGACAACTTCCGATGCCACAGACGAGCTGAACCACACCACTACGTACTTCACGGCCAACGGTGGCAAGGTCCTCGACAGCGAGCAGCTGGCTCTGCACCAGAGCTCTTACCGGTCGGAGATTACCAAAGCGTTCGCCAATGGCACGCCAGATGTGGTCTTTGTCAAGAGTGACCCGCAGACCGGCGCAACGCTGTTCGCCAACATGAGAGAGCTCGGGCATCTCAACCTCCCCATTGTTTCAGACGACACCGGCGACACCATCGAATACGCCCAAGCGATGGGTACCGAGGACGCCAGCAAGTACCTGTACGGTGTGGCTGGGGCTCCCGTCACTGGCGAGTCCTGGACGCACTATTCCCAGGCATACAAGGCCGTCTGGAACACCGACAAGATCCTCCAAGTATCGCCGAACACGTACGATGCTGTGATCATCGGTGCTCTGGCGATGACCGAGGCAAAGTCGACTGACCCGCAAGTCTGGGTAGACCACATCCTCACCGTCAGCAATCCGCCGGGGACGCAGTGTTACACCTACGCGTCCTGCGTGCAGCTTCTCAACGCTGGTCAGAAGATCAACTACGAGGGAGCTACCGGCCCGCAGGACTTCGACCAGTACCACAACACCTTCGGTGACTGGGACATCGTCCAGTTCAACGCCGACGCTTCCGAGAGAAACGTCATCCTCCACGTCGGTGCCGACGCGATCGCCAAGGTTTCCTCGGCCGCCCCGTAGAGGCACAGACCCGAGGAGGTCAGCCCACCATGCCCGAATCGGGTCGCCCGCTCCCGCTCGACGGCGTCCGCGTGATCGACGCCGCGACGCTGTTGGCCGCCCCCTGGGCGGCCGCCTACCTGGGCGAGTTCGGCGCCGACGTCATCAAGATCGAACAGCCGAAGATCGGGGACCACCAGCGTCGCTGGGGGACAAGGCGCAACGGGATACCGCTGATGTGGAAATCGATCGCGCGCAACAAGCGGTCGATCACCCTCGACCTCCGCAAGCTGCGTGGCGCCGAGGTGTTCCGCTCGCTCATCGCCACGGCCGACGTGCTGATCGAGAACTTCCGGCCCGGCACCCTCGAACGGTGGGACCTGGGTCCGGACTCGCTCCTCGAGCTCAACCCGAGGCTGGTGATCCTGCGTGTGACCGGCTACGGCCAGACCGGTCCCTACAGCGCGCAGCCTGGCTTCGGCACCCTGGCCGAAGGCTTCTCCGGCTTCTCGCACATTGTCGGCGAGGCTAACGGGCCGCCAACGCTCGCCAACCTGCCGCTGGGCGACGGCGTGGCTGGGATCACCGGCGCCTACGCGGTCATGGTCGGTCTGTACGGCAGAGCCAACAACGGCGGGCGCGGCCAGGTGATCGACCTGTCGCTGTACGAGCCGCTGTTCCGCCTCCTGGAGCCCGCGCTGATCGATTACGACCAGCTCGGCGTTTCCCAGGGCCGCATCGGCAACCGCAGCGCTCATGTTGCCCCCCGCAACACCTACCGCTGCGGCGACGGCCAATGGGTCTCGCTGTCGGCGAGCACACAGTCGATCTGGGATCGGCTGTGCGAGGCGATGGGTCGGCCTGAGCTGGCAACCGATCCGCGCTTCACCAGCAATGAGCTGCGGCTCGAGAACGTGGTCGCCCTCGACGCGGAGATCGCGGCCTGGATGGGCGCCTGCCCACGGGATGACGTCATCCGGGTGATGAACCGCGCGGAAGTCGCCGTCGGCCCCATCTTCGACATCCCGACCATCTTCGAGGATCCGCACTTCGCGGCGCGCCAGGATCTGGTCGACGTCGATGACCCGGACCTCGGGCCGATGCGCCTGGCGAATGTCGTTCCTCGCTTCAGTGAAACGCCCGGGCGAATCCGCACCACCGGGCCGGCACTCGGCGCGCACACCGACGAGCTACTCGGCGAGCTTGGCCTGGGAGCCGAGGAGATCGCCTCGCTACGCGCGGAGGGCGCTGTGTGACGGCCGCCCAGGAGCTGGCAGCGTTCGCCAGTGGCGCGCGCTGGGAGCACGTTTCGCAGACGTCGCGGGAAGCGCTCAAGATGCGTGTGCTCGACGCCCTGAGCTGCGCGTTCGGCGCGCTCGGCGCCGCGCCCATACGGGCGATCCGCGCGCACACCGACGATTTCGGCGGCAAGCCACTGGCAACGCTCATTGGTGGTGGCAAGACGAGTCCCGACCGCGCAGCCTTCCTCAATGGCGCGGCGGTGCGCTATCTCGACTACAACGATTGCTTCCTTGGTCGCGGCGAGGCGTGCCATCCCAGCGACAATCTTGCGCCCGTGTTGGCAGCCGCCGAGTACGTCGGCGCCTCGGGAGCGGAGCTTCTCACGGGCCTGGCGGTAGCCTACCAGGTGCAGATCCGGCTGAGCCAGGTGGCGCCGGTGCGGGCGCGCGGATTCGACCATTCCACGCAGGGCACGTACGCGGCCGCGGCTGGCGTCGCCCGCGTTCTGGGCCTCGACGCCGAGCGGACGGCCAACGCCATTGCCATCGCCGGCACCGCGTTCAACGCGCTCCGCGTCACCCGAACCGGGTCCCTCTCCAACTGGAAAGGCCTGGCCTCCCCGAACGCGGCGTTCGGTGCCATCCATGCCGCGTTCCTGGCCCGGCGCGGCGTCACTGGCCCGATGGAAGTGTTCGAGGGCAGCAAGGGCTTCATGGACAGCATCGCCGGCCCGTTCGAGCTGGACTGGTCGAAAGAGAATCTGGAAGCCGTCCGGATGACGGTCATCAAGCGCTATAACGCCGAGGGACACGCCCAGTCGACACTGGAAGCAGTGCTCGAGCTGCGCGACGGGTTGCACGCTGAGGACATCGAACACGTCACCGTGCACGTTTTCGACGTCGCCTACGAGATCATCGGCCCCGGCGCTGGCGACAAGCAGCACGTCAGCACGAAAGAGGAGGCGGATCACTCGCTGCCCTACCTTGTCGCGGCAGCGCTGCTCGATGGACAGATGACGCCCGCGCAGTACGCCGACGACCGCATCCGGCGCGAGGATGTCCAGGCGCTGCTGAGGCGCGTCGACGTCCAGGAGGACGCCGTCCTCTCGGCCGCGTTCCCGACGCACCAGGGTGTCCGGATCGAGATCCAGCTCAAGGACGGCGGGACGCGCTCGCTGGCGCGCGCGGATTACGCGGGTCCGTCGAGCTGGGAGGCTCTGGAAGCAAAGTTCATCGCCCTGAACGGCCCGGCGCCTCTGATCGGGATCATCAAGCGGTTGGACGAGCTTCCTGTGTCGGCCCTGGCGGAGAAGCTGTGAGCGGGGCGCCGCGGCTGCGCGAGCTCCTGCAGGGCGGCGGGATCGTCGTCGCCCCCGGCGTGTACGACGGCCTGTCCGCTCGAATCGCCGCTTCCGCTGGCTTCTCGGCTCTGTACTGCAGTGGCGGCGCCGTCGCCAGAAGCACGGGCGTGCCCGATCTCAGCCTGTTGACCATGACCGAGGTACTGGCGAGGCTGCGGGAGGTCGTGGACGCGACGACTCTGCCGGTGATCGCCGACGCGGACACCGGCTATGGCAATGCGGTCAACGTGGTCCGCACCGTGCGCGAGTTCGAACGCCTGGGCGCGGCGGCGATCCACCTCGAGGACCAGGCCGCGCCCAAGAAGTGCGGCCACTATGTTGGCCAGCAGCTGGTGAGCGCCGAGGAGATGGTTCAGAAGGTGCGTGCCGCGCTCGACACCCGCCGCGAGATGCTGATCATTGCCCGCACCGACGCCCGAGGCCAGGCCGGCCTCGACGATGCTATCCGGCGCGGGCGGATGTACGCCGACGCCGGCGCCGATCTGGTGTTCGTCGAGGCACCCACCAGCCGTGACGAGATCGAGACTATCGCGCAGTCCATCGCGGCACCGTTGCTGATCAACATGTTCGAGGGCGGCCGCACGCCCCTGTTGCCGGCAGCCGATCTGGCCGGCCTCGGGTACCGGGTGATGATTGTCCCGTCCGATCTCCAGCGCGCTGCGATCAGCGCCATGCAGCTGGTGGCGAAGACCCTCCGTCGCGACGGGTCATCGGCCGCTGTCCGTGACCGGCTGGCGTCGTTCGCCGACCGCGACGCTGTCGTCGACCTGGCGGGATGGACCACGCTGGACAACCAGTACGCCGAAGCGCAGACGTCCAGCGGGAGGCCGGAAGGAGGCAACCTGTGACAGCAACGCATTCGGGCTCCGCGACCCGATCAGTCCGCATCGCTGAGGTCTTCCCACGCGATGGTCTGCAGACGCTGCTCCACGAGCCCGGCCTGCGCATTCCAACGACCCAGGAGAAGGTTGACTTCATCCAGCGCGTCGCCCGTGCCGGCGTTCCAGAGATCGAAATCACTGGCTTCGTCCACCCGCGCGTCATCCCGTCGCTGGCCGACGCGGAAGCTGTCGCCGCGGCAGTTGTTGGCACGCTGCCGGGAACGACGCTGCGCGCCCTCGTGCCCAACTACCGCGGCGCGGAGCGCGCCATCGCCGCGGGCGTGCCCAAGATCTCGTGCCTGGTCGCCGCCAGCCCGACCTACCAGCGGCTCAACTCGAACATGACGATCGAGGAGAACTTGCGCGACATCGAACGCAGCGTCGCGCTCGCCGGCCGGTCAGGCACCCAGGTCGCCCTCGGCATGGGCATCTCGTTCGTCTGTCCCTATGACGGAGTCGTGCCGATCGAATCGGTGCTCCAGATCGTCGAGCGCGGCATCCAGCTTGGCATCCGCGACATTCACCTCTCCGACAGCATCGGTCTGGCCTGGCCGAGCCTGGTGCGTGAGCGTTGTTCGGCCGTGCTCGACCGCTGGCCCGACGTTTCCCTGGGGCTGCATCTGCACACCCTGGCGGGGACCGCGCTCGGCAACGCATTCGCCGGGTACGAGGCCGGCGCCGGCAACTTCGATGGTTCAGCGGCGGGCATCGGTGGTGGTATTGCCATGCCGGTCCACACCACCGAGATGGGCAATGTCGCCACCGAGGACCTGGTGTATCTGTTCGAGTCGTCCGGCGTGGCGACCGGCATCGATCTCGTTGAGGCAGCCGCGAACGCCAGGCGAGCGATAAAGCTGGTCGGGACTGGCGGTGGTCACGTCACAGGCTTTGGGTCCCTCCAGGCATTTCTGGACATCAACCGCGAGCACCTGGCCGACATTGTGGCGGCTCCGCCGGGGCAGTCGGAAAGCAAAAGGTAGCAGGCGCGTCGCGCAGTCGTTGGTCGCCTTGTCCGTCTGTTAGGAACTACGGCGTCACCAGCTCATCGTTGTCACGCCGCGTTTCACGTCCACTTCATGTGGGTCCGTCATCATCCAGCCGACTGGCCGACCCCGATGTATCCGACATACCCCCAGGCCGTCGCATCTGTGGGTCGGGCCGTCGCTACCCGCGCCTCACAGGGAGAACCACGCCGTTCATGCCTCTAGTCCGTCCCATCACGGGTGTCGCGCTCGCTGGCCTCGGGCTAGTGGTGCTGGCCTTCGTTGGCTGTAGTGGCCCCGGTGCCCAGCCGAGCTCGCCCACTCCCACGGCCACTCGGCCAGCGCAACCGTCGGCCGCGGCCGTGGCACCACCGTCGTCCTCATCAGCGGTGGCATCCGTTTCGGCCGCCGTCTCGCCGTCGCCTGCCGGCGCGGTGCCATCGGCCCAGCCCTCCCCCACGACAGCAGCGTCTCCCGTGACGCCCACCGTCGTCGGACAGGCATCCCCGGTGGCCCAAGCTGAACAGCCGGTGGCACCCGACACCAACGCCCCCGGTGACATCCCGGACAGTCAGGCCTTTGTCACCTTCAGCTCGCCAACCGACGGCTATCAGCTCCAGGTGCCAGAGGGCTGGGGTCGGACCGCCAACGGCTCAGACGTCCGCTTCGTCTCCAAGCTGGACGGGGTGCAGGTCACGATCGCCAGCGCTTCCGTGGCCCCGACGGCGGCTGGCGCACAGGCGACTCAGGTCGCCGAGCTGCAGCGGTCCGGCCGGGCCGTCCACGTCGGCAAGGTGCAGGACGTGCAGCTGCCCGCCGGGCCCGCGGTCCTGATCGACTACACGGCGAACTCCGACCCCGATCCCGTCACCGGCAAGCAGGTCCGCCTGGAGAACAACGCCTACCTGTTCTACAAGGACGGCAAGCTGGCCATGCTGACCCTGTGGGCACCCCTCGGCTCGGACAACGTGGACCAGTGGCAGCAGATGGCGCAAAGCTTCCAATGGCAGTGAGCAGCGCGCTCGACGCCTTTGATCTGTACCGCTTCTATCACGCGGGCGAGGATGAAACCCTGGCTCTGCGCGGTGTGAGCCTGCACGCCGATCGCGGCGAGATCGTCGCGCTGATGGGCCCGTCCGGGAGCGGCAAGTCGACGCTTCTCGCATGTCTGGCTGGGCTTGACGAGCCGGACGGCGGGCATGTGGAGCTGCTGGGGCAACGACTCACGCGCCGGCCGAAAGCGGAGCGGGCCGCCATGCGTGCCGCCAGTGTTGGCATCCTGCTCCAGTCGGGCAATCTCTTCGAGCACCTCTCAGTCGCGGACAACGTGAGCCTGCAGATGCGTCTCGCGCGCAGGTTCCATCGGCCGCGTCTCGACTCGCTGCTTGAACTGGTGGGCCTTCATGAGCGGCGCCGAGCGCGCCCCTCCGAGCTCTCTGGCGGAGAAGCCGCGCGGGCCGGCCTGGCTGTCGCGCTGGCCGCGGCGCCCGTCGTGCTGCTGGCCGACGAGCCGACCGGTGAGGTCGACGCTGAGACCGAGGCGCATCTCCTGGAGCTGTTCCAGACACGTCGCCAAGAGGGTGGTGCCACTCTCCTCGCCACGCACAGCGAGATGCTGGCGACCCACGCTGATCGCGTCGTCCGCTTGCTCGACGGGAGAGTGGTCGATGGCTGAGACGCTGACCGGCACCCTGACCGGCTCGGCCCGCTCCGTGCCAACGCGCCGCGCGATGGTTGATGCTGACGGGGTTGGGCGCACGTATCGGCGCGGCACGGCGAACGTGGCAGCGCTCGTGTCGGCTACGTGCACCGTCGCGGCGGGCGACCGCATCGCGTTGGTAGGGCCGTCTGGAAGTGGCAAATCGACGCTGCTGCACCTGATGGGCGGCCTGGACACGCCCTCTTCCGGGGAGATCGTGTGGCCAGCGCTCGGGACACGTGAGACGCTCCGCCCGGCCAGGGTCGCGTTCGTCTTCCAGACGCCGAGCCTGCTGCCTTCGCTTTCCGTGGTCGAGAACGTCGAGCTTCCGTTGTTGCTGGGCCACGCGACCGGCGACGCCGCGCGCACGGCGGCCCGTGATGCGCTCCAGCGCATCGGGTTGCTGGAGATAGCGGACAAGCTGCCCGACGAGCTATCAGGCGGCCAGGGTCAGCGCGTGGCGGTGGCCCGTGCTCTGGCTCACCAGCCGCAGCTGATCCTGGCCGACGAGCCTACGGGCCAGCTCGATCATGGCACTGCGCAGCATCTGTTCGACGTGCTGCTCGCCGCGCTTGATGGCACTCCAACCGCTCTGGTCGTAGCGACGCACGACCTCGCCGTGGCTGACCGGATGCACACGGTGTGGCACCTGCGGCATGGCATTCTCGAGGTGCCAGACCCATGCTAGCGCTGCTGTGGCTCAGGGGCCTGCTGACCCGGCGGTCAGGCCGTCTGCTGGGCGCCGGAGCGGGGGTGATGGTGACGGTCGCGTTGCTCGCGTCCATCGGCGTCTTCGTCGCCGTGAGCGCGGCGTCGATGACGCAGAGGGCGATAACCGACGTGCCGGTCGACTGGCAGGTCCAAATCACCCCGGGCACCGACGTCCAAGGGGTCATCGACATGCTCGGCCAGGCCACACCCTACACGGGTGTTGAGGCGGTGGGCTATGCCGACGCCGCTGGGTTCAGCGCGAGCAGCGGTGGTACGGTGCAAACGACCGGTCCCGGCAAGGTCCTGGGCCTGGGACCACGGTACCAGCAGCAGTTTCCGGCCGAGCTCCGGCTGTTGATCGGCTCGCTCGACGGGGTTCTGGTGGCGCAGCAGACGGCGGCCAATCTGCACGTCACGGTCGGCGATAGCGTCACGATTGAGCGCGTGGGGCTGCCCCCGGTCGATGTAGCGGTAGCCGGGGTGGTAGACCTGCCCAACGCCGATTCGCTGTTCCAGGCTGTGGGCGTCCCGGCTGGAGCCGCCCCGCAGGCGCCGCCGGACAACGTCCTGCTCCTCCCGGGCGAGCAGTGGCACCAGCTCTTCGATGCCCAGGCCGCGGCGCGCCCCGATACGGTGCGGACCCAGCTCCACGTGCGACTCGCGCACGACGGTCTGCCGTCCGATCCCGGCGCGGCGTATGTGCTGGTGCAGCAGCGCGCCCACAATCTGGAAGCCCGCCTTGCCGGCAGCGGCCTGCTCGGCGACAACCTGCTGGCTCGGCTGGGCGGAGCACGCGCCGATGCACTGTACGCGGAGGTGCTGTTTCTCTTCCTCGGCCTGCCGGGCGCCATCCTGGCAGCGCTGCTGACGCTCGCGGTAGCCGCGTCGGGGTCGGATCGGCGGCGCCGTGAGCAGGCACTATTACGGACTCGCGGCGCCTCCACCGCGCAGATCGTTCACCTGGCGACGCTGGAGGCGCTGATCGCCGGGGCCGGCGGTCTGGCGCTGGGACTGGTGCTGGCCTACCTGGTGGGCGCAGCAATCGCCCCCGGCGGCATCCCGGCAAGCCGCATTGCCTTACTCTGGACGGCCGGCGCCGCGCTCGCCGGATTGCTCCTGGCATTGGCAGCGGTGCTCGTTCCTGCCTGGCTGCAGGCTCGGCGCTCGACGGTAGCTGCCGGCCGTGTGGTTGTGGGCCGCCCTCGGAAACCGTTGTGGCAGCACGCGTACCTCGATCTGGCATTACTTGCCGTCTCCGGGTTCGCCTTCTGGCAGGCGGCGAGCTCGGGGTATCAAGTGGTGCTGGCGCCCGAAGGGGTGGCGCAGTCGTCGGTGGCGTACCAGGCGTTCCTCGCCCCGATGGGGCTGTGGCTTGGCGTCGGCCTGCTGGCGGTGCGCCTCTGGGATGGCGGCCTGGACCGAGGCGGACGGGCCCTGCGAGCAGCCCTGCGTCCCATCGCGGGTGGGCTGGCTGGCGTCGTGGCTGCCTCCATGCGGCGTCAGCGCGTCCTGGTGACGCGCGGGGCAGTGCTCGTGGGCCTGGCGTTCGCCTTCGCGACCTCGACCGCGGTCTTCAACACCACCTACAACGCGCAGTCCCGGGTGGATGCCGAGCTGACCAACGGCGCCGACGTGACCGTCGCCGGCTCGACGGCCGCCGCGCCGAGCACCAGGCTCACCGAGCTCCGAGGGCTGCCCGGCGTGGTCGCAGCTCAGCCGATGCAACACCGGTTCGCCTACGTCGGCAACGACCTGCAGGACCTGTTCGGGATCGACCCCGCCCACCTCGCCGAGGCAACGACCCTGGCGAACGCCTACTTCGCCGGCGGGGACGCGCGCGCAACGCTGGCGGAGCTGAATAGACGCCCGGATGGCCTACTCGTCTCGGCTGAGACTGCCAGAGATTACCAGCTGCAACTTGGGGACCAGGTGAACCTCCGACTCCAGGACGCAGGCGATCACCAGTACCACGTCGTGCCGTTCCACTTCGTGGGCGTCGTGCGAGAGTTTCCGACCGCGCCGAAGGACTCATTCCTGGTGGCCAACGCCGGCTACGTCGCCCAGCAGACTGGCACCGACGCGGCGGAGATCGTCTTGCTGCGGACCACGAGCGAGGCCGCCAGTGTGGCGCGGGAGGCGCGTGCCGTCGTCGGCCCGCTGGCGGGTGTCAGGGTGACCGACATTGGCTCGACGCAAGCGGTCATCAGCTCGAGTTTGACGGCCGTGGACCTGCGCGGGCTCACGCAGCTGGAGCTGGCGTTCGCCGTTGCGCTGCTGGCCGGGGCGACGGGCCTGACCCTGGCGCTTGGTCTGGCGGAACGACAGCGCACCTTCGCCATCCTGGCGGCGCTGGGTGCGTCGGGTCGGCAGCTGAGTGCCTTCCTGTGGAGCGAGGGGCTTCTCGTCCTGATCGGGGGCAGCGTGCTCGGCGTGGCGCTGGGCTTCGCGGTGGCGCAGATGCTGGTCACGCTGTTGACCGGCGTGTTCGACCCGCCGCCCGAGACTCTCGCGGTGCCATGGGCCTACCTCGGAACCCTGGCGGTGGCGTCCGTTGGAGCCACCACGCTTGCCGTGCTGGGTGGGCTGGTTGGGGCGCGGCGACCCGTCGTGGAGTCCCTTCGAGATCTGTGAGACAGGGAAGGCTTAGCCCTTCAGTGCCCCGCTAGTCATGCCGGCGATGATGTAGCGCTGGGTGAAGAGGTAGAGCAGGACGAGCGGCGACGCGGTGATGGCGATCGCCGCGGCGATCAAGGTCCATTGTGCGGCGAACTCGGCGAAGAACTGGAGGAGACCGGCCGAGATCGGCTTGATCGAGTTGGAGGGCAAGAAGATCACCGGCCCGATGATGTCATTCCAGACGCGGATCGCGATGATCAGCCCGACCACGCTCAGTGCCGGCTGTATCAGGGGGACGACTACCTGGAGGATGTACCGGATATAGGAGCACCCGTCGATCGCCGCCGCGTCGTCGAGCTCGGATGGGATGCTCTTGATGAAGCCAGTGATGATGAAGATGGGCAGGGCGACCCGGCTGAGCCAGAGCATGATGTAGCCGAAACGCGTGTCGTAGATGCCCAGCTGTTGCATGACGAAGAACTGCGGAATGATGCCGGCCGGCAGCAGGATGCCGGACAGAAAGAGCACGTAGAAGCCGTTGCTCCCGCGCACGTGACCGCGCGCGATCGGGAAGGCCGCCAGCGTGGCGATGATCAGCGTCCCGAACACAATCGCGAACGTGTAGACCAGCGTATTGACGAAATAGGTGCTGAAGGAGCCCTTGACCCAAGCCTCCGGGTAGTTCGACCACATGATCGGGTCTGGGAACGAGGCCGCGTTCAAGGCGAACTGGCGGCTCGACATCAGGGAGACGAAGAGCACGAAGAGCAGCGGGATCAGGAAGATCAGCGAGAGCAGCCCCAGGATCACGTAGCCGCCAATCGTGCCGGGGCGTACTCCGATCTGCACGCCTGTAGCCCGACGCTCGGCAGCTGCCCGGCCAAGCCCTTGTTCTCGAATCACAGCACGGCCTCCCGTCGCCGCAAGTAGTACTGCATGACCAGCGCGATCGCGAACACGAGCGCGAACTGCACCATCGCGATGGCCGAGGCGTACCCCGGCAACCTGTTGCCGCTGAGGAAGAACGCCTGGTTGAAGACCCACATGCCGAGCGTCTGCGAGCTGAACGCGGGGCCGCCGTCGGTCAAGACGAAAATCAGCTCGTAGCTGGTTATCGTGCCGATGACCGCCAGCAGGACATTGATGGTGATGCTGGGCGCGAGCAACGGGATGGTGAGGTACCGGAAGGCGCTCCACGGCGATGTGCCGTCGATCTTGCCAGCTTCGTACACCTCGGCTGGGATCCCCTGCATGCCGGCCAGGTAGATCATCATGCTGAAGCCGAGGTTCGCCCAGATCTGCACCCAGATCACCGCGTACAGGGCGGTCGCGGCGTTGCCCAGCAGGTTCGCTCGGATGCCGAGCTCCTGCAAGACCAGCGTGACCGGCCCGCCCAGCGGGTTGAACATCACGTACCAGGTCAGGCCATTGACGGTCGCCCCGAGCACCACCGGCAGGAAGACCAGCGCTCGGACGGCAATCTGGCCGCGCAGCCTCGCGTTCAGCAGCCAGGCCACGAGTACGGCCAGACCGTTCTGCACCACGGTGACCAGCAGCGAGAAGATCGCGGTGACCTGGAGAGCCCGGATCAGGAAGGTCTGGCCGCCGGTCAGTAGATCGTGATAGTTCTGAAGGCCGACCCAGTTGATCGGGGTGTGCGGTAGGCCGGTGTAGTCGGTCAGCGAGAAGATCGACGTGCCCAGCGCCGGCACGATCTCGAGCATGATGAACGCGGCCAGAGCCGGCGCCAGGCACACGTATGGCCAGATACCCGCCGTTCGACCCATGCGGACCTCCTGCCTGGGAATTGCGCGTGACACGATAGGCAAGCCGGGCCGTGCCCTGAAGCACGGCCCGGCGGGCGCGTGACGGTTGGGCGCTCAGCTGAAGTAGAGCTTGGCCCAGTCGGCGTCGAACATGCCGATGTACTTCTGCCACTGCGGCCGCGAGTCTTCGAAGTTCTTCTGGACGTACTGGGCGTAGGTCTCAGGCGTGTACTGGTCGGAGAGCAACAGCTCTGACCAGGCGGTGTCGTAGGTCATGCCTGGCAGGACCAGACGGGCCATCGAGACCCCGGTTTTCTTGAGCAGCGGCGCCTCCGCCTCCGGCACGGGTCCGGTCAGCTGGGCAGCCTGGGTCGGGTAGTACTGGAGGACCTGCATGAAGCTCTGGAAGTTCTCCTTCTGGCCGAAGAAGTCGATCCAGTCCAGAACGATGTCGGGGTTCTTGCTGTACTTGAGGCCGGCCCACCCGATGTCGCCGTACACCGGCTGGACGGCGTTTGCGTCGGCGTCGTCGGACCACGGCGCATTGAAAGCGCCGAGCTTCTGGAAGGCCGGCTTGGCGGCCATGATGTCGCCGCCAGAGAATGAGCCCTCGGGCCACATCGCGTACTTGCCGGTGGCGAAGAGGCCGGCGCCGGTCGGATAGTCGATGCCGCTGAAAGCGGGGTCAAAGTACTTCGAGGAGAACTCCTTCGCCCGCTTGAACGACTCGACCCACTCCGGCGTGGTGAAGTCAGCCTTGCCCTGAACGAGTAGATCGGCCCAGAAGTTCGGATGCTTTGGCCGACCGACGGTCATCTCGATCTGGCTGGCGAGGCGGTTGAGCGCAGTCTGCGGCTTGGCGGCGTAGAAGACGGGTGTTTCCTTGTTCGACTTCAGCGTCTCGCTCATGGACTGCAGCTCGGCATAGGTCGTGGGGTGCTTGAGGTTGTACTTGGCCAACATGTCCTCGTTGGCCCAGACGATGTGACCGACGTAGGCCAGCGTCATCTGCCAGACCTTGCCCTTCCAGGTCATGAAGCGGGCGACATTGGTCTGGTCGAAGCTCTTGATCGACGACAGACCGCTCAGGTCGAGGAACTGGGTGTCTGGCTGGAAGTTGATGATGTCTTGCGGAGCGAAGCCGTACGTTGCGGTCACGTCCGTTGTCTGCCCGGCAATCCGCGCCATCTGCGCATTGGTCCAGGTGGGGCCCTGGCCGAGCGGCTCGAAGTTGACGGTGACGTTCGATCGCTTCTGCTTGAACTTGTCGTTGATCTGGCTCATCGCGGTCTTGAACGCCTCGGCGCTCGAGCCGGAGTTCCACGCGATGACGCTGATCGTGACCGGCGCGGCGCCGCTCGAAACAGAGGCGGTCGTGGGTGCTGCCGCGCCGCTCGTGGTAGGTGCTGCCACGGAGGCAGTCGCACCAGGTGCCGAGGGAGCCGGTGCCGTCCCGCACGCGTCGAAGAGCGGTGCACCGACGACTCCCAGTCCAACCACACTTGCCGCCTTCAAGAGCGATCGGCGACTCACGCCGCGCCTGGGTTGGTTGTCCACGCTGCCTTTACCCCTCATCGCCTGATGCGACCCAGAACCTCGGCTCGCCGCGCCTGGTCGCCCCCGGCATCCTACGCACTACCCGTACTGACGTCAATACGGGTCCGGTACCATCGGGAACGGTCTGCGTGCGCGCAGGCGGGCCCCGGAGAACGCGACGTTTTCGTGCCCAGGGCGTACGTGTGTGGCGAGCGGGTGCCGGTCGGTGTAGGGCTCAGAGGAGCGTGGTCGCGTGCCTCGGGCCGGCGCCGAACGGGTACTTGCGCAGCAGCTCGGCTTCGGGTTGCAGCTCGACGCCCAGGCCAGGACCGTCAGGCACCGAGACGAAGCCGTCCGGGTCCACGGCGACCGGGGTGGTCAGGAGATCGTAGAGGAGCGGGTAGTAGGCCTGGCAGAACTCGAAGATGACACAGTTGGCCGTCGCCGCGGCCAGTTGTAGGCTGGCGGCCCACAGCAGCGCCGAGCCCCAGATGTGCGGCGCGACGGGTAGGCCGTGGGCATGGGCGAGCGCTGCCACGCGGCGGGCCTCGGTGAGGCCGCCGACCACGGCCACGTCGGGCTGCAAAATGTCGGCAGCACGGTGATCGACGATGTCGCGGAAGGCGAAGCGCGTGGTCTCGCTCTCGCCGGTCGAGACGGGCATGGAAACGCGTCGCCGCACCTCCGCCAGTCCCGGCAGGTCGTCGTCGGCCAGCACCGGCTCCTCGAACCAGGCCAGGTCGAGCTCGGCTGCCGCCTGGCCCAGGCGCACGGCACGGTCCACCGTCAGGGCTCCGTGCGCGTCCATCATCAGCCGCACGTCCGGCCCGAGCGCCTGCCGCGCCAGGCGCAGGCGCTCCAGCGAACGCTCGGGGAAGCGTGGCTCGTCCAGGCCGCCGACGCGGATCTTGACGCCACGGAAGCCTTTGGCTCGGTAGCCGAGGACCTCGTCAACAGTTCCCTCGGGCGGCGCCCAGCCGCCGCTGGCGTAGGCGGGCAGTCGCTCGCGCACACCGCCGCCGAGCAAGCGGTAGATAGGCACGCCGAGGCTCTTGCCGAAGATGTCCCAGAGAGCGACGTCGACGCCGCTGATGGCGTGGATGGTCTCGCCACGGCTGCCGGCCCGGTGATACGGTCGCCCATGCTGGAGCGCCAGGCCCAGGCGTGAGGCGCTGTACAGCTTCTCCCACAGGAATTCGACGCGGGTGGGATCCTCGCCGAGCAGCTGCGGCCCCAGGACATCCTCGACGAGCACCTTCATCACGACGGGCGTGCCCTTGGCCTCGCCGTAGCCCGTGAGCCCGTCGTCTGTCTCGACGACGACGATAGCGACGTCCTGCTTCGTGTTGGTGCCAAAGTCGCTCGTCCAGCGCCGCTCCGGCGGGATGGCTGCCGACAGCAACAGGACGCGAACGTTGGAGATGCGCATCAATCCCTCCCCGATGTTGTGTCCAGGTTAGACGAGGCGGTCGGGGACGTCCTCGGGATGCTGCCGTGGGCGATGCTCAGGGCGACTGAATGAGAGTCCGATGACGTTGCCGTCCGCGTCTTTCACCGATGCGATCAGCTTGCCCCCACCGACATCTCGGACCGCTTGCTGCGCCACTGCGCCAGCGTCCAGGAGCAGCGCGAGACTCTCCTTGATATCGTCAACGTGCCAGTAGCCGATGGGGTGTGCGGCGTACTTTTGCGCGCGACTTGGCTTCTCCAGGTGGATCCGCCCGCTCGCGAGAACGAGGAGCGACGTCTACGCAAAACTCTGCCGCACACCCTAGCCGATGGGTCCCGTCATGCCCTAGCTGTGGCCGTGAGGATCCAGACCGACATCCTGGCCGGCGACGCTGAACCCGACGTAGTAGGCCTCGTCCATTGAGGGCGCTACGCCGAGGAGCTTGCCGTACAGCTTCTTCGCCTGGGCGAGGTCCCTGACAGGATAGATGACTGTTCTCATGCCTGACGTCATGAAGCGATCCTCATTCTCGTTGTGTCGGCTGGCCACGCTGGGCCCTAGGGGGATGGTGGTGCTCGTCACCTGACAGAGCGTCAGCGACTCATCGAACGGTAGCGCCATACGCCCAGCGGCACGAACACCGCCAGCAATGCCGCTACCCACAGAACGGTCAGCAGCAGCGGGTGCTCGGACGGGAAGCTCTGCCCGGCGTACGGGTTCGGGTTGCCCCACAACTGCCGGACCGCGGCCGTGAGCACGCTCGCCGGGTTCCACTCGGCGACCGGGCGCAGCCAGCTGGGCAGGGTCTGCGGCGGCACGAAGATGTTCGACACGAACGTCAAAGGAAAGATCACCGTGAACGTGACCTGGTTGGCCACTTCGACCGTCGGCACCGTGAGGCCAAGCCAGACGCCGATCCACGACATGGCGAACGCGAACAGCAGCAGCAGCCCGATGCCGGCTAAGAAAGCCGGTAGCCCCGTGTGGGCGCGCCAGCCAATCGCCAGCCCGGACACGACCAGGACCACCAGCTGGCCGCATATGTAGACGATGTCCGACAGGGCGCGGCCGCTGAGCACCGCTGAGCGGGCCATGGGCAGCGACCGGAAGCGATCGATGATGCCCTTGGCGATGTCGTCGGTCATACCCACTGCCGTCGTGGCAGTGGCGAACATCACCGTTTGCACCATGATGCCGGGCAGCAGAAAGTCGACGTACGAGCCACCGTCGGGCAGCGGGATCGCGCCGCCGAAGACGAACGCAAACAGGAGCACGAACATGATGGACTGGATGACGGCGAAGATGGCCAGCTCCGGGATGCGCGGGATGCGTTTGAGATTGCGGCCCGCCACGATGCAGCCGTCGGCGAGGGTCTGGCGCACATCGCCACCCAGGGGCCTCGCGGGCGACGCGAAAGTCACTGGCGCCGGCCTCATGCGACGCTCCGGCCCGAGTCCGGATCAGCCGCGACGGCTGCCTCGTCGCTGGTGGGCGCCGGCGCCGCGGCGTGGCCGGTCAGGGACAGAAAGACGTCGTCCAGCGTGGGCCGGCGCAAGCCGATGTCGTCGATCGCGATCATGGCGTCGTCCAGCTCGCGGACGACCCCGACCAGGCGCTGGGCGCCGCTCCTGGCCGGAACTGTCACGCGGCGCGCGTGCTCCTCGACGGTGAAGTCCGAGCCACCATCGGTGGCCAGCAGGCGAATGGCGCGCGCCAGATCTGCCCGATCGCGCACGACGACCTCGATGCGCTCTCCGCCGACCTGCGCCTTCAGCTCGTCGGCGGTGCCGCGGGCGATGATCCGCCCGGCATCGACCACCGCGATGCTGTGCGCGAGCTCGTCGGCCTCCTCCAGGTACTGCGTCGTCAGGAGCACCGTCGTGCCGTCGCGCACCCGCCCCCGGATCACCTCCCACATGCCAAGACGGCTGCGCGGGTCGAGGCCGGTGGTTGGCTCGTCCAGGAACAGCAGCCGCGGCCGGCCAATGAGCGCGCTGGCCAGGTCCAGACGCCGCCGCATACCGCCCGAATAGGTCTTGACCAGGCGACTGGCGGCGGTGCCGAGGCCGAACTGCTCGAGCAGCTCGTCGGCGCGGCGCCGCGCTTCGGCACGGCCGAGCTGATACAGCCGTCCGAACATGGTCAGGTTCTCGAGGCCCGTGAGGTTCTCGTCGACCGCCGCGTACTGGCCTGACAGGCCGATGACCATGCGCACCTGCTGCGCCTGACGGACCACGTCCAGTCCCGCCACCGTGGCTCGTCCGGCGTCAGGCCGCAGCAGCGTCGCCAGGATACGAACCGTGGTGGTCTTGCCGGCCCCGTTCGGCCCGAGCAGGCCGAGCACGCTCCCCTCGGACACCGCGAGATCGAGGCCATCCAGCGCGCGCACCTCGCCAGCGCGCGACCGATAGCTCTTGACCAGGCCCTCGGTCGTGATGATGCTGCGGCCAGAAGTAGCCAGTGCCCGGGGCGCCAGCGTAGCTGAGGTGTCGAGTGCCATCATGTCGCCCGACCCAAGGCAGAACTCGCGGGCCGAGCGACATTGTAGAACCCCTGTTCTAGCTGCGCAACCGGTCAACGCGGGACTCGGGCAGGTCGCCCACCAGGGCCGGCCATTCGTCTGCCCCCGACCCGCCGGCGGCTGGACACCATCCGTTGTCACTCGAGCGGCTGAGTCCCTAGACTAGTAGCAGTCGTGGAGAGGCAGCCCTAGCGTCGCGAGCGCGGTCGGCCGCCCCGCCTGCATGCACCCCCTGAGCTCCACAGGCTCGGGGGGTGCGCTCGTCTGGAAGACGAAACTGCCTGGTGGTCCGGGCCCGCAGCGTCGGGACGTTGCCATCCCTCCGCAGCCCCTTCCAGCCGTCCACAGCGCTGGCACGTGCCTTTCAGCACGTCGGGGCGGGGACCGGTACTCCCTGTGAAGGGTCCTCGACTGTGGAGTCTTCCGGTCCTGTCGCGTGGCCTAGCTCACCAGGCACTGATAATTTAGCAGGGCCGCCGCGCCCGTTCCAGGGCGATGGCGTCACAGCCGCGACACGGCGCCCGTTGCCTACGGCAGCGCCGCGACCGGAGGGTCGGGTCTATGGGCGATCGTCGGCGTCCAGTGTGCCGCGGAGCACTGTGACGGCGTGACCGCCGAGGCGAACGCGGGGGCCGTCTACCCGGACGCGGACCACGCCGCCGCGGCTGGACACCTGGACACCCACCAGGTCGCTTCTGCCCAGTCGGCGCTCCCAGTACGGCCCGAGGCAGCAGTGGGCCGAACCGGTCACCGGGTCCTCGTCGATGCCAACACTTGGGGCGAAGAAGCGCGAGACGAAGTCGCCGTCGGCCGTGGTGGAGCGGGCCGTGATGATGACAGCCCGGGCGGGCACGCCGCGCAAGAGCGAGAAATCCGGGCGCGCCGCACGCACGGCGGTCTCGGACGCCAGCTCGACCACGTAGTCCATGCGGCTGCGCTCCACGTGCGCCGGTATCGCGCCAAGCGCGCGCAACAGATCGGCGGGCGCCTCGGCGGGAGCCGAGGGCTCGGACGGGAAGTCCATCTCGATCAGGTCGCCCCGCCGGCTGGCGGTCAGCTGGCCCGCCGGGCTCTCGAAGCGGATCACGGCATCGGCCGCCACGGCGCCCTGCTCCAGCAGCACGTGCGCGCTGGCCAGGGTGCCGTGGCCGCACAGCGCGAGCTCGCGCGTCGGCGAGAACCAGCGGATCCCGAACGATTCCGCCGCCCGCCAGGCGAAGGCGGTGGCCGCCAGGTTCATCTCGCCCGCCACCGCCTGCATCCACGCGTCGTCGGCCGGGCTCGCCAGCAGGCACACGGCTGCCGGGTTGCCGGCAAAGGGGCGATTCGTGAAGGCGTCGACGACGACGAGGTCGGGCACGCGCTCATACTACGCGTTGTACACTCCGGCCGCGATCCCGACCCATGTCTCCCGATCCGCGATCCGACTACAGCGCCCTGCGGCGGGAGTTCCACCGTCTTCAGGAGGAGTTCCTGCGTCTGCGGGGCCAGTATCCGGTGGACATGCCCGCCCACGCCCGGCTGCACGAGGAGCTCGCGGCCTGCCGGGCAGCGATCGCCCGGTGGCGGACCGAGCTGCACAACCGGTAACCGGTCGTCCGCCAGCGCTGGACGGCGAGCGGCCCACGGGCGGGCCGGCACCGGATACTCTGATCTTGTGCCGTCCATGAAGGTGGGAGCCGTCGTGCGGCTCGGTCCGGTTGCCGAGGGGCAGGACCCGCCGCGGTACCCCGCGGTGCGCGACATGGCGCAACGGATGGACGCGGCGGATCTCGACTCCCTCTGGCTGTACGACCACCTGCTGTACCGCTGGCCCGGCCGCGCCACCGACGGGATCTGGGAGTGCTGGACCATGCTCGCGGCATTGGCCGAGGCCACGCGGCGGGTGGAGCTCGGAACGCTGGTGGCGTGCACCCAGTTCCGGAACCCAGCCGTCATGGCCAAGATGGCGGCCACGCTCGACGAGGTGAGCGGGGGCCGGCTGACGCTGGGGCTCGGCGCCGGCTGGCACCGCCCGGAGTTCGACGCCTTCGGCATCCCTTTCGACCACCGCGTGGGCCGCTTCGAGGAGGCGCTGCGCATCATCAGGCCACTCCTGCGCGAGGGCCGCGTCGACTTCACTGGCAGCTACTACGCGGCCCGGGACGGCGAGCTCGCGCCGCGTGGGCCGCGAGCGACCGGCCCGCCGCTGCTGGTCGCGGGCAGTGGGCCGCGTATGCTGCGCCTGGCCGCACGCTACGCCGACAGCTGGAACACGGCGTGGCACGACGCGCCGGCGTCGGCCGTGCCGCGGCTGGCGAGCGTCCGCGCCGCCTGCGAGGCTGAAGGTCGCGACCCGCGCACGCTGGGGCTGACCGTGTCGGTGGCCGTGGCCTACCCCGATCTCGGCCCGATCGGACCGGCGCGGGCCTACCTGACAGGTGGGGCGCACGAAGTCGCCGAGGCGCTGCACGGTTACGAGGCGCTCGGCGTGGCCCACGTCATGGTCGAGTTTGCCCCGTACACGCCAGCAGCGCTGGACAGTTTCGCCGAGGCGGTGCGCGTCTTCCGCGGCGCGCGACGAGCCTGACCGCGGCCCGGCCCAGCCTCGAGGCTACGCGGTCCGCCTGCCGTGCTCCGCTGCGACTCGCTGCGTCTGTACTGGGAAGTCGGCCGGCGCGCCCTCCAGCGTCAGCTCGCCTACCCCACCGCCAACCTGGCAGGCCTGGTCACGAACGCCTTCTTCGGCTACGTCCGTGGCGCTATCTTCCTCTCGCTGTACACCGGCCAGGGGAGCATCGCCGGCTATGACGCCCAGGCCGCCGTCACCTACACCTGGATGACCCAGGCGCTCGTCATGGTCGTGGCTCTCTGGGGCTGGTGGGAGGTCGAGCAGACAATCCGCACGGGGGACGTCGTGACCGACCTAGCCCGACCGTTCTCCTACCTGGCTTACTGGCTGGCCCGGGACCTCGGCCGCGCCGGGTACTTCCTGGCCTTCCGCTTCGCCCCGGTGCTCCTCGCGGGCCAGCTGTTCTTTGGCTTGCGCTGGCCAGGTCACCGCTGACCTGGCTCGCCTTCGGCGCAAGTCTGCTGCTGGCGGTCGTGGTCAGCTTTGGCTGGCGCTTCATGCTCAATCTCTCGGCGTTCTGGACCACCGACGCGCGCGGTCTGGGCACCCTGGCTCTGGCGGCGACGACGTTTCTCGGCGGCTTCCTGATCCCTATTCGCTTCTTCCCGAGCGCGCTCCAGCCGGTTCTGCTGGCGCTGCCGTTCGCCTCGATCACCCAGACGCCGGTCGACATCTTCGTGGAGCGCCTCGATGGCCCAGCCGTCCTCGGGGCGCTGGCGCAGCAGCTGGTCAGGGCGGCGCTCCTGCTGGCCGGAGCGAACGCGCTGCTCGGCGCCGCCACCCGCCGCGTCGTGACGCAGGGCGGCTAAACCGTGGAGCCGTTGGTGCTGTACGGGCGGCTGATCCGCGCCCAGCTCAGGAGCCAGATGCAGTACCGCGTCTCCTTCCTGCTGGCCTTGATAGGCTCGTTCGCCGTCAACATCGCCGAGTTCGCGCTGCTGCTGGTGCTGTTCACCCGTGTGCCACTGATTGCCGGCTGGTCGCTCGGCGAGGTGGCCCTCCTGTACGGGCTTTCGGGGACGTCGTTCGCCGTGGCGGAGATGGTCGCCGCGGCCCTGGACGCCTTTCAGGTCCACATCGTCAAGGGGACATTCGACCGCATCCTCGTTCGTCCGCGCGGCGCGCTCTTCCAGGTGCTGACCGAAGACTTTGCCCTGCGCCGCATCGGACGCGTCGGCCAGGGCCTGCTGGTGCTCGTGGTGGCGGGCCAGATGGTGTCGATTCGCTGGTCGCCCGACAAAGTGGCCGTCCTGGCCGGCGCGCTGGTCTGTGGGACGGTCATCTACTTCAGCATCTTCGTGCTTGGCGCCGCCTTCTGCTTCTGGACCACGGAGGGCAAGGAGGCGACGCACGTTTTCACCTACGGCGGCGACGCGCTGGCGACCTACCCGCTGGACATCTACGAGGGTTGGCTGCGACGCTTCTTCACTTTCGTGGTCCCTCTGGCATTCGTCAATTACCAGCCCGCGCTGTACCTACTGGATCGCGCCGACCCGCTTGGGCTACCGCCGATCACGCGGCTCCTGTCGCCCGTGGCCAGTCTGTTCATGGCCGTCCTGGCGTGACAAGGGTGGCGCGCCGGCGTACGCCGCTATCAGAGCACGGGCTCATAGCGGTGGCGGCGATCATCCAGGCGGATCAGCTCGCCAAGACTTTCACCGTGGCGCGGCGGCGTACCGGTTTCCTGGGCGCCGCTGTCGCTCTGGTGCGGCCGGACGAGCGCCTGGTGACGGCCGTGCGGGACGTCTCGTTCGCAGTCGACCGCGGCGAGATGGTCGGCTGTCTCGGGCCGAATGGCGCCGGCAAGTCCACGACCATCAAGATGCTGACAGGCATCCTCGTGCCGACCAGTGGGCGCGTGTCAGTTCTGGGCATGGTGCCGTCCCGCCGTCGGCAAGACGTCGCCCGGCGAACGGGGGTCGTGTTTGGCCAGCGCACCCAGCTGTGGTGGGACTTGCCGCTCATCGACTCGTTCGACCTGCTGCGCTACGTGTACCGCGTCCCCGGCGACCGCTACGCGAGAAACCTCGGGCGGCTGCGCGATCTGCTCGACCTCGACCCCTTTCTGCGCACCCCGGTCCGTCTGCTGTCCCTGGGGCAGCGCATGCGCGGCGACCTGGCCGCGGCTCTGCTGCACGAGCCGGAGATCGTGTACCTCGACGAACCGACGATTGGCCTGGACGTCGTCGCCAAGCACCGCGTCCGCGACTTTCTGCGGACGATGAATCGGGACGGTGGCACGACGGTCCTGTTGACCACCCACGACATGACGGACGTGGAACAGCTGTGCTCGCGCGTTCTGATCATCGACCACGGGGCGCTGCTGTACGACGGCAGCCTGGCGGGTATCCGCGACCGCTTCGGCTCCCAGCGCACGCTGGTCGTGGACCTGGCGGAGGAGGCCGGCCCGCTGCACGTGCCGCACGCCCGGGAGGTGCAAGCCGATGGCCCACGGCGGTGGCTCGCGTTCGACAGGTCCGAGACGACCGCTGCCGAGCTGATCGCCAGCGTCGCGGCGCGCTACCAGGTGCACGACCTGACGGTCCAGGAGCCCGAGATCGAGGGCATCGTCCGGCGGATCTACCAGGGTGGCATCACGCCGCCCGAGGCGCTCAGCCCTTGATCGCGCCCGCGCTCAGGCCCGCGATGAACTGCTTGGTCAGCAGCACGTACGCCAGCACCAGGGGCAAGGCCGAAAGAACCACGCCAGCGAAGATCTGGCCCCAGTTCGTCGAGTACACCCCGACGAGGTTGTAGACGGCGACCTGCAGCATCGGCAGCTTCGGCGAGACGATCAGCGGGAAGAAGAAGTCGTTCCAGATGCTCACGGAGTTCAGAATGGCGACCGTGGCGACGGCGGGCCGCAGCAGCGGCAGCATGATGTGCTGGAACGCCTGCCACTCGTTGGCGCCGTCGATCAGCGCGGCGTCGTGCAGCTCGCCGGGCAGCGTCCGCGAGAAGCTGGCCAGGACGAACGTCGCGAACGGCATGTGGATGCCGATGTACGGCAGGATGAGGCCCCCGTAACTGTTGATCAGCCCGAGGTTCCTCTCCTCGATGACCAGCGGCAGGATGGTCAGCTGGGCCGGGATGATCATCCCGAGCAGGAACAGGTAGTAGAGCACGTTGCTGCCGCGGAAGACGAAGCGGGAGATCCCGTACGCGGCGCAGCAGGAGCATGCGAGGATCAGCGGCACGCTGAGCAGCACGACGGCCAGGGTGTTGGTGGCCGCCTGCGGGAGCCGGGCCTCGGTCCAGACCTGGACGTAGTTCTCCCAGTGCCACACGGTCGGCAGGCCGAGCGGGTCGTTGTAGAAGTCGAAGAGGTTCTTGAACGATGCCAGGATCGTGAAGACGCCGGGCAGCACGGCGAACAGGGCGAACAGCAGCAGAAAGGCGTGTCGGCCAAGAACCGCGAGGAGGCGCGTTGCCCGGCCGGGTCGCGCGCCCGTGCGCGGCGCGACGTGGTCGAGCGAGACGCGCCCGGCGCGGTCCTCCGAGACGGTGGGCGGTGCTCCGATCACCTGCTGGGTCATACGTCCAGCTCGCGGCGGCGCAGGACGACGAGCTGCACGGTGGTCGCCAACAGGAGAGCGACGAACATCACCACGCTCACCGCCATGGCGTAACCCTGCTGGAGGCTTGTCGAGACGCTGGCGCCGATCCCGAACGCGTAGCGGTAGATCACCAGCCCGAGCACGTCGGTTGTCCCGTTGGGTGAGCCGGCTGGACCGGCGATGACGAACGGGATATCGAAGACCTTGAACATGACGATGAAGCTGAGGCCGGTGATGATGGTGAAGGCTGGCGCCAGCAGCGGGAACGTGACGTAGCGGAAGGCCTGGAGCTCGTTGGCGCCGTCGATGCGCGCCGCGTCGGTCAGGTCCACTGGTACGTTCTGCAGGGCGGCCAGGTAGATGACCATGGGCAGCCCCATCCACTGCCAGAACTGCACCAGCACCAGCAGCCAGAACGTGACAGTGTCGTCGCCCAGCCAATCGCGCACGAGCGCGCCGAGCCCCAGGTTCTGCATCAGCGGGCTCAGCATGCCGATGTTCGGGCCGAGGATGATCTGCCACATCAGTCCGGACGCCACCAGGGACAGGATGCCGGGCAAGAAGATCGCCGCGCGGTACGTCTCGAAGAAACGCACCTTGGTGTTCAGCAGCACCGACAGGAAGAGCGCGATGGTGTTCTGGAGCACGAAGATGGAGGCGTAGAGCACGGCGTTGTGGCCCAGGGCACGGTAGAAGACGTCTGAGGTCAACACCTGGGCGAAGTTCTTCAGGCCGACGAACGCGGTTGGCTCGCCGATGCCGCTCCACTGGTACAGACTCACCCGGAAGGCCTGCAACGTGGGAAAGATGACGAACAGCAGATACACCGACAGGCCGGGCAGGATAAAAGCGATGTGGGGGTACCGAGACGCCGTGCGCCAGGCGAACGCCACGGCGCACAGCGCGTACAGACCCAGCATGATCCACGTAGTCGGCGTCCCGGACACGCTCAGGCTGACCAGCAGCGCCAGGAACACGACGCTGGTCAGCCCACCCAGAAGGACGGCTTCGCGCGGGGCGCGGCTCCGCGGCGCCCGCCAGGCAAGGGTGCTCACCCGTGGGAGGTCCGTCCTAAGCAGGTGGTCATAAGGCTCGAGTCTTGCTCCATTCTGATCATCTGAGCTCCACTTGCTTAAGACTTAGGTCCTTGCCTTTGTTCGCGCTACGCGCTTAGGCCGGCTGCTGCGCCCGCGCGGCGTCGACCGAGTCTTGAAGCGCCTTGGCCATGTCGGCGGCGGTCATCTTGCCAGTGAACGGGCCCTGTCCCTGCGCCGTCCACACTGTGCCGATGTCCTGCGTGGCCGCGCGCTCGTACCAGACCGGCACGTCGAGCGGCGTGGCCAGCATCTTCTGCTGGAGCGGGTCGGCTGGGGTGATGCCGGTGAGCACTGGCAGGTTCTTCACGTTGTCGGTCATCGCCTGAGCGCCGTCCTTGGTGCCGAGCCACTTGACGAACGCGACGCACTCGTCCGGGTGCTTCGTCGTCGAGCTCACCGCGATGGTGAACTCCATGCCGGTGTTGGTGACCTGCTTGTGGTTGGCGTCCGAGGCGGGCCAGTACAGGAAGCCGAGCTGCGCCTGCGGGTTGATCTCCCTGTACCCGTTGAAATCGGACGAGCCGGCGTCCATGGCCGCGGTCTTGCCGGTCGCGAACAGCGCCTTGGCCTCGACGTAGGTCGTGCCCACGAAGTTGGGCTGGTAGTACTTGGACCAGTCCATCATCTGCTGGACGACGGCCACGAGGTCAGGGTCGGTGAGCTTCTTGCTGCCGGTCTGAACCGCGTTGAAGCCGTCGAGGCCGAGGACTGACGATGCCAGACCGATGTAGTTGAAGTAGGTGAGACCGCCCTCCTTGGCCTCGATGGCGTAGGGGGTGATGTTCGCCGCCTTGAGCCGCTCGAAGGCGCTGGTGAAATCGGCCCAGGTCTTCGGCTCGTCCTTGACGCCGGCCTTGTCGAACAGGTTTATGTGGTAGGCGATGCCGACGGTGTACTTGCCACCGGGAACGGCCCACACCTTGTCCTTGACGGTCACCGCGTCCTTGGCGACCTGAGTCCAGGCCGACTGGTCGACTTTGCCGGTGATGTCCAGCAGCTGGCCGGCGTTGGCGTTGATGTCCAGCTTGGGGCGCGTGTTTGCCTGGAACAGGTCGGGAGCAGTGCCGGCGTTCAGAGCCGTCTGGATCTGGTCCTGGTAGGTGCCGGATTGCTGCGGCATGACGTTCAGGGTGATGCCCGGGTGGCTGGACTGGAAAGCGGCGACCACCTTGGCCATGGCATCCTTCCACTCGGGGTGGAGCATCCACATGTCGAGCGTGGCGGCGCCGCCGCTGGAGACGGCGGCCGCGACGGTGGGCGCGGCGGCAGCCGCCTGGGCGACGACGGTGGGCGCGGCGGCGGCAGCCTGAGTTGCCACGGCTGCAACGGTGGGTGCCGCGGCGGCCACCGTCGGGGCAGCGGCGGTCGCCGCTGCTGCCAGGGTCGGGGCGGCGCCGGCGACTGCCGTGGCGGCCGGCGCCGCCGCGGGCGCGGCGCTGCCGCAGGCGCTAACGACGGCGGCGAGCGTCGCCAGTCCGGCCGCGCCGCTAAGCGACTGGAGCAACGCCCGCCGGGTCAGTACAGGATGTGTCTGTCCACGGTCAGATTCAGGTTTGATCGTTTTGAGCATAGAGTTATCCCCCGGGTGCTGGGAGCGCTTTGAGCAGGAGCCACGCCGCCGGCTAGCGAGCAGCCGACTGCCAGCGTATGGCAGCCCAGAACGGCCGTCAAACCGCGCAATGGCTGGACGACTGGCGCGGAGCCTGTCGCCGTCAGCTGAACAGGATGCAGACCGGGGCGCCCACCTCTGTCACGTCGCCGGTCGCGGTCAGCCGACCGGTCTGCTGGTCGATGCGGAACAGGACTATCGTGTCGCTGTCCTGATTCGCCGCGTACAGGAAGCTGCCTGTAGGGTCGATGTTGAAGTTGCGTGGGGTGCGCCCGCGCGTACTCTCGTGTCCCAGCGCTGTCAACCGCCCGGTGGCCTGGTCGATGGCGAAGATCGCGATGGAGTCATGGCCGCGGTTGGACACGTACACGAATCGGCCGGAGGGCGCGACCACTATCTGGGCTGTCGAGAAGCGCTCACCGGCGGCCCCCTCGGGCAGGGTCGAGAGATAGTGCAGCTCCGTGAAGGCGCCCAGCCTGGCGTCGTACGCGAAAGCGGTGATCGTCATGTCGGCCTCGCCGTTCACGTAGGCGTAGCGGCCACTTGGGTGAAAGGCGAGGTGGCGCGGCGCGGCGCCGCTGTGCAGCTGGGCGAACGGGGGTTCGGCCGGAACCAGCCTGCCCGCGGCCGTATCCAACCGGTAGATCATGACCTTGTCGATGCCCTTGTCGTTGACCAGGATCCGCTGCCTCGTGGGGTCCAGGGTCACGCAGTGGGCGTGCGGGCCTTTCTGGGAGGGACCGGGTCCGGAGCCCTCGTGTTGGCGTACGTCGGTGGCTGGCGCCAGCTGCCCGTCGGCGGCGATGGGCAGCACCGCTACGCTGCCGTGCTCGTGATTGGCGACGACCAGGAACCGACCGGCCTGGTCGGTGGCCAGGTGGCACGGGTCGCCACCGTGGGTAGACTGTCGACTGATCGGCGCGAGGTTGCCGGTGTCCTGGTCGATGGCGAACGACGCCACCGAGCCGCTGTCGCGCCCCTGGTACGCGTTGGACTCGCCGACGGCGAACAGGAAGCGCTGCCCGGGATCGAACGCCAGAAATGAGGGGTCGTCGGCAGCGACGGTGTGCCGGCGGGTCAGCGCACCGGACTGGGGATCGCGGCGATAGACGTAGATACCCTCGGATCGCCCTGAGCGGGTGTAGGTGCCGACGTACAGCAGGTTGGGTAGCATTGCGATCCTTTCGCGCGTGCGGGTGTGGTTCGACAGGCTCACCATGAGCGGGTGGTGACAGGCTCACCATGAGCGGCCTCTTGCTGGTCCGTGCATGAGGCGGGCCCGCTGACGGCTGACGGCTCGTCAGATGTCCGTGACGGACGGGATCAGCATGCCGCCGTCCACCAGAAGGCAGGTGCCGGTGACGTACCTGGCGTCGTCCGACGCGAGGTAGACAGCAGCGCCGGCGATGTCGGCCGGCTCCCCGCCGCCGAGCAGGACCTCCTGGGCGATGGTCCGGTTCAGCTGGTCGTAGCGCTCGCCGCGCTCCCCCGGGTACAGCCGCACGTCGATGAAGCCGGGAGCGATCGCGTTCACCAGGATCCGGTGCGGCGCCAGCTCGCGCGCCTGGCTCATGGTCAGACGGCGGACCGCCGCCTTCATCGAGCCGTACACCGAGTCCCAGCTCCAGGCCTTCTCCTGGTGGACCGAGGTGATATTGATGATCCGCCCCCCGCCTCCCTGCGCGATCATCTGCCGGGCGGCAAGCTGGCCGTTGAGGAAGGCGGCCTTGAAGCTCGGGTAGAAGCCCTCGAACAGCTGCTCCTCGGTCACGTCCAGGTACTGTCGCGACGCGCCCGGAAATCGCCGGCCGGCGTTGGCGTTGTTCACGTAGATGTCCAGCCGCCCGAACCGCTCGACCGTGGCCTGGACGATCTCCCGCATCCGCGACGTGTCGCTCGTGTCGCCCTGGTGGACGTCAGCCTCGCCGCCCATCTCGTCGATCAGCCGGGCGACGTCGCGGGCGTTCTGCTCGCCCGTGTGGTAGTTCACGGCGACCCTGGCCCCTTCACGGGCGTAGGCCAGCGCTATGCCTCGGCCAATGCCATGGGACGCCCCGGTGACCAGGGCGACGCGATCCTTCAGCCTCACCGGCGCGTCCTCCGATCCGAAGCGTGCGTCTCAAAAGCCCGACGCGGCGAGCGGCATGAAGAACTCATACTTCGTCGGGTCAGCGTACCCTTCCATCGGCGTCGGCGCTACCCCGGGCGTGGCGAGCGCTGCCCGCACGATCGACTTGTTGAAAGGGCTCACGAGCTCGGACTCCAGGTAGTGCTCAACGGGCATCCACAGGCACTCGTCCAGCTCCTCCGCCTGCATCGTGATGTCCCGGCTGAGCGGCGACAGGCGGCAGACGAAGTAGATGTCGGACTTGCCGTGCCGGTAGCCGTGCCAGTGGCGGAAGCAGACGAGGGACTCGAAGCGCACCTGGACGCCGGTCTCCTCGAGCACCTCGCGCAGCACCCCTTCCACCAGGTGCTCGCCAGGATGCAGCGCCCCGCCGGGCAGCTTGTAGTACGGCCGGTTGGTGCGGCGGTGCTTCTCAGACACGACCAGGATCTCGCGCCTGTCGTTCAGCACGACGCCGCCCGCGCCAACGTAGTGGGTGGCGTAGGTCGGGATGAAAGCCCCCTCGACCAGGCGGCGGGTCATCATGACGTAGGTCTCGCCACTGTGGTGGAAGACGAAGCCGGCGTCGACGGCCACCGGGATAAGGGCCGCCCTGTGCAGCGGGACCTCCAGCCAGACGAGCCTGTTGCCGGCGCTCTTCCAGGTGGCCACGGACTCCGCGAGGAGCGGGCGGAACCGGTCGGCATCCTCGGGCAGGGTCTCCGGCGTGACGATGACCCCGCCGAAGGGATCGGGCGAGAAAGGGAGCACGTCCATGGTGATGATGCCTCAGCTTCTGGGTGTCAGACTTGAGGTCTCTGCCCTCAGGGGAAGTCAGCGGCCATTCTGTCAGCCCTCGCGCACCCGCTGCACGGGAGGCGTGGTGGCCCGGGTCGGCCGCCGCCGACAGCGGAACCAAAGCGCACCGGGCGTTGTATTAAGACCCGATGCCGGGATCGACCCCGCCGCACTGGCGCGCCACCGAGGAGCCGGCGGCGGACCCGCGTGTCAGACCATTTTCTGGAGGTGGACCGTGTCCACAAGGAACATCGAGCAGCAGCCGGACCCGCGCCGCGGCGACCAGGCCCGCATCAGCCGAACCGAGCAGGACATCGTTCGTGAGGGCAGCGAGCGCGTCGAGCCCGGGCGCACCGTCGAGCTCCGCGAGGAGGAGCTCCAGGCCCACAAGCAAGCAGCCCAGGCCGGCGAGGTCACGCTGCGCAAGGACGTCGTGACCGAGCAGCGCACCATCGACGTACCGGTCACCCACGAGGAGGTCGCCGTCGAGCGTCACGCGGTCGATCGCCGACCGTCCGACCGCCCGATTGGCGAGGGCGGCGAGACGGTCCGCGTCCCGGTGCGCGAGGAGCAGGTGTCCGTCGAGAAGCGGCCAGTCGTGACCGAGGAGGTCGAGATCGGCAAGCGGCAGGTCCAGGAGACGAAGCAGGTGTCGGGTACGGTGCGCCGCGAGGAGGTCCGCGTCGAGGGGCAGGGCGACGTGGAGGTCGACAAGCGGCGCTGAGCGTTTAGCGCTCAGCGTCGAAATCGGATCGAGCACGGCGACCGCCCCGCGTCGAGTAACCCCGGTACCCATGGCAGCACCGTGGCGGCGCCCGCCTCCGAGTGACACGCTGCCCCGCGTGTTGCTCCTGAAGGACGACGTCGCGCTCCGCGACGTCCTGCTCGACCTGTTCCGGGATGAGGGGATAGCCGTCACGCAGTGCACCTCGCTGGCGGGGCTCTGTGCTGCTGTGGCGGCCCAGCCCGGGGCCGTCGTCGTGACCGACTCGTGGTCCGAGACCGACACGCTGGCGCTCGGGCCGGAGCAGCGCGCCCAGATCATGGCCCTGGGGCGGGCGACGGCGGTCATTCTGATCACGGGCCAGGGCTGGGCGCGGGGCGCAGTCCCGGGCGAGTTCGGCACGTCGGTCACCGTCCTGCCAAAGCCGTTCGACGTCGACCGCCTGCTCGTCCTCGTGCGCTCGGGGGCCGCCGGACGGGGCGGACGGGATGAGGGAAGTTCATGACGCACGCCGACCCGACTGCCACAGTGGGGTATGCGATTGGCGGCTTCATGGTCCCCCAGTGGGTTCTCGGGTGAGCCGCCTCCTGCCTCCTCCCACGAGCCGCCACTAGCCGCCAGCATCACCAGCCTGCAGGTGGCCCTCGGCACCATCTGTGCCGTCGTAGGGTCGCTCATGCTAGTGGCGCCACACCAGTTCGCCACTCCGCAGTACCTGTTCCTGCAAGGCGGGCTGCCCTGGTGGGGCGCTCTGTACGTGGTGGCGGGCTTCGGCCTGCTTGGCGCGGCTGCGCTCGGTCCGCGGTGGCAGGCGCGTCTCGTGGCGCATCTCCTGGCTGGGGGGCTGCTCCTGGTGCTGTCAGCCGGGCTGGCGGCGGCGGGCCAGTGGAGCGGTGGCGGCAACTGGGCGACCTTCGGCCTGGGCACCTGGCTGGCGTTTGGGGTGGGACAACGGCCGCGACCGGGGCGACTGACCCCGGCGCCCGACCTTCTCATGCTGCTCATCGCGGCTGCCAACGGGCTGCTCGGGACGCTGCTCCTGGTAGCGCCAGGGCAATTCAGCTCCGCCATCTACAACGACGTGCGCCCCTACTTCCCTTTCTGCGGTGCGCTCTTCCTAGGTGGCGGCCTGGCGCTCGCGGCGGTCCAGATCAGGCGGCCGCGGAGATGGCGGGCACCCCTGGCTGCCCACCTCCTGGCGGCCAGTGGGTTGGTCGTCTTCCTGGGCGTGACTGTGCCCGCCCGCAACTGGACGGGTACCGCCTACTACGGGATTCTGACAGTGGCGCTCTTCCTGGGCCTAGGGACCGTCGCCATCTCACCCGTCTCCGGCCGGCCTCGTTGGGTGCGCGGTTCACCTTCGCGTTCGCGGTGGCGGCGGCTCTGCCGCTCATCACGGCGCTGGCCGTGGCGACCGATCGCTACGAGCGCGACACCGTGGCGGACGCTCTGGCCCGACAGCAGAGCCTGGCGAGGCCGGTGGCTCGCGACGTCGCCGACTACGTGACGCTCCATCTGGCCGCGGCGATCGGTCTGGCGCACCAACCGGGTTTTGCCCGGCTGGACCTGTCAGGCCAGCACAGCGTCCTGCAGGCCATGGCGGGGGGCTATCCGGACCTGTTCGCCTTCAGCACCTTCGACACCGCCGGCCAGCCGCTGGCGCGCAGTGACGACCTGGTGTCAGTGCCCATCGTCGGGCAACCGGAGTACCGGCGCGCGCGGGCCACCGGCGCACCAGCGGTGGACGCCATCATCAGCCCGCTCATAGGCCAGCCGATCTTCGCGATGGCGGCGCCGATGTCCGGGCCAGACGGCAGCTTTGGTGGCGTCGTCGTGGCGGTGGTCAAGTCGGCGCGGTTGACGGATCTGCTCGCGTCGGCCACGGGCGAGGATGGTGAGCGTGCTTACCTCGTCGACGAGCGCGGCCGGCTGCTGGTCTCCTCAGACGCCGGCCTGGAGGAACCGTTCGCTGACCTCTCGGCTGCTCCGCCCGTTGTCGCTGTCCGTGCGCCGGGCGCAACAACGGGCCGTGAGCGCTACCTGGCCGCGGATGGCAGCCAGCTCGCGGGCTACGCGACGGTCCCATCCCTGGGCTGGGGCATCGTGGTCGAACGGCGGGAAGCGGTGCTGCTCGCCACGGTCCATCAGGGCCGCGAGGCTGCCTACGGCATCCTGTTGCTAGCGCTGGCTGTGGCGGCTCTGGTCGGCGCCTACGCCGCGGGTCGCCTGGCCAAGCCCTTGGTCCTGCTGCACGGTGCCGTCCGCAGCCTGGCGTTGGACGAGTCCGATGCGCCGTTGCCGCGGAGTGGGGTGAGCGAGGTCGCGGCGCTCTCCGCCACGTTTGGTGTGATGCGCCAGCGGCTGGTCGAGCGGACGGCCGAGCGGGAGCGCGCCGAGGCTGCCGTTCGCCACCAGGCGGCGCTGCTGGACCTGGCGCCCGTGGCGGTCATCGTGCACCGCCTCGACGGACAGATCTCCTACTGGAACCCCGGCGCGGAGCAGACCTACGGCTGGACCGCCGGCGAGGCGCAGGGGCGATTCGCGGACGCCCTCCTCCGGACCGATGTGTCCCAGTCCCACGACGTGGTCCAGGCGCAGCTGATGAGCAGTGGCCGCTGGGAGGGCGAGCTGCGGCACGTTCGGCGCGACGGCGCTCGGATCACCGTTATGAGCCGGCAAGCGCTCCAGCAGGGCGAACACGGAGAGCCCGTGGCGATCCTCGAGATCAATGCCGACGTGACGGAGAAGAAGCAGGCCGAGGAGGCTTTGCTGGCCGCGAACACCAAGCTGCAGCAGTTCGCCTACACGGTGTCGCACGACCTCAAGGCGCCGCTGGTCTCCATCCAGGGCTTCGCCGGCCGGCTCCAGGAACGCTACGCCGCCTCGCTCGGCGACGAGGGGCTGCGCTACGTTGAGCGCATCCATGCCAACGCCGACCAGCTCTCGCGCCTCATTACCGACGTTCTCGAGTACAGCCGCGTCGGCCGCGTGGGCGCCCGCGACGTGGCGGCCGACGCCGACCTGGGCGCGGTCATCTCCGACCTCCGCCTCGGCCTCGACGGGCGCCTGGAGCAGACGGGCGGCGCGATCACGGTTGTCGAGCCGTTGCCCCAGGTCCGCGCCGACCCCACCGCGCTGCGCCAGATACTGGCGAACCTGCTGGACAACGGGCTGAAGTACGGCGGTCGTCCGGGCGTCGCGGCGCGCGTGGAGGTCGGCGCCATCACCCGCGCGACCGAGTGGTGCGTGTTCGTCTGCGACAACGGTCCTGGTATCCTGGCGGCCTACCACGAGCAGGCGTTCCGTCTCTTCGGGCGTCTGCCCGAAGGCAAACGGCGCGACCCTTCCGGGACAGGCGTTGGCCTGGCGACCGTGAAGCGAGCGGTCCGCCAGCTCGGCGGAACGGTGTGGATCGAGTCCGATCCAGGGCAGCGACCCGGGACGACCTTCTGGTTCACCGTGCCGCGGCAGCGCGGCGAGGGAGCTAGCCCAGGCTAGAGCCTCCTGGCGGGGGCCGGCGCGGACGCGAGCGGCGCCGCGCGCCCGGTGTACAGCAGCAGGCCGCCGACCGCCAGGCACAGGACTAGCGCGCTCACGCCCAGCGACAGGTGGATGCCGATGAAAGCCCCCAGCACGCCGATCGTGATGCCGCTGCCCGCGCGCAGGCCGGAGCTGGCCATGTTGAAGACGCCCACGACGCGCCCGCGCTTCTCCGGCGGCGCCAGGATCTGGACAAGTGTCTGGGCGATGGACTGGGCGGCAAGGTTGGCCAGACCCGCGGCGGCCAGGAGCGCCAGCGAGGCCGGGTAGCTCTGGGACAGGGCGAACCCCAGCATGCACAGGCTCCACACGACGGTGCTGACCATCGCCGTGCGCGGATTCGGCTTGAGGATCCCGGTGCTCTCGAGCAGCACGCCGCCGACCACGGCGCCGGCCGCGTTGGCGGCCAGGAGCGCGCCGTATGCCACGCCGGCCTGGTCGGTGCCAAGATCATGGGCGAACTCGGGCATCTGTGGGCCGAGGGCAGCGCCGATGAACAGGGAGCTCAAGCCGCTCAGGGCGACCATGCTGATGAGCGTTGGCTGGCCGGCGACCTCGCGCAGCACGCGGAGTGCGTCCCCGAAGGACAGCGCCGGTCGGCGCACGCCGCTGGCGTCGCGCAGGTGGCCCGTGTAGGAAACGACGAGCAGCCAGAACGTCAGCGGCAGATAGATGAGCACGTTGGCAAAGATGCCCAGCGTCGCGCCAAGGCCGAGGAGCAGCGCCGATCCCACCGCCGGGCCGCAGAGGATGCCGAGGCTGCGCGCCGTCGAGTTCAGGCGCACGGCGCTGGGGAGCTCGTCACGGCCAACGATGTCGTGGAGCATGAGCTGCTCGGCCGGGGCCCAGAGAGCGCCGGCCATGCCGTGGATCACCAGGAGGACGACGGCGTGCCAGAGCTGCAGGCTGTTTGTCAGGAAGAGGCCGCCCCAGGCCACTGATACAGCCATGTACATGACCTGCGACACCTGGATCACTTTGCGGCAGTCGTAACGATCAGCCAGCGACCCTGAAGTACACGGACAGCAGCAGCGAGGGGGCCCAGTGGCTGATGACGGCGAAGCCGGCCAGCGCAGGCGAATGGAACGTCTGGAAGAGGACCCAGTACGTGATGACGTGCTCGACGTTGTCGGCCATCATCGAGAGCATCGCGCCCGCCAGGTACACGCGACAGTCGGGGTTCCGGAGCGCCGCGAACTTCGTGGCGGGGCCGCCGCCGTTCCCTACTGCAACTCCATCCCGAGATCCCGCTGCCGCCCCGACCGGCGCGGTCGGGAGCGCGTCCACAACCGTCGGAATATGGGCGGCGATGCCGCAGGCGGCGCACACGGGCCCGGGAGCTCTCCTTCCTCAGCGCCACCAGCGACGCGAGTTGCCGACCATCATAGCGCGGGTGCGCCGGGCAAGCGGTTCCCGGGATGACGGAAGTTCATGACAGCCGACGCTGAGAGTGGGACGCTGGCCATGGATGGCTATCGGCCCAGGCGGGCGTCTCCCGCCGGGTCAGCGCCCCTGGCGTGGCGGGATCGAGCAGGAACGAGGAGAATCTTTGATGCTCTCAACCGTGTACATTAGCTCGGCAAAGAGTCTGTTTTCTGACGTCGCCCTCATGGACCTCATGGCGCGCAGCCGTGCCAACAACGCCCGCATCGGCATCACCGGCATGCTGGTGTACAAGGACGGCAATTTCTTGCAGGTCATGGAAGGTCCGGACGAAGCAGTCAAAAGCCTCTACGCAAAGATCCTGGCGGACCCTCGGCATAAGGGGATCATAAAGCTCCTCCAGGAGAACATCACCGAGCGTCAATTTCCAGACTGGTCGATGGGTTTTCGCAACCTGGCGAACGTCGATCTTCAGGAGACGCCGGGGTACAGCGAGTTCCTGAACGAGCCACTCGAGTCGCTCCGCTTCCGAGCCGATCCGACACGGGCGCAGAAGCTGCTCCGGATGTTCCGCCAGACGATGTAGCAGTCGCCGCACCCGGCGTCGTCGTGGAGGGCGCCAGGGGGCCGACGACGCCAGATGCTGATGGCGGGCCGGCCCACGGCGTTACCGGCCTTTTGGCGGTCAGCCCGATGACCGCGATCTCGCCTGCGCCAGGATGCCCGGACCACGAGGTCCACCGGGCACCGGCGCAAGCGGGCCGCCTAGGGGCGGCTAGCCACCCTCCTGCACGATGCCGGTGATGTCCGTGGCGCCGAGGGCTTCGGCCTGCCCCAGGGCGTCGCGCACGTTGTCAGCTTCGACCACCGTCTCCGCGAAGAAGCGGATCCGGAAGCGCCGGCGTGCCCCACCCCGCGCCGACTCCTGTGCGGACGCGGGCGCCAACGGCGACGCTCCGGGGGCCGTGGCAGCACCAACTGCCGACACCGATTGGCGGCGACCGCGGGCTCGGGTCTGGGAACCCTCGTTGGCGCGCCTCTGCCGGCCCCGCCGCCCGGCACCCGTCTCCTCGACGGACTCGGCTTCCGCGTCAGCCCGACGCCGTCGGCCCCGTCGGGCGCCCGACGGCGCGGTGGGCGCGTCTGGTGTCGTGTCCCGCGCAGTGCGCCGGCGGCGCGAGGTTGCCCCGTTCCGCTGCGCGATGCGGCCCACCGACACCTCGGAGATGCTGAACGTGCGGGCAATGTCCGCGATGGGCGTGCTCGTCTCGGCATACTGCCGCGTCAGCTCCCGCTCCTGCTCCGTGGTGAGCTTGCGCGGCGGCGGGAAGACGCCAACGGGCCGGGCGTCGGCCCCAGGAAAGGTCGCCTCGTCTGTCGTCGGCGACGGTTCGGCGGATTCGCTGTCCATACGGGACTCCTCTCGGACGTGGGTTTGGGTGTGGGTAGTGTGTGGCGCCTCGCGGATCGGACCGCAGAAGTCGCACGGCCGAGTCCGGGCCGCTAGCTTCTCCTCGCTAATGCGCTGGTTTTGCTGCCGGGCACCCTCGCCCTTGATCCGCGGCAGCCAGACCAACGAGGCGTGCCCGCACGCGAACTCCAGGCGGGCAGGCACAGTAGCGGACATCGCCAGGGAGCTCATCGCGGTGACCCTTCACGCACAGACAACACACTACCCCTTGCCGACACAGAATTGGGACTCGTCATAAGCACAACTTCACCAGTCGCTCCGTGCCAAGAGTACCGCGACAGCGAAATAGTGCGCGGCTGTGTCTGACATTTCTCCGGTCTGCTGCGTGCGGCGGAACAACCTATGGTACGAGATGGACCTCTTGTAGCACATAGTAAGCGACCGCTCAGGATACCGCGCGTCAATCGGTCAAACAATCATGGACGCCCGCGACGGCTCGCTAACGCTGGGTATCCTGGCCAAGCTGCCATCGCCAGGAGGCACGGCCCTCGGCGCTCGGCTCGCCGGCATGGATGGCAGTGGCAACATCGGCGGCGGAGCCCCGTTTACTCTGTGCGGCCCTTGTTGGTCAGCGGTCTGTGGCCCACGATGGCACGCTCTCTGATCTCCGCTCTCCGCACAGGCGTCTTTCGGGTGTGCCGCGTTGGTCCCGCCAAACGCCTGGGCCGCATTGGGCTGCTGGTCTGCTGCCTGGCGCTGCTGGCCGGTGGCGCGCCGGTGTCGGCTGCCGGCCCGTCGCTCGTCGTAGCGCAGGGCGACCTGCTTGCCGACGCGTCCGGGCAGCCGCTGTTCGCGCTGGGCGCCAGTTACGAGGGTCCGCCCGACCGGGCCTGGTCCATGTGGGACGATGGGCGGTTCGACGCGGCGCTCATCGCCCAGGATCTGGACCGAGCCAAAGCGGCCAATCTGTTAGTTGTGCGCGTCTTCGTCCAGCAGGCCCTGGCCGCGGATATCCAAGCCGGCCGGTGGGACAAGCTGGACCAGCTCCTGGCTCTGGCGGACCAGCGCGGACTGCGGGTCATCCTGACTCTGGCGGATTACCCCGCGAGCGACGTCTCGCGGCTCGCAGCCACGGCGGCGCAGGTGGCGGCTCACTCCGCGGGGCGGGCGACGCTCCTGGCCCTGGACCTGAAGAACGAGCCCCATTTCGGCGATCTCGCCCTGGCCACGTATCCGCCTCAGGTCAACGCCGCCCTCCAGGACCCTGGAGTCGTTCCTGCCATCGGCGAGATGGTGGCGCGGCCGGACCTGGCCGACTACCGCGCCTCAGCCGAAGGACAGCGGAGCGTCCCCGAGCGACTGAGCGACGACCGAGCCTACGTCTACGCCAACGTGCTGCTGGCATACCGGCGATTCCTCCAGGATGGCCAGGCCTGGGCGGCCGCCCATCACGCAACGCTGGTGGACTACGCGCGTTCGCCTGAGTCAGACAGGTGGAACGCCCTGAAGGCGGCGCTGAATGACACGCTGGCCGCCTGGCTCAAGCCCCAGCTGGACGCCGTCCGCGCCGCCGACCCGCGTCGGCTGGTAACGCTGGCCCAGGTCGATCCGATCCTCGCCAGCCTCCCTGTCAACGCCTGGTTGGATTACCGCACGTTTCACCGTTACCCCGCGGCGTCTCCGGCCGGCGTCGCCGCGAGCATGCAGCTGTTCGACGCCGAGAAGGCGGCGATACCAGGCAAGCCGCTGGTCCTCGGCGAGTTCGGTGTCGCCAACGACACGACCAGCGAAGAGGAGAGCGCGGCGCTTGAAGCCAGTACGGTGCGGGCGGTGCGCGACCACGGCGGTGCTGGTGCCTTGAAGTGGATGCTGAACGACGTGCCCAATGGCGGGAACGCTCATCAGGACGCCTTCGGCATGTACCGCGGCGACGGGACGGCGAAACCAGTCGTCGCGGCGTTCCGCGCCCTCGGCACCCTAACTCCGCTGGCAAACATCCCCACCCCGGCCATCACCCACGACGCGCGCTACTTCGCCCAGACCGGGTACCGTGTTGATAGCGACGCCGTGTGGGGCTTTGTGCAGTCACGCGGTGGGGTGGCGATCTTTGGCTACCCGGTGTCGCGCACCATCACACTGCTGGGCTGCCCGAGCCAGCTGTTCCAGCGCCACGTCGTCCAGGTTTGCGAGACGGGGCGCCCGTCGCTCCTGAATCTGCTGGACCCGGACGTCTTTCCCTACACGCGCGTGAATGGCAGCACGTTCCCTGCGCCAGACGCGGCCATGAAGAACGCGACGCCGCGCGTGGACGACCCCTCGTACGCTGCCAAGATCGTCGAGTTCATCCGCGCCAGTGTTCCAGACAACAGCGGCGGCCAGGCGGTGGGTTTCCAGCGGTACTTCTTCGGCACCATCACGGCCCAGTTGGCCGGGACCGCGGACCCTGGCGTTCTGCCGCTGCTCGACCTCGAGGTGTGGGGCGCGCCCATCTCGCGGCCCACGACCGACCCGCGAAACGCGGACTTCATGTACCAGCGCTTCCAGCGGGGCATCATGCACTACTCCGCCTCGCGGCACACCACTGAGAGCATCCTGCTGGCGGATTACCTCAAGCAGATGCTGCGCGACAGCCCCGAGGAGCCGGACGATCTTCGCCAGCAAGCCCGGGGCAGTCGCTTCTCGGCCGAGTACTGCCCCGGCCGTCCGGGTTGGCTGTGCCGTCCGAACGACCTACCCAACTCGGATCTCACCTTCGCGTTCGAACCCGGGTAGGGGCGCCGGGCACGCTGGCATGACTCGGGCGCTGGTGTTCGCGTGCTTCCTGGCGGGCTACGGCAACCTGGAATCGCTCGTCCTCGGGACAGCCCTGCCGGCGGGCGGTGGGCTGAGTGTTGTGGTGGCAGCGACGCTGCTCGGTCTCGTGCTGACCTGGGCGCGCTGGAGTGAGCGCCTTTCCCCCGCCGAGCTTGGGCTCCGGCCGTGGCTCAGTCTGCGCAGCGCCGGCCTGGGGCTGCTGCTAGCGCTCGGGACGGGGCTGCCGGCGCTGCTGGTCCTGCGCTTCCCGCCCCTGGTGGGCCAAGCCGTCGAGTACACGCCGCTGGGCTCCCTGTCATGGCAGGCGCTGCTGTGGCGCGCGTTCGTCTGGATGCCGCTGGATACGGCCATCCCCGAGGAGGTCGCCTTCCGCGGCGTCCTGCTGGGCTCGCTGCGCCACCACCTCACCGACACCCGGGCCGTGCTCCTTTCGGCCGTGGTGTTCGCGGTCTGGCACGGTGTCATCGTGAGCCGCACCGTCGCGCTGACGAATCTCCAGGCAGAGCCTCTGCTGGCAGCGCTTGGGCTGGTCGGCGCCTATGTGGCTGTCGGCGTGGGTGGCGTCCTGTTCGCCTGGCTGCGCCTGGCAACGGGCCACCTTGCTGGGAGCATCGTCGCGCATTGGGCGTTCAACGCGCTGCTGCTGCTGGGACTCGGCAGCTTCAGCCGCTGAGTCAGGTCCTTACGCTGCCCCCCGCCCGATTGCGCGGCCTGGCGCCACGGCTCAGGCTCGTGGATCTCGGCCCCGGGAGTGGTGCGGAACGGTGGCGTCGGCAGCTCGGCCGCCTCGAATCAGGGGACCAGCTGGGCGACGTCCTCGGGGGTGAGGCTGGGCACGCTAGCACGAGGGTTGGGCGGGGGTGTCAATAGCGCACCAGCGGGGTGGTGAGCCACCTACCCCTTTGGGCGTGCGCGGACATGCAGGCGCTCACCCTGCGGACCGAAGAGAATGAGGAGCTCGACGGGCTCTGGGCCGGCGCGGTCGAACCAATGCGGTACCCGGGTGTCGAACTCGGCCACCTCGCCCGCTTGCAGTACCAGGTCGTGCTCGCCGAGCACCAGCCGCAACTGGCCGCTGAAGACGTACAGCCACTCATAGCCGGCATGCACCTGCCGGCCAGACTCCTGGTGGGCCCGACTCGTTGGGATGACCACCTTGTACGCCCTGCAACCCGCCCGGTCGGCGGGTCAATGGCAGGAACGTCATCCCATTGCGGGTGAACGGCTGGGCGTGGATGCGCGGGTCGCCGGTCGCCGGTGCGCCGATCAGCTCATCGAGCGGGACCCGGTGGGCTCGGGCGAGGGGCAGGAGCAGCTCGAGGCTCGGCCGGCGCTGCCCGGACTCCAGCCGCGAGAGCGTGCTGACCGAGATGTCCGTGGCCGCGGATAGGTCGGCCAGCGTCATGTCGCGCCGCTGGCGCAGGGCGCGTAGCCGCGGCCCCACCGTGGCGAGGACTTCGTCGAGTCTGCTGTCCATCACAAGAGTTTGCCAATTCGGCAAGGATCCTTGCCATTGCTGGGAGAGCGGCGGAGAGTGACGGAGAGGTCATCACGAAGACACCCGGCAGGCCGTCACCGCGTACCGGGCCCAGCGCTCCGCTGCCGATGAACCTACCCCTGCAAACACGATCGAGAGCCCCGACCAAACTCTTGACATGGCCGCGCTGAACACCCAGGAGTTCTGGGACGCGCGCTACCGCTCGGCCGACACGATCTGGAGCGGCAACCCGAACCCGCACTTGGTCGCGCAGGTCGCGGACCTCAGCCCCGGTACGGCGTTAGACGTGGGCAGCGGCGAAGGGGCCGACGCGATCCGGCTGGCCGCTCGGGGCTGGCACGTCACCGGGGTCGACGTCTCGCCGGTGGCGTTGGACCGCGCTGCCGAACGGGCCGCCGAGCCAGCCCGCCTATGCGTCCGGACGGCCGCGTTATCCTGCCCACCGACACTGAAAGCGGTCGGGGACCTCCGATGAAGCCGAGAATCACCGTGCTGACATTGGGCGTCAGCGATCTGGAGAAGTCGCTGGCATTCTACCGGGACGGGCTTGGCCTGCCGACCGAAGGCATTGTCGGCCAGGAATTCGAGTACGGCGCGGTCGCGTTCTTCAATCTACAGAACTGCCTGATGCTTGCTCTCTGGCCAAGGGCCAGTATGGCTCGCGACGTCGGGCTCTCCCCCCAACCACCGAGTGCGACCGAATTCACCATCGGCCGCAACGTGGGCAGCAAAGAAGAAGTGGATGCAGTGGTGGAACAGGCCAGACGAGCCGGCGCGAAGCTCGTCAAGGCCGCCGGGGGTACGTTCTACGGCGGCTACGCTGCCTATTTCCAGGATCCTGATGACCACTTGTGGGAGATCGCGTGGAACCCGCAGCTGGCCATCGCGGAGTAGAAGCGACCGGCCATGGGCGCCACATGAGACGGAGCATGATCGGGACACGATTTTCACGCTTCCCGTTGCCAGTCGACGTAGCCAATGATCTTTTGGCCGGGGAATGACGGGTGATCGACGGGAGTCGTCCGAAGCGATAGCGTTTGCCCAGCAAATGCGTAGTACCGGACTTGCTCAGTCCCGACCCAACTCGGGTCCCATGCGCCGTCGACTTTAGTCACGAACTTCTCGCCGTCGATCGACCATCTTCCGGTGTAGGCACACATTGACTTGAACAGTACCGCCATGTCAGCATTGGACGAGGCGAGGGGACGGTCAGTAGACGTCAGTAGTACTATCATGCGACCGGTGGGCTCAAATACCACGTACCCGAACGGCTCGGCGCCGAATGGTTCGAGACGATCGCCAGTCTCCTGCGCGACAAAATACGCTGCCGTGAGTCGCCAAGCGCCAACGATATCCACCTTTTGATCCCCCCTCAATCTGCGGCCAGCGCCCGTAACCAAGCCTCTTCGTAACCGGGCGCAGCGTTGCCGATGGACAGAGGCTACACCGCTCGTTGACGAAACGTCACTGCGAGGTGCTGGCGCGGGCGCTCACGCCGCGCCTCGCGGTGGCGGGCGGTCGCGGTGGATCGCCACGCCGGCAATGATGAGCGCGATGCCTGCCCACTCGGGCAGGCTGGGCAGCTGGGCCAGGACGACCAATCCGATCGTGGCGGCGGTCGCCGGAAGCAGTGCCAGCAGCAGCGCGAAGGTCGCTCGCGGCAGGCGCGCCATGGCCAGCTGATCGCACACGTAGGGGATGACCGACGAGCAGATGCCCACCCCGATCCCGGCCCCGAGAAGGAGCGGGGTGGTGAAAGTGGGCACGGCGCGACCGAGGCCGAACGGCGTGATGGCCACCAAGGCGATCAGCATCGCCGCGCCGAGCCGGTCCACGCCCTGGCCGCCGCCATCCTGAGCGATGCGGTGGCCCAGGACGACGTACAGCACGAACAGGCCGCAGTTGGCGAAGGCGAACACGAACCCGAGGGGCTCGCCAGCGATGCGGACATCGGTCAGCAGGTACACCCCCATCACCGCCAGGCCAAGGGCCAGGACGTTGCGGCGCGTCCGCGCACCGGCCGCGGCCAGGGCGACCGGGCCGAGGAACTCGAGGGCGCCCACCGTCCCCAGGGGCAACCGCGCAATGGCGAGATAGAAGCAGGCGTTCATGGCGGCCAGCACGCACCCGAGCGCTAGCAGAGTGCCGCGCTGCCCTGCCTCCAGGCGCCGGGCGAGGCGCCACGGGCGCCGCCAGACGGCGAAGACGACCGCGGCGCTGGCGATGCGCAGCCAGGCGACCCCCAGCACATCGACCTGCTGGAACAGCAGGACGGCGAACGCCGGGCCGAGGTAGTGGAAGACGGCGCTCACCAGGAAGAACGCGTGCGGCGGCACGGGCACAGACCCCAGTGCCGCGCCAACCCACGAGCGACCAGATCCCAGGACCGGGACGAAGGGCTTGCTCACCATCGCCTAGCATAGATGGTGATCTTCCCCCGATACATAGCTGTCTGAAGGTGGTGTACTACACATGCCTGCGAAGCCTAGGCAAGCGTCGCCCGTGACCATAGGATCTATAAGTTCTCTGCTGGACCCCGTCAACGTCCGGTTACTGCGCGCCCTGCTGGACGATCCCCGGCTGCCGGTCGCCGCCCTGGCGCGCCGCATCGGCATGTCGGCGCCCGCCGTGACCGAGCGTCTCCAGCGCCTCCAGGAGGCGGTGGTGATCGCCGGCTATCGCCTCGACCTCGATCCCAGGGCCCTGGGGCTGCCCGTCACGGCCTACATCCGCGTCCGACCCGGACCGGGGCAGGTGGGGAAGATCGCCGAGCTGGCGCGACACACCCCGCAGGTAGTCGAATGCCATCGCATCACAGGCGAGGATTGCTTCCTGCTCAAGGTGCATGCATCTGCCGTCGATCAGTTCGAGACCATCCTGGACCGCTTCCTCGCCTTCGGGCAAACGACCACGTCCATCGTGCAATCCTCGCCTGTTCCCTTGCGCGCGCTCCCACTGCCACCAGAGGAATCCGCCGACGGGTCGCCCTCCGCTGTGGCAGGCACCCGCGACGCAGCCCGCCCCCAACACCGCCGAGATCGCCAGCCTACCTGACCTCATCGCCAACGGACATCTCGTGCCGTCGATCGCCTAGGTGATAGTGTCCGCGAGGAGAGCCAAGGCGGCGGCGGCGAAGGCGCGCATGTTGGCGAGGCGGTCGGTGGCGCCGGTCTCGAGGGTCAGGGTGCGTTCGAGCGGGCCGCTGAGCGCCAGGCAGCAGTGGCCCGCCTGGTCCCCGTACCGGTTGCCGGTCGGGCCGGCCGCGCCGGTCTCGGCCAGGCCCCAGGTCGCGGCGAACCGCTCGCGCGCCGTGCGCGCCAGCAGTAGCGCGTACGGCTCGGTGGCCGCGCGCATGCTCGCCATGGCCGCGTCCGGGATGGCCAACAGCGCGACCCGGGCCGCCCGTGTGTAGACCACCGCGCCGCCCAGGAAGTAGCTCGACGCGCCCGGAACCGCCAGCAGCGCCGCGGAGACCAGCCCGCCCGTCGACGACTCGGCGATGGCAATCGTCTCACCGCGGTCCCTCAGCTGGTCGGCGATCCGCTGTGCCAGCGGCAGCACGTCGTCCATAAGGTCAGTATTCCCTCCGTCGCGCGAGCGCTCGCGGCAGAAGTGTAAGCTCATGTTGAGGCGAATAGGACGCTGCCCGCAGGGGCGCGGTCTACTTTTGATAGCTGATAGCTGATAGCTGATAGCTGATAGCTGATAGCTGATAGCTGATAGCTGATAGCTGATAGCTGATGGCTGATGGCTGATGGCTGATCGGTCGGGTGCGGCGCTGCGCGACGGGCGCGTCACAATCTGGGCACAACGTTTACTATCCGACTGGAATTCGCTAACAGCGCGGCTGCTACAGTCCGGGTGCGTGAGCTCCGGGCCTTCCTCCGAAGCCCGCCGGTGGCGGGACTACTCAAGGGACGACCGCGGGCCGGCTTGACGCTGATGGCCACGCCGATGCTGCCTCGGTCGGAGCCATCGCCTGCTGGTGGTGTTGTGCCGATGTTGGCGGTGTCCGTGTGGGCCGCCGACCCGGAGAGGGCGGCGGCGCTGGCCGAGGCGGTCCGTGGCCCCGGGCGCGTGGTGCACCTCCTCGCCGACGACGCCGCCCTGGCCAACGCCTGCCGGGCCACCCCGTCTGGTGTGCTGATCGCCGAGGATGGGCCACGCACGGAGAGGCAGCTGGCCTTGTTGCACCTGCCGTTGATCCTGGTCCAGGCTCGCGGGCGCCCGGCCAGCCGCGTCGCCGAGCGGGCCTACGCGACGGTGGGCAGCGCGGCGGAGGCTGCGCTGGCCCTGGACCGCCTGGTGGAGCACCAGCAGCTCGCGGCCGTCGCGGCCAGGCGGCGGGAGCAGCCCCGGGGCTGCTCCCGCTGCGGCCGTGGCTATGACGTGCTGAAGGTCCGCGGGGCGGGCCTGGCGCGGCGGTTCGTGAAGTTTGGCACGATCGCCCTGCGCGGCAGCTGCCTGGACCAGCTGCAGCGGCTGCTGCGCGCGGCGGACGCCCCGTTCGTCGAGGCGGACGCGCGCCGGTAACACAGCTGCCGTGTCTCTACGGCGTAGATGTGCGTTGTAGACGCTCAGGCAAGTATTAGCTTCGGGCTGCCACGACCCGGTTCCGCAGGACGCCTATGCCTTCGACCTCGCACTCCACGACGTCGCCGTCCTCGAGCCAGGCCGGTGGAGTCCGGCCCGCGCCAACGCCAGACGGCGTGCCTGTGATGATCACGTCGCCAGGCTCCAGCGTCAGGCCGCCCGACAGGATCTCGACAATGCGGCCGATGTCGTACAGCATGTCGGCGGTGTTGGAGTCCTGCCGCAGCTCGCCGTTCACCCGCGTCATCAGCCGAGCGTTCTGCGGGTTGGCGAACGACCGCTTCGGGACGAGGCACGGCCCCAGCGGGCAAGAGGTATCCATCGCCTTGCCTCGGAACCACTGGCCGTGGTTCTGCTGGACCTCGCGCGCCGACACGTCGTCGCCAATCGTGTAGCCGTAGATGTAGTCGTACGCCCGGTCGGCCGGGATCTGGCGACCGGCCTTGCCGATCACCAGGGCCAGCTCGACCTCGTAGTCCAGCTGCTGGGTGAAGCCCGGGTCCCAGCGGATATCGTCCTCGTTGCCGATGACAGCGGTCGGCGGCTTGGTGAAGATCTCCAGGTACTTCGGGTAGACCGGCTCCTGCCCGCGGACGCGGAACCCCTCCTCGATGTGCGCCTTGTAGTTGCGGCCGATGCAGAAGACGTTCTTGCGTAGCTGGACCGGCGGGGCCAGCCGGACCGGGCCGGACACGGCGCCCTGGCCGCTGGCGACGGCCTGTTCGGCGAGGTCAAGGCCGGCGTCGCCGAGCGCGATGAAGGCGGCCATGTCCTGCGGTAGCTCTTTGCCGATGGCCCCAGCGGCCTGCTGCAGGTCGACGACCTGCTCGCCATCCATGACACCCAGGCGGATCCCCGTACCAGCCCGATAGCTCACCAGCTTTAGGTTTAGGTTCAAGCTCATGGTGTCCGTCTCCATCCTCCGTCGATGCAACGTGTCGGTCTCGTCGCCCTGTCAGCTTATCCGTACCCGCTCCTGGTGGGCTGGACGGTAGCATCGGCGCATGCGTCCCCTGCCGCTGCTCGCCCTCCCGCTGCTCGCCCTCCCGCTTCTCGCGGCCCTCGTTCTGGCCCTGGGCGCCGTCAGCGCCCCCGCGCGGGCTCAGGCGCCGCCGCCGGTCTCCGACGCGGAGGTGACCCGTGGTGACCCATCGGCTCCCAATATCGCGCTGGTCTTCAACGTCGGCGCCGGCTACGAGCCGGCAACGTCGATCCTCGGGACCCTCGCCGACAAGCAGCTCCGCGCCACGTTCTTCGTCATGGGCTGGTGGGCGGAGCGGCACCCGGACGTGCTGCGGCAGATCGCCGACGGTGGCCACGAGATCGCCAGCCACGGGTACAAGATCGCGGATTTGACCCGGGCGACGGACGACGACGTTCGCTCCGACCTGCTGGCGGGTGACACCGCTATCAGCGCTGTCACGGGCCGCACGACCCGCCCGCTCTGGAGCCCGTCGGCCGGGTACCGCGACGCGCGCGTTCGCGCCATCGCCGCCAGCCTCGGCTACCGCACGGTCGTGTGGACCGTCGACTCGGGCGACTGGAGCGCCGACGCCAGCGCCGAGAGCGTCTACAGCCACGTCATGGGCGGCGCCGTCAACGGAGCCATTATCGTGCTGCACTTCGACAGCCCGACGACCGGGGCCAGCACGGCGCAGGTGCTGCCACGGGTGGTGGACGATCTCCGATCCGCCGGCTACCGGCTCGTCACCGTGTCCGACCTGCTGGCCGGCTAAGCGCGTAGCGCGAATAAAGGCAAGGCCCTAAGCAGGTGGCGCTCAGATGATCAGAAACAAGCAAGACTTCAGCCCACCTGCTTAGGGCGGCCTTACCCGGCCCGGTTGGCGGTCAGGGCGAGCTCGAGGGTGACGGCGTCTTCGATGCTCAGGACCGGGCCAGCCTTGGGAGGAGTCATCCCGAAGTCGCTGATGTTCACGGTGGTGGTGGCATCGCCGCTGATCCCAGCGTCGCCGAACTGAGCCGCGACCTGCCAGGTCGCCGCGCGGGTCACGCCGTGGACCGTCAGATCACCAAGCAGCTGTAGCGTGGCGCTCCCTGACGTCGGCAGCGGCGTGGCGAGACCTTGCACCTGGCGCAGCACGAACGTGGCGGTCGGGAACTGGTTCGTCTCGAGCGTGTTGCTCTTGATGTAGTTGTCGCGGCGGCTCTCGTCGCTCTGGAGCGCCGACAGATCCACCGTGATCTGCGACTGGTCGGTGATGGGCGACCCGTCGGGGCCAAGGACGATGGTGCCGTTGACGCCATGGGTCGTGCCGACCGCCTCGCTAGGAAGCGTGTGGCCGGCCAGCTGCTCGTGAGCGTGGTAGCTCGCCTGGCTCGCGTTGGGGTCGACGACCAGGCGGACCGAGCCGTCCACCCCGGCGGAGCTCGCGTCGGCCGCGCTGCCGGAGGACGGGTCGGTGGACGGCTGTGTGGTGCTGGCGGGGTCGGACGTGCTCTGCGCGAGGGCCGCGCTGGGGCCGGCCACGCCCAGGCAGAGCGCCGCCACGGCGACTGTTCGGACGATGGACTGATGCATGGTCATACAGGCCTCTGCTTTCGGTCGGTGATCGTCGCCGCGCCGAAGCACGACTGAGCCCACTGTAGTCCGCGGCCCTTGGAATTCTGTGAGAATCGGGAGCTGGGTCGGCGGTCGCGGTGAACGGGTCAGGGCGTCCTTGGGCGGTGGCCGTTGGTCGGGCGTTTCGGTCGGTCGGCCGTGGCGACCCGCCCAGGGGCCGGGGCGAGCACCTGCGGCGCCTCGACGGCGTGGCCATCGGCGGCGCCGTCGCCCGCGCCGTCATGGTGGACGACGCCGTCCGGATACAGGATGGCGAGCTCGGCCGGGTCCATGACCCGTGGCGTCGCGACGCGGCGCACCAGGCGCACGAACAGGTTCTGAATGTCGTCGAAGATGGTGTAGAGGGCAGGCACGAAGACCAGCGTCAGCAGCGTGGAGGTGGTCAGCCCGCCGATCAGGACGATCGCCGCCGCCTTGAGCAGCTCCGAGCCTTCCTCCAGCCCTAGCGCGATAGGTGAGAGGGCGATGATGATGGAGAAGGACGTCATCAGGATGGGCCGCAGACGGATGGGGCCGGCCTCCAGGAGCGCGTCGGTCCGGCTCCGCCCGCGCTTGCGCAGCGTGTCGGTGTAGTCGACCAGCAGGATGGCGTTCTTGCCCACCAGCCCCACCAGCACGGCGACGCCGAGGAGCGAGAAGAGCGTAAACGGCGACTTCGTCAGGGCCATGGCGCCGAGAGCGCCCACGATGGCCAGCGGCAGCGACATCAGCACCGCCAGCGGCAGCATGACCGATCTGAACAGCATGAGCATCAGCAGGTACATCAGGATGAGCGCGACGCCGAGAGCCTTGAATATGTCGCTGAAGGCGGACGTGCCCTGAGCCGCCTGGCCGAGGTACGTGACCGTGTAGCCGGGGGGCAGGGTGACCCTGGCCATGCGCTGCTGGATGTCGCTCAGGACGTCCCCGACGAGGCGACCGTTCGCCGACGCGTTGATGGTGACGCTGCGCTGCTGGCTCACGTGGGCGATCTGGGTGGGCGCCGAGCCGGGCACGACGTTCGCGATCTGGAGCAGCTGGACCAGCGAGCCGTTGCTGGACAGCAGGGGCAGCTCCGGCAGGCGGTTTGGCGATGCCCGGAAGGCGTCGTCAGTTATCAGGCGGATGTCGATGTCGTCCAGGCCCGGTTGGCGGAACTTGCTGGCGACCACGCCATCTACCGCGACTTGCAGCCCGGTGGCGGCGGTCTGGGCGGTGATACCCAGGTCGGCGGCGCGATTGCGGTCGATCTGCACGACGTATTCGGGCTGCACCTTCTGGTTGGCGTTGTTCACCTCGGACGCACCCGGCACCGACGTGACGAGGGTAGTCACCTGGTCGACCAGCTGGTTGAGCGTCGTCGGGTCAGGGCCCCGCACAGCGATCTGGATGGCCTGGCTGCCAAAGCCGCCAAAGCCGAAGGCGTTCGGCAAGCTCACGTTCAACCGGGACTGCGGGATACCGGGCGCCAGGGTGCGCCTGAACTCCTCGACCAGGTCGGCGGCGCTGCGGGTGCGCCCCGCCTTTGGCACGAGCAGAACGGTGAGCTGGGCCGAGTCCCCGCTGGCGACGCCGAAGCCGCCGCCACTACCCCCCGAGTTGGTGTAGACCTCACGCACCTCGGGCACCGTGTGGAGGACGCCCTCCATCCGCTGGACCACGTCGTTGGTCGCTTGGATGGTCGAGGCGGGCGGCATGGTGAGGGTCACGTCGACCTCGCTCTGGTCGCCGCTCGGGAAGATGTCCACACCCACGGCACCGGACGCCAGCACGGCCACGCCCGCCGCGGCGGTGAGCAGGCCGGCCGCGATGGCCACCCAGCGCATGCCGATGCGCACGAACCCGAGCCGGACCAGGTGGGCCGTCAGGACGCCGCGCAGCAAGCGCTCGTACTGCAGCTCGAGCCAGCCAAACGCCTGGTCCCAGCGCCGACCGAACTTGGCCAGCAGGTCGCGTCCCTCCTTGCGGGCATGCTCGGCGTTCAGGAAGCGGCTCGCCAGCAGTGGCGTCAGCGTGAACGACACCGCGAGCGAGGTCAGCGTGGCCACGGCGATGACCAGGGCAAAGGGACGGATGAAGTCGCCGGCGATCCCCTGGATGAGGGCGATCGGCACGTACACCACCACGTCCACCATGGTGATCGTCAGGGCGGCCAGGCCGATCTCACGGCGGCCGTTGAAAGCGGCCACGACGGGCGGCTCGCCCAGCCCGAGGTGGCGGTAGATGTTCTCCAGCACGACGATGCTGTCGTCCACCAGGATGCCGACGGAGAGCGTCAGCGCCAGCATCGAGAACAGGTTCAGGGTCATCCCCATGAAGTTCATGAGCGCCAACGTGGTCAGCACCGAGGTGGGGATGGAGACGAGCACGATCAGCGTGCCGCGCGGCGTGTGCAGGAACAGCAGGAGGATGAGGCCAGTGAGGACCACAGCCTCGGCCAGCGTCTTCTGGATGGTGTCGAAGGACTGCTGGGTGTAGGTGGCCGCGTCGGTGATCACGTCCATGCGCATGCCGGCCGGCAGCGTTGGCTGCAGCTCGGCGATGGCGGCGCGGACGCCCTTGCTCACCGCGAGGGTATTGGCGCCGGCGGTCTTGGTCGCCACGATGGTGACCGCGGGCGTGCCATTGACCCGGGTGATCTGCGTCGTCTTCTTGACGGTGTCGTTGATGGTGGCGACGTCCCGCAGGTACACCGGGACGGACGAGACGTCCGCGACGACGATCTGCCCGAGGTCCGCCGGCTTGGTCACCAGCGCGTTCAGGCGAACGTTGACGTCCTTGCCCGACGCCGCCAGCAGACCCGCGGGGGTCTCGATCTGCTGGGTCTGCAGCGCTTGCTGCAGCTGGTTGAGGCCCAGGCCGTAGCCGCGCAGCCGATCGAGGTTGACCTTGACCTGGACTTCGCGCGTGTCGCCGCCGGTGACCTGGACCGACTGCACGCCCGGCACGGCCGTGAACGCCCTGTTGATGCGGTTGGTGGCGATGTCCTGGATCTCCACTAGCGATTGCGGCCCCGAGGCGGCCACCGCCAGCACCGGGAAGGCGCTCGTTTCCAGCTTCCTGATCGACGGCGGATCGGCCGCGGTCGGGAGTTTGGATCGCGCGGAATTGATGATGCGCTCGACGTCGACCGGCGCCAGCTCTGGGTTGGCCGCCGTGGTGAACTGGATGGCGACCAGCGAGACGCCTTCGCTCGAGGTCGACGTGATGGTGTCGATGTTCGGCAAGCCGGCAACCGCGTCCTCGATGGGCTTGGTGACCTGGCTCTCGATGGTGGCCGGATCGGCACCGATGTCGGTGGTGGTGACGATGACGAGCGGGAAGCTGATGTTGGGCGTGATACCAACACCCATGGTGGCGTAGGCGTACAGGCCCAGGAACGCCACCACGAAGGTGATGGCGCCGATGATCAGGGGATTGCGGAGTGAAAACTCCGTTAGCTTCATGTCGCCTCCCGACTGCCTCGGCCGGCCAGGATCACGGGTGCGGGGTACATCGCGCCGGCGGCGCAGTAGGAAAACGGAAGAGCGATAGGGCCATCACAGCGACAGCCGCAGGATAACAGTCTGGCAGCGAACCAGCTTGGTTGTTTCTCACAGGCTCGCGTAGGGTCGACCGAGGGCGGCCGGCGGGACGACGCGGCCGACGACGCCAGCGTACACGAGCAGGGTAACCATTAGACCCCGATCCCGGCGGGCGCCGCCCCGGGCTCTGGCGTCGCGGTCCCCAGGCGGGTGAGGCCGGTCGAGCCAGTCTCCAGGGCGAAGTCGACCCCGCTGCGCCCTAAATTTAGTCCGCGCAGCGGTGCCATGGGGAGAGAGTCGTCCGTATGGTAGGCCGGCCAGGGGGCGTCACTGGACGGCCGCCGCGGCGTGGGCGAGGGGCTGGGCGAGCGGTTTAAGCGCGCTGTACGCGGCCGCGTAGACGCCGAACAGCTCGTCGTAGACGGCCCGGTGGCTCGGGTCAGGCGGCTGGCGCTCGGCTACCCGGACCATCGCCGCGGCGGCGCGCACCGGGTCCGGGTAGAAGCCAGCGCCCATCGCGGCGTGGATGGCGTTGCCCATCAGCGCCACCTCGGTGACCGCGGGGACCAGCACCTCGAAGCCGGTGATGTCGGCCTTGCACTGGTTCCACAGGCGGCTGTGGGCCTGGCCGCCAGCGACGCGCAGCTCGTCGATGCGCGCGCCGGCGGCAACCATCCTTTCGGCGAGCAGACGGAGCGCGTAGCCCGAGCTCTCGACGACGGCGCGGGCGCAGTGCTCGGCGCCGTGGGCGAAGGTCAGGCCGAGCAGGGCGCCGCGCGCGCCCGGGTCCCAGTACGGCGCCCGCTCGCCGGCCAGGAACGGCAGAAACACCAGGCCGGCGCCGCCCGGGGGCGCCCGCTCGGCCCGGGCAAGCGTCTCCTCCAGGGTCGCGCCCACCGCCGCGGCCCACCAGTCGACAGCGCCGCCGGCCGCCGCGAACGCGCCGCCCACCACGTACGTCCCCGGGACGAAGTTGGGCCAACAGACCACGCCGGGCACCGACAGCGGCTGGCCCCAGCAGAGCGACAGGCCGCCCGAGCGACCGCCCGTGTCGGTGGCGCGGCCGACCACCCCGCCGGCCGCGCCCACCATGCTGCCGGTGCCGTCGTCCATGCTGCCGACCACGAGGATCCCGGCCGGCAGGCCCAGCTCCTCCGCCCACGGCCCGCCAGTGGTGGCGTACGCCTCGCCCGCGCTCACCGGCCTGGGCAGTACACCGACGCCCGACAGCCCGGCGGCCGCTACCCAGTCGCGCGGCCAGACCTCGCCGCGGACGAACGTGGACGCGACGGCGACCCGCGCACCGGCCAGGCGGAAGCCCACGAAATCCCAGGCCTGCAGCGCCCACCGGGCCCGCGCCAGCGCCGCCGGCTCGTGCTCGGCAACCCAGGCCAGCTTCGGCACGACCGAGAACGCGGTCACCTCGTAGCCGAGCGTCGCCGCCATGCGCGCCCGCGCCTCCTCGGAGCGCGTGTCCATCCACGAGATAGCCGGGCGGACAGCCCGGCCGTCAGCATCGACCAGCACCAGGACCGGCCCCTGACCGCCCGGGCACACCGCCTTCAGCAGCCGCGGGTCGGTGCCACGCAGCACCTCCCGCGCCGCCGAGCGCAGGGCCGCCCACCACTCCTCGGGCTCCTGCTCCACCCAGCCAGGCCTCCCCGGCACGTACCGCAGGGGGTAGTCGCGGTACGCAAACCGCAGCAGCGCCCCGTCCCGGTCGAACAGGCCGACCTTCACGCCGGACGTCCCGAGATCGATGCTCAGGAGCTCGCCGGCTCGGCTGGGGCTCACCTGGCGATCATACCGGCACGGCAACGCGGCGCAGGGTTCGGCTTAGGGCTTGGTGCTCAGTCCACCTCGCCGTTGGGCGCCACGAACACGCGGTAGGTGTCGGCCCGCCACCCCCGACCGTCAAGAGCGATCGCTAGTGCCCGCGTCGAGTCCGCCGTCCATCAGGTAGAAAGCAAACCCATGGTGAAGCTGGTTTGCTCCTGTGAATGTCCTCCGCGGCCGCCAATGACCGAGACTCTTTAGTGGTTAGTATGCCCCATGGTACACAGGGTCCAGGAGGGAACGACCGTGTCAGACTACGAGGCTCTCCGCGCCGAACGACTCGCCGCAGTCAGCCCTACCTACCGGGCGATGATCGACGGATGGCCGGAGCTCAGCGTGATCGGCGTCGAGGGGATACGCCGACTCATCGCTGAGGGGGCGAAAGCGCCGCTGCACGACGGCGTCAGCACGCGTGACGTCGAGGTCCCAGGCCCAAACGGACCGGTGCCGGTGCGGATCTATACCCCGGACAACGTGAGTGGTCCGCTCGGCGTCGTCATGCACGTTCACTACGGCGGTTTCGTGGCTGGCGGTGGCCTGGGCACCCTGGACGGCGCCAACAGCGCCATGGCGGCGAAAGTCCCGTGCGTGGTTGCCGCGCCGGATTTTCGGCTTCCCCCCGAGCACAAGTTTCCGACCGGCTTGGAAGACTGCTGGGCCGTGCTGAACTGGCTGGTGGCACACGGCGACGAACAGGGCTGGGACGCATCCCACATCGCGGTCGGAGGCGGCTGTACGGGCGGCAACTTCTCGGCCGTGCTGGCGCTGATGGCCCGCGACGCGGGGAACCCTGAGCTCAAACTCCAGTTCCTCCAGTCCTGGCCGTCCGACGCCCGCTGCGACACCGCGTCGCAGCAGGAGTTCGCCGACGGCTACGGCCTCCGGTACGCGGACAACCGATGGGTGATCGCGCAGTACGTCGACGACCCGAGCCGACGCTGGGACTGGCGCGTCTCACCGTTGTTGGCCGAGTCGCTGGCTGGTGTCGCGCCGGCCCTCATCACCGTCGGGGAGTGGGACATTCTCCGCGACGAGGACGTTCAGTACGCCAACCGGCTCCGTGACGCCGGCGTCAAGGTGACCCTCAGCGTCACCGCCAACGAGGGACACGTCCAGAACCCGGAGAACGCTCAGGCCAAGGCGCAACTGCTCTTCGGAGCTCTACGCGAGGCCCTCCAGCCGCCCACTGAACCGCGCTGACGGTGGACTGCGACGCAGTCGTCATCGGCGCTGGACACAACGGCTTGACCCTTGCCGCCTACCTCCAACGGGCCGGCCTGGCGACGGTCCTGGTCGACAGGGCGCCGGCTGTGGGCGGGCAGTGCCGGACCGACGAGCCGGTTCTGCCCGGGTTCACCTTCCATCCGCACGCAAACTTTCTGAACTACACCGCCATCATGCCGATGCTGGTAGACCGCGACCTTGGCGCGCCGCAGATCACGGTCAACGTCCCGGAGGTTCAGCACGGAATCGCCTTTGAAGATGGCCGGCCCGGCATCGTGTTGCACCGGATCGACCAGCTAGAGCGTACCTACGCCGCGATCGCCCGCTATTCGGTCGCCGACGCTGGCACGTTCGTACAGCTGAGGCGGCGCGCGCAGGGGCTGACGCCGAGCCTGGCCCGTGTGATCTACCAGCCCCCGACGCAGGCCGCGATCGATCAGCATCTGGCCGCGGTCGAGGCGGCGTTTGGCGACCTGGGGGTCACCGCCGGTCTCGGCCGCCGCAGCGCCCTGACCCTCATCGACACGATCTTCGCCACGGCGGAGATGCGGACGTTGATGTACCTCCTGGCCACCGAGTTCGGGGTCCGGCTCCAGGAGGCAGGCGGGGACGCCGCGTTCCTCGGGATCGTGTTGTGGCTGATCTGTGGCCGCGGTCTGCCAGTGGGCGGCATGCAGACCGTCACCGATGCGCTGGCCGGGGCGGGCACCGCGCTCGGGGTGCGGCTCGTGCTTCGCGCCGACGTGGCGACGATCACCGTGGAGTCCGGCCGGGCGACTGGTGTGCGGCTCACCGACGGCCGCGTTATCGCGGCACGCCGGCTGGTGGCCTCCAGCGCCGGATTGGAAGAGACCCTCCTGCGGCTGGTCGAGCCCGCATCCTTGGATGCTCGGACCACAGCTGAGGTCGCGGCCTACCACCGGCAGGGTGGAACCACCATCACCAGCCAGCACTTCTGCCTCGCTGCCCCGCCCACCTACCGCTCCGCCCGACTGGAGCCAGACCTCGACCGCGCTGCTCACACCTTCATCGGCTTCGACACACCCGACGCCGTGCTCGACAATCTTCGCGCTGTCGACTCCGGCCTTCTGCCGCGACCTGGCGGAAGCATACACGTCAACAGCCTGCACGACCCGACCCAGGCGCCCAGGGGCCGCGCGAGTGTCGGCGTCAACACTCTGTTCCCGTCCGCCGCGCAGCTCAGTACCGACGACAAGGAACGCATCCGCGCCGGCTATAACGAGGCCCTGTTGCGCAGGTGGTTGCGGTACGCCCCGAACGTGACAGGGGCCAACGTCCTCGGCGACTACTTCGGCCCGTTCCATGACTCAGACCGGCGCGTCCTGCTCAAGAGCGGCCACGATCAGTACCGCAGTTCGATCCCGGGCCTCTACCTGTGTGGCACCTCGACCTACCCAGGTGGCGGCGTGCATGGCGCGTGCGGATACAACGCGTTCTTCACCATCGCGCGAGATCTGGGCGTTGCGCAGCGGGCAAGCCGGTGATGCGCAAGAGCAGCTTCGCCGCGTCAGCCGTCTCCGTTCCTCGCCATGCGACGTGCTGGTCTGGTCGCACCAGCACAAGCGGAGCCCCGAAGTACCGTTGAGCATCCCCGCTGGGTAGCTCGACGGGCGTCAGCGGGATGCCCAGTCGACGAGCTGCTTCGATGATCGGCGGCCCGCCGGGTGCATCCAGGTGGCCGACCAGACTGTATTCACGACCAAGCAGGTCGTACAGGGAGCGACCGGGGCTCAGCCACTTGTGAGGCAGCCGCTGGCCGGGGGCGGCACTAGAGCGATAGTCATCGCTATCGGAAGCGGTGTCGTCACACTCAGGTGGTTCAGCCGCCACAATCGGGGACGAGGCGTAGGAGGTGCCCAGCACAAGGTTGAGGCTGTGGAACTCGCTGTCCTTCATCCGTTGCACCGCCTCTGCGACTGGTGCGTGGGCAGCCGCGAACTCGCAGTCGGATCCCATCAATCGGGGGTCGGCAAGTTCCGCGGCCAGGGTTGCCATGTTTGTCGATGCTGCCGCGATCGTGTCCGCTGCGACGGGGCGCCTTTCGAGCTCGTACGTCCGCAATAATGACGGGGGGGCCCAGCCGTTGAGGACCGCGGCCAGCTTCCAGCCGATGTTGACCGCGTCGCCGATACCCGTGTTGAAGCCGTGGCCGCCCCACGGTGGGTTCTGGTGCGCCGCATCGCCGGCCAGGTAGATCCGACCCTTTGCGTAGCTGTCGGCCAGCGCCATTCTGGCTCGCCAGGGGTCCGTGGCGAGGATCTCGATGGGAATCTGCGACTGCTCGTCGCCAATCAGGTTGCGAACGATGCCGCTCGGGTCGGCTGCGCCTCGCTCAGCATCAACGCCTACCGCGATGCACCACCACGTATCGACCAGGTCCAACCTGCCCACCACGCCCGGTTGCTTCGGATTCAGCACCCAGTAGTGCACCGCCTTTCCGTGCCGGACGTGCGATGCCAGCGTCTGGGAGCGGAACACGATGTTGAAGTTTGGGCGCTCGTCGGCGCCGCCGTCCAGCCTGGATCCGATGGCCTCGCGAACCATGCTCCGGCCACCGTCGCAGCCCACGACGTAGGATGCTCGAACCGCTCCGGTGTTTCCGAGACCATCCGCCACGCCGGCCACGACGCCGTCGTCGTCCTGGTTGAGTGAGGTGACGGTCCAGCCGGTGACCAGCCGCGCGTTCGGCAGCGCGGCCACCGTTTCGCGCATGACCAGCTCGATCAGCGGCTGCGGAGCTTGCTGGCCTCCCTCGGAGACCACATCGTCATGGAACAGGTGGAGCCCAAAACAGTGGTGGAAGCGGGTCACCTCGCGTCCAAGCAGTGTCGTACAGAAGATCACTTCGTCGGACCAGGCCTGCGGCAGCGGCGCTCGCTCACGGACCGCATCAGCTACGCCCCACCGCCGGAAGTGCTCCATGGTTCGGGCCGACGTCGTCTTGGCCCGAGGGCGCAGCCACGAGACCGCCGCACGAGGCTCGATGACGATGGAAGCAACCCCGTGAAAGGACAGCTCGATGGCTGTCGCCAAACCGACTGGTCCGCCACCAACGACAACTACGGGTGTGGTATGTCCGGGCGGGGGAAGGCTCCCTCCGTCGCGGTCCGCGGATGTCATGAGAGCAGTGTCGATGCCCAGCAGAATATGCGATTCACGCCCGCTGCGCGAGCGCGATTGCACGGAGAGGCGACCTCAGTCCTGGTCGTGCCGCCGCCAGATCGTGCCGCCGAGTCCGAGGGCGTAAAGCAGCCTGTCGCTCCGATAGCTTGGGGAGATGGCGAGCGCGACCATGCTTGGCGGAACCAGACCCTCGCTCCAGGGCTGGTAGGTATCGCCACCATTGCGTGAGACGAAGACACCAGCATTCGCCGCGGCAAACACTGTCCGGTCCTGGGCATAGTTTGGCGCCAGCGCAACCGCCGTCACGGCGACAGCTCCCTCGCCCAGGTCGGCGGCGCGCCAGACTGGCCGTCTTTGTCCCGCCCACACCTCGCGAGCATGGGGCACTGGCTTGAGCACTCGCGCGCCCAGACCCACGAACACGAGCGCATCGCTCAGATAGCTGGGCGACGCAGCCAGCGCTACGAGGTGTTGTCGTCTTCCAACTCCAGCTCCAGCTCCACGGTCGACGAGCCAGCGATCCCAACGTCCGCCGCCGTCGACCGATCGCCAGAGCACGATTTCTCCGGACTCGGCAGACCCAGTCTGGCCGGTTGCGACGAACAGCGTCCGATCCCGCGCGTAGTTCGGCGACAGCAACAGCGCGATGATGTCGGCGCCGTCGAACCCGGGCCCATAGGCGTGCCACGTGTCACCTGCATCTTCTGACGCGAGCAGCTTGCCACCCGAGAGCGCAGCCACAACCCGCGGTCGACCGTCCTCCACCGAGGCGGCTGCAGTGGCCACCGTCCGCGCCGGCGAAGAAGCGCTGGGGGGCACATGCCACGTCGCGGCGCTGTCGTGGCTGACATGGATCCCGTCTGCGGTTGCCACGTACAGGGTACGGTCGGCAGCGTAGTCGGGCGATACCGCCAGAGACAGTACCGGCGACTCGCCGAGACCAGCGTTGCGTTCGGCCCAGGTTCGCCCGCCGTCCGTCGACACCCTTACCCCGTCCTGCGGGCCCGTCACGAACAGCGTCCGATCCTGGCCGAACGCTGGCGATAGCACCAATCCCGTAAGCAGCCTGGCCGCCAGGCCTGCGTTGGCGACGTCCCAGCTTGCACCGTCGTCTTCGGACCGTGCGATTCCGTGCCGATGCAGGCCGGCCAGCAGCGCCTCACCAGCGCCGGTTGCCACGAAGATCAGGCTTAGCACCACCCCCGGCGGTGAGCCGGCCACCCGACGCCACGTCCGACCGCCATCGTCGGACACCGCGATGCCCGACTCGGTCGCCGCCGCGATCGTGGGCTTCGACGGGTAGCGGGTGGAGAATGCCACGGCCGTAACCCCCTGGTCGGCGAGGGAGGCAGGCCGGTGCCACGTCCCGCCGGCATCGTCAGACCGCAGCAGTCCGTCAGCTTCGGTACCCGCCAGCACCAGGCGGTCGTCGGCAAACGTCGGCGACATCGCCACGCACTGCACGGCGGGCTCCGACAGGCCCGTTTCAACCTCTCGCCAGGATCTCGCGCCGTTGCGCGTCCGATAGAGGCCCGACGCCACGCCGGCAAAGCCGATGCGGTCCGACGCAAACCGTGGCGACAAGGCCAGGGCCAGCGCCGTCAGGTCCAGCAACCCGGCGTTCGCGCCTGTCCAGGTTCGGCCCTCATCCTCCGAGCGCAAGACGCCATCCGTTTCGGTGCCTGCCAGGAGCACCTGATGACGGCCCTCTCGACCGTCGGCCGGTGAGTTGGCGACGCTTACGCTCAGCATGCGGCTGCCGACCAGCACGGGCTGCCAGGACTCGCCGCCGTCGGATGAGCGGTACAGCCCGTCGCCCGCGCCAACGAAGATCGTCCGATCGCGCTCGAAACGCGCCGAGGGTGCCACCACCTCGGCGAATGGGACCGTGTTGCGGTCCGCGGAGAGCAGCCACGTCCGCCCACCGTCCGACGAGCGATAGACTCCGACCGCCGTCGCCGCGAAGACGAGCGAGCGGCCAGCCACCAGCGCAGTTGCCAGACCGCCGACGGTCCCGCCAGTGTCGCCTGCGACTCGCTCCCAGCCCGCGGAGGTGCGCGTCATGAGTTCACTACGGATCGAGCGCCATCGGCGGGTTCTTCCGCCGCACAAGGACCTCGGACGTCAGCGCCAGCGCGGCGGTACCGACGCTGGTCTCCAGCGCTGCCAGCGCGACCGCCAAGGGGTCCACGATGCCCCCGCTCCACCTATTGACCCATTGACGTTCCACGACGTCGAAGACGCACTCCCGCACCTGACTCGCACCACGGCGACGCGCCTCGTGCACGATCGAGCTCACGTCCAGTCCGGCATTGCCCACGATCGTGCGCATGGGCTCAGCCAGGGCGTGCACCAGCGCGCTGGTGCCTACCGCCTCGTCGCCTGTGACGGGCATGGCCTCGAGGGCCGGAATGCAGGCCAACAGCGCGGCGCCGCCGCCCGGCACGACTCCGTCGCGGAGGGCTGAGCGGGCCGATCTCACCGCGGCCTCGACCCGAAGCTTCAAGTCCTCTTGCTCACTCTTGCTTGGCGCTCCGACGCGGATGATGGCGGCTGTCCCGGCCAGTTTACCGATCCGCTCCTTGATCTTCTCGGACGTGTATGCGTCGTCTTCGACTGTTCCCAGCTCCGCTCTGGCCTCGGCGACCCGGTGGCGGATCGCCGCCTTGCTCCCCTGCCCGCCAAGAATGCCGAACGCAAATCTGGTGGCCCACGCCTGGCGAGCCTTACCCAGATCGTCGATGGTGACGTCCGCGAGCCGCGCCTGGCGGTCCTGGCACAGGCAGCGTCCGCCCGTGATGACGGCGATGTCTTCCAGGATGCGTGTCCGTTGCGGACCGAACGATGGCGCCTTGACTGCCACCGCACCGTCGAGCACCCCACGCTCGCGATTGACCACCAGCAATCCCACCGCGGAGTCTCGAATCTCGGGGGCGACGATGAGCAGGGTGCGCTCACCCGCTCTGACACATGCTTCCAGGGTTGGCAGCAGGTCCTCCGCTCGCTCGAGCGCATAGTCGGTGACCAGGACCCGCGGATTCTGCATCCTGGCGGTCGCGCCTTCGTCCTGACGGAGCAGGAACGCCGAAACGTAGCCTTCGTTCCAGCGCACGCCGTCGATGTACTCGAGGATGGTGTGTGTGCCCGGCGCGTCCTCGACCAGGATGGCCCCGTCTGGCCCGACGGCGTCGACCACCTCACCGATCATGTCGGCCACTTCAGAGTTCCGAACGCTACCGGCGACCACATTGGTGATCTCCGTCGGCCCGTCGATGGTTTGCGCTTGACGCCGCAGCTCGGCCATCGCCACGGCCAGGCCGCGCTCCATTCCGCGCCGCACCAGAACCGGGTTGCCTCCGGCCGCGACGTACCGCGTGCCCGCGTGCACGAGTGACTGCGTCAGCACCGCCGCGGTGGCCCCACCGTCTCCCTCGCGCTCGAAGACTCGCCAAACCAGGTGACGGATGAGCATGCCGCCCATGTCTTCAAAGGGATCCGCGAGTTGGATCGTCCGGCGCACGATGGTCGCGGCGCTGTCCAGGATCTCCGGCGGTTCGCTACCGATCAGCCGCTGGATGGCCACGGTTCGGGCCAACGGCCCCAGCGTTGGCCGCACCAGGCTGGCCATGCGGTCCATGCCCCGCAGCAGCGCCGCCCGAGCCCGCGGCCCTTCCAGGATGCGCCCTGCCACCGTGACTGGTCCTCCGTTCCCTGCTCCTACGATACGCGGCAAGGCATGCAGCGTGTGCCGCCGCTGGGGAGACGGGATCGAAGATGCTGAACTCGAGCGCCCCTTGATCTTGCTAGCCCTTGATCCCCGACATCACGATTCCCCTGACGAAGTACTTCTGGGCCAGGAAGAAAAGAACGAGACAGGGGAGAGCGATCATGAGCCTGGTACCCTCACCCCCGGCCTCTCCCAGAGGGAGAGGGAGCTTCTGCAACGTCTTGCAGATTAGGAGAGGCTGGTCCATTTCGCCTCTCCCTCTGGGAGAGGCCGGGCGTAGCCCGGGTGAGGGTCGCGCCGGGGGCGGGAGCATGGCGGCTGCTTCCCCCACGTGCGGGCGTCGCGAAATGCTACAAACGTCGGGCACACCCCTCGATTACTCGATTGCTCGATTGGCGCGCGTGCGGTCCCAACCTTGCCTATAGTGGACCGGTGCGGCCACGCGGCACAGGGCGCTGTGACCAGCAGGAGGTATGCATGGACGAGGAGTTTGCCAGGCTTTTCCAGAAGCCGCAGGAGTCGAGGCGTGGGGCCACGTGGGAGGACGTGGCGCATGAGCTCGAGGCGCTCGGCAAGAGCCTCGAGGCCGCGGTTCAAGCCGTCTGGCAGCGTCGGGAGAACCGCGAGCTGCGGGACTCGCTCGAGTCGATGGCTCAGGAGGTCAATCGCGCCATCGAGGAGAGCGTGGCGACGCCCGAAGCGCAGCAGGCGCGCGAGCAGCTCAGTCGCGTGAGCGAGTCGGTGCGCGTGGCAGTCGAGCGGTCCACCCAAGAGCTAAGGCCGGAGGTGCTGAGTGTGCTGCGCCAGATCAACGCCGACCTCCGAAGAGTCGCCGACTCAGGCAAGTAGAAAAGTGCCCTCCGCCACGATCACGCTATCTCCAACACTCATCCGCGGCCTGCGCCCGGCCGTCTGCGCCGAGTGAGCCGAAACATGAGCATGCGCGTCCTGGTAACCGGGAGCAGCGGCAAGATCGGGTCAGTCGTCGCGCGCGAGCTTGCTGACCAGGGGCACGAGGTGGTCCCGTTCGACGTCGTCGTCGGCGACGACATGCGCGACGCGGAGGCGGTGAGTCATGCGACGCGCGGCTGCGAGGCCGTGGTGCACCTGGCAGCTTTCCCCCGCGATCTCCCCGCTCGGGGAGACGAGGTCCTGCAAACCAACGTGCTCGGGACTTTCCAGGTGCTGGCGGCTGCCCGCGAGCATCATCTGAGACGGGTCGTCTTCTTCAGCAGTGTCAACGCGCTCGGTGTCTTTACCGGCCACCGGCACCCCGACTACCTGCCCATCAATGACGCACATCCCTCGTATGCCCGGACCCGGTATGCGCAATCCAAGCACCTGGGCGAGGAGATGTGCCGAACCTTCACGCGGGAGACAGGTGTCCCCGCTATCAGTCTGCGGCCGCCAGCCGTGCTGACGCCGGAGGATCGAGAGCGGCGACGCGAGCGCTGGCGCGCCGACCCGACGAGCGAGTGGACACCGATCTGGGAGTACGGCGCGTTCCTGGACGTGCGCGACGCGGCGACGGCGGCCGGCCGAGCGCTGGTCTGTGTGGACCCGGGCAACGCGAGCGTCCTGCTGTGCGCCGACGACATAGCGGCCACCGCGCCGGGTCGCGAGCTAGCCGCGCGAGTGCTGCCCAAGGTGCCGTGGCGGGGAGGGGCCGAGTACGGCGACGACCCCTATCGCGCCCTGGTTGACGCCAGCCTGGCGCGGACCATCCTCGATTGGCGCCCGCGCTACCGCTGGCGGCCCGGTGACGCGGCGTGAACCTCGCTGTTCTGACCTAACCTCACGGCGTCACGGCCAGATCGTCGGCTACCCCCACCAACGTCTCCGCCGGGGCCGGGAAGCCGGCGCACAGCGAGCTGCCCAGCACGATCACACCCGCCCGTCCAGGCTGCACCAGGCCGCTGGCCGCGGCCGTCCCGTCGTGCACGAACCACGTGTGGACGTTCGTCCCGGTGCGCCGCTGGATCTCGGCGTCCAGCTCGTCGTGGCGCAGCCCGCACAGCCTGGCGTACGTCCCGCGTGTGCCGGCTGGCCAGCCGTCGGCAACGTAGCTGCCCACGCTGGTGATCAGCCGCGGGTCAACTCTGCCATGCTGGCGCTGCGCCGTTGAGAAGGTCTCGGTCATGGTCTGCACGACCCAGGCGGCCACGTCGGCCGGGTTCGATGCGTCGGCGCCGCTGCGCGCCGCGATGCTGGGCAGCACTTCCAGGCGCACCAACGTCTCGGCGTCGAAGGTGGCGATCCCGCGCTTGACGGCGCTGTGGCCGAAGTCCAGCGCGACTGCGTGGAGCAAAGGCTGCGCGCGGCGGCGCGCCACGCCGACCAGAGCGAGAAGCGCTGGGTGGTGGCCGAGCGCCACACGACAGTGGTGGACGCCCAGCCGCTCGACCTCCGCTCGCGCTGCCGCCAGCAGGCGGGGTCCAAGGGCCGCGGCCAGGCCGCCGCCGAGCCAGATGCGCTCGATCTGGGCCCAGTGGCCTCGGTAGGCTCTGCGCCAGGGGCTGACCGGCTCAGCATCACCCGGAGCGTCAAGGGCCAGGGTGGCGATCAGGTGCCCCAGAGCGCGGCCGAATGGCGCGACCACGCGTTCGGCGTCCTGCACACGCAAAGGGTCGCCTGACGCGAGCGCCCGGGCCAGCGCACGCGGGACGTCCCGGTCGGTCTCGTCCCGCCCGAAGCCTGTCTCCGCCGCCAGCCGTTCGAGCGCCTGGAGGGACAGCACGTCCCAGGCGCGCCGGCCCACGAGCGACGGCTCGGCGCCAGCGACCTCGGCCAGGTGCGTGGCGTTGAGCGACGCTTCCTGCGTGAGCTCGAGCGGGTCAAAGGCATCTTCGGCGCTAACGTCCGCGCCCCATTCCAGCAGCAGGTGCGTCTCGGTACGGCCGGTCTCCCGGAATCCAAGCCGACGATACAGGCGCGTGGCCCGGCTGGTGATACGAGCGCGAAGCCGGACCGGAACCTGGCGCGCGCCGGCCCGTTCGAGCACCCGGCCGAGCAGGACCGAGCCCACACCGCGCCCCTGGAACTCCGGCAGCACGACGATCTCGCGGACGTGCAGGTCGGTCGCCCGCTCCTCGATGCACACGTAGCCACAGGGGACGCCGTCGCACAGGATGATGGCGTACTGGGCCGGTGCCCACCTGGCGGCGAACAACCGGTCCTGGTCGTCCTCGATCCAGGCCCCAAACAGGCGCTCGATCATCGCACGATAGCCCTGGTGGTGGACGCGGCGGGCGAACGCCGTATCCGAGGCGGACGCCGGCCGTGTCGTCAGCTCCATCGAGTCGAAGCTACCCAGCCCACCCGGCGCGGGGCAACCAGAACGAGACGAGAGACAAACGCCGCGGCGCTCATGCCGCCACCTCGAGGGTCAGCAGCGCCCGCTTGGCGGCGGCACCACCGACGTACTGGCCGATGGTCCCGTCGCTGCGCACCACACGGTGGCAGGGCACGACGATGGGCAGGGGGTTGATCGCGCAGGCCGTCCCGACGGCGCGCACCGCCTTCGGGCGCCCCGTGGCGGTGGCGATGGTCGCGTAGCTGGCGGTCCTGCCGTAGCCGATCTCAGCCACGTGGGACAGGACGGTACGCCGGAAGCCGTGGGCGAGATGGAAGTCCAGCGGGAGGTCGAACAGGCTGCGCCGGCCGGCGAAGTACTCCTCGATCTCCCTGGCGGCCCTGTCCAGGCGGGCCGGGGCGTGCAGCACCCGGGGGCTGACGCAGCTCGCGAGCTGGTCCACGACCTTGTCGTGGTCCTCGCGGGCGTAGGCGACGCGGACCAGGCCCTTGCCGGTCGCCGCCAGCAACAGCGGGCCAACAGGGGTGTCGATCGTGCAGTAGGCGACATCGAGAATCCCGGCCTCCGTCGCGGCCGTCACCAGGCGGGCGTGCAGCCGTCGCTGGGCCTCGTCGTCGACCTCGGGCAGCGCGGCGAACAGGCCACCAGAGTCCACAAGAGTCGTTCGCGCGGTCGTCATCGGGCGTCTCCTTCCAGGTAGGTCTTGCGTAGCGCGGCGATGCCGTCGGCGGCCGCTCTCCTGGCCGCGGCCGGACTCCCGCCCAGGATCGTCGCGATCTCGGCGTACGGCAGGCCGGCGAGGTAGTGGTAGGCGACGGTTTGACGCTGCTTGGGCGGGAGGGCCTGCAACGCCGCCCACAGGTCAGACTCCCAGCCGCCGGGCACGCCGTCCCTGTTCGCCGGCTCCGGCAGCTCCCGGACGGTGATCGCCTGTCGCGATTCGGCGCGCAGATGGTCGATGGTCCTCCGGTGGGCGGTGGTGACCAGCCAGGCTTCGACGTTGCTGTCCGGCCGTAGCGTCGGGTAGGCCCGCAGCGCGGACAGGAACGTCTCCGACCAGGCGTCGTCGGCGGCCGAGGGTCCGAGAACGGCGCGGCAGACGCGCAGCACCGTCGGCCCGTACCTGGCCACGACCACTTCGAAGGGTTCTCGTCTCACACTCACACTGGGTAAACGCCCCCAACCGGCCACATGTGAGGTTGCGATTCTCAGAAGCGGTGTCCTGGTCGCGGGCCATTGCTGACAACGCGTTGATACACTGAATCCTCGACGAGCATGAAAGCGCCCCGCGTGACGGACATCAGAACATTCCTGGTCGGAGGCTCGCGGTGGGGTTGGCTCATTGTCAAGATCGAGACGGATCAGGGCGTGCATGGACTGGGCGAAGGCTCGCTTGAAGGTCGTGAACAAAGTGTTGAGGCGGTCGTCGGTGAGCTCAAGCGGTACCTCGTCGGCCAGGACCCGACCCGCATCGAGCGGCATTACGAGACGCTGTACCGCGGCGCCGTCTGGACGGGTGGGGCGGTCCTTCAGAGCGCCATCAGCGCCGTCGAGATGGCTCTCTGGGACCTGAAAGGGAAGCTCCTCGGTGTCCCCGTTTACGAGCTCCTGGGTGGTCGGTACCGAGACTCCGTCAAACTGTACGCGAATGGGTGGTGGTACCAAGGTGGAACCCCCAACGATGTGGCGGCTGCAGCGAGGGCGACCGTCGCCACAGGTTATGGTGGGCTCAAGTTCAACCCGTTCAACCGTCAGCCTGGCCTGGATGCGCACCGCCTCGACAACCAGGTCCTGCATGACGGGGTGGACTACGTCGCCGCCGTGCGTGATGCCGTTGGACCCGACGTGGACATCTACCTGGACTACAACGCTGCATTCGCCAACATCGGTGACGCCGTGCGCGTGACCCGCGCGCTGGAACAGTACAACATCAGTTTTGTCGAGGAGCCGCTCCCGCAGGAGAACGTCCAGGAGATGGCGTACTTTCGGCGCAAGGTCAACATCCCGGTCGCGACGGGCGAGCGCCTGTTCACGCCGTATGCGTTTCAGCAGCTGCTGGCGGTCGGTGGGGCGGATGTCCTACAGCCGGACCTGTGCCACTGTGGCGGACTCATGGCCGCGCGGAAGATCGCCGCACTTGGGGAAACCCACTACGTCCCGCTAGCGCCCCACAATCCGAACGGGCCCATTGGCGAGAGTGCCACCATCCAGCTGGCTGCATGCACGCCGAACTTCATGGTGCTCGAACACTTCGCTTCCGAACCGTGGCGCGCCGACGTTGTTGGACAGCCCTACATAGTGCGCGAGGGGTGGGTGGACGTGCCTGACGGTCCGGGCCTCGGCATCGAGTTCGACGATGTGGCCGCCGCTGCGCATCCATTTCGGCCCAAGGATCTGTACGATTTCCACGCTCACACCTACGTAGCCCGCCCTGAGAGGTCGTGAGCAGCGCGGTTGCGCGACAGCGCAGTACCCATCTTCCGGCGGCGGCTGTATCCGGACTGCTAGCATGCAGAACATGCGTTCGACGGTTTGGGACGAAGAAGTCGAGCTCGAAAACCTGCTGCGGGCGCGGTTTGGACTGCGGAGCTTCCGCCCCGGCCAACGGCAGGTCATCGGTGCGCTCGGCACGCATGGAGCGGCGCTGGCCGTCTTTCCCACCGGCGGCGGCAAGTCACTCTGCTATCAGCTGCCAGCGCTGCTCTTCGACGGCATCACTCTGGTCGTTTCGCCGCTCATCGCCTTGATGAAGGACCAGATCGACTACCTGCGACGCATCGGCATTCCGGCGGATCGCCTCGACTCGTCGCTTGGCGCAGCCGAGACGCGGCAGGTCACCGAACGGCTGCGCTCCGGAGCCACGCGGCTGCTGTACGTGGCGCCCGAGCGCTTCAACAACGAACGGTTTCTGGACGATCTGCGGGCGGCACGGATCGCGCTGTTCGCCGTGGACGAGGCGCATTGCATATCGGAGTGGGGCCACAACTTTCGGCCCGACTATCTCAAGCTGGCCGAGACCGCCCGCGAGCTGAGGGCCGAGCGCGTCCTGGCCCTGACCGCGACGGCCACTCCCGCTGTCGTTGGCGACATCTGCGCCGCCTTCCACATCCCCGCCGAGTGCGCGGTCGTCACCGGCTTCCACCGACCGAACCTCGTCCTGTACCCGACGCCCGTGGCAGCCCAGGAACGCGAGGCCGCCCTCATCGAGCGGCTTCGCAGCCGTCCGCCAGGTCCGACGATCGTGTACGTCACCCTCCAGAAGACGGCCGAGTGGGTCGCCGACCGGCTGTCGACCCGCGAGGGTCTCCCCGCGCGGGCGTACCACGCCGGCATGGACGCCGAGAACCGCGCCGCCGTGCAGGACTGGTGGACCGCCTCGGACTCGGCCATCGTCGTCGCCACCATCGCCTTCGGCATGGGCATCGACAAGGCCAACGTGCGCTACGTCTACCACTTCAACCTGCCGAAGAGCCTGGAGAGCTACAGCCAGGAGATCGGCCGCGCCGGCCGTGACGGACAGCGCTCCATCGTCGAGATGCTAGCGTGCTCGGCCGACGTCCCCACGCTCGAGAACTTTGCCTACGGCGACACGCCGACGCCCGCTGCGCTCGGCGCGGTCGTCGCCGAGCTGCTCGCGGCTGGCCCCACGTTCGACGTGAGCGTGGCCGACCTAGCCGCGCGGCATGACGTGCGCCAACTGGTTTTGAGGACGATCCTGGTCTACCTGGAGCTGCATGGCGTCCTGCGCCAGGGCACACCTTTCTACGCCGGGTACGAAGCCAAGCCGCTCTTCCCGCTCGAGGACATCCTGGGGCGCTTCGCCGGCGAGCGGCGGCAATTTCTCGAGGCCGTCTTTGGGGCGGCGAAGCGAGGCCGCGTGTGGTACGGCCTCGACCCGGCCGCCGTCGCCACCAGGCTCGGTGAGGACCGCGAACGCGTCCTGCGCGCCCTCCACTACCTGGAGGAGCAGGGACTCGTGGAGCTCCGCGCCAGCGAACCGCGCCTACGCTTCACGCGCGTGGACAGTGGGACGGGTGACCGGGACGCGCTCGTCGCCACCTTGGCCGAACGTTTTGCGCGTCGCGAGGAGCAGGAGGTCGCCCGAATCCAGCAGGTGCTGGCGCTGGCCGAGCACCCTGGCTGTCAGACGCAAGCTCTGGTGGGGTACTTCGGCGAGCAGCTGGCGGCGCCCTGTGGCCACTGCGCGTTCTGCGAGACTGGCCAGGCCGGGTCCTTGCCGCCGGCGCCTCGGCCGGCGCCTATTGACGAGGAGGTTGACGCTGGCGTGTTCGTCACGCTGTGCGCCACGCACGCGGACGCGCTCGGCGACCCACGGCAGCAGGCGCGGTTTCTGTGCGGGCTGACCGGCCCTGCCTTCGCCCGCACTCGTCTGTCGCGCCATCCTCTTTTTGGGGCTCTCGTCGAGCACCGCTTCGCGGACGTGCTGGCCTGGTGCCAGCGCACCACGTGAGCGCGCGCCCGCCTGAGCCGCTAAGAACGTAAGAGACAGTCTCTTAGCGGGCTGGCGTGTCAGCGACCGGTGCGGCGCAGAAGGCACATCGGCGTGCTGCGACGGGGATTTTGCTCAAGCATTCCTGGCATTCGCGTGTCGGGGCGGGCGCGGGCGGCTCGGGGCTGAAGCGCGCCATCAACCGACCGACCGGAAGGACCACGAAGTAGTAGACCACCGCGGCGATCAGGATGAACGACAGCAGCGCGTTGACGAAGTCGCCGATCAGAAGGTGGCTGTTGTTGATAGTGAAGAACAGCGCCGAGAAGTCGGGCGTGCCGCCGATGGCACCGATCAGCGGCGTGATCAGGTCCTTGACCAGCGCCTGCACCACGGTGCCGAAGGCTGCACCAATGACTACGGCGATGGCGAGGTCTACGACATTGCCGCGCAATAGGAACTTGCGGAAGCCGCTCATAGATTTCCTCTCTCGTCCGCGCCGACGCTAGCCGGCTGCGGCCGCCGCCTCCAGCTCCAGCTCCATCTCCATCTTCGTCTGCAGCGTTCCGACGGGGCCGCCTCGATACATCCGGTGGACCCGCTCCTCCGCGTGCTCGACGTGGGCCTCGTATCCCCAGGCGTCCCAGTTCGGGCGACCGATGGGCCCACGGGCGAACAACTCCACGTATGGGCCGGGCGAGCACCTCTCGATGAAGGTGGTCCGTAGCTCGTCAGGCTTGCGCGAGTGCTCGCGCTTGCGGGTAGCCAGCACGTTGACCTGGCTGCGAGCCGGCGCCAGGGTGCGCATGTCCTTCCCCTTGATGCCGAAGAGCACCATCTCGGTGACGTTCCGGAAGTAGAAGCCGACGCCGCGGCCGTCGCTCTGACCATTCTTGCGTACCTTGTGCCAGACGAGATTGCCCTTGTACGTGTAGCCCCAGCGCCGCAGCGTCTCCAATCCCTCGGGCAGGATTGCGTTTGGGCACCAGAGGTACAGGTGCGACCGCTCCTGAGCGACCTGGGCCACGGGCAGCGCTTGAATGTCCTCCATGCTCATGATGGCGTAGCGCCAGAGGCGTTTATGCTGCGGGGCAATCTTGCCCGTCGCGTTGGCGAATGGCCAGGGCGGATCGGCGTAGATGGTCGTCCAGCGTCGGCCTCCGGCCCATGTCAGCAGGTCCTCGGCGGCGGTGTCGCTCACGTGTTCGAATGTACAATGTGGGGCGTCACTTGAGCGTCACACGCACGCCACCGGCCGGCGCGGCTAACCCTCGGCCTCCTCGTCGGGCTCAGGCGGTGCGGACTCGACGGCGTCTGGGCCGGCCGCGTTGAAAACGTAGAGCCGCTGCGTGATGCCGAAGACCACGAGCGGACAGCCGCCCGATCCGCCGCCCTCGACCTTGGGCAGGCCGAGAGTTGCCTGACAGTCCATTGGTCGGTCCAGGCCATGAGGTTGACTGGCATGCTACTTTCCTCTTCGTAGGCTCCTCACAATGAACTCCTTACCTCTAGATCGCTGGACCAGCATTAAGGAGAGTCAGGTCTTCGAAAGGAAATCCGCCTACGACCGGCCCGGCGGTGGGGGTCCCAAGAAGCGGCACGCGCGATCCGTTGCGTGGGATGTTGCTGAGACGCTCGCAGCCATGGCTAACGCCGATGGTGGCGAGCTGGTGATCGGCCTTGAGGATGACGGGCAGGTCACGGGGGTACCGCACTCCCCCGGCGCAGTCGACCTTCATGTTGCGAGCCCCTGCGGAACCGGATCACGTCCAGCCACCGCTTCATGTCCAAGGCAAAAAGGTTTGGACGTCTGACGGCTTGCTACTGCTTCATTTCAGCATAGAGTGGAGCCCCGACGTGCACCAGCTTGCAGACGGACGTTACGTTTTACGAGTTGGAGATCGCAACGCACCCTTTCCTGCAGCAACAATTGCTGCTCTTAAGGCAACAAAGGCTGAGGCCCTGATGGAGCGCGCAGTCCCAGAGGGATCGTCCATTCAGTCTCTCGATGATCAAGTAGTCTCATTGGTTACCGGCCAATTAGGGCAAAACCTCAATGATACGTTATTGCGTTATAGACTGGGAGAAGAAAGTGGTGCCACTGGGCAGATCACACCAGACCTGGTTGGCCTGCTTGTGCTAGCATCCGATCCTTCTCGATGGCACCCGCGTTGTGGGATTGACTTTATTCGTTGGAATGGGACTGAACGCAAGACTGGTTCAAACCTGAATATAGCGAAGCGTGAGCGCGTCGAATTTCCTCTGGCCGTGCTTATTGAGCGTGCATACGGAGTGATTCGCCCACACATTCGAGAACGGCAACAGTTACAGGACCTCTTCTTTGCCGAGCGGATGGAGTACCCAACCTTCGTTTGGCAAGAGGCATTGGTCAATGCTGTTGCGCATCGTGACTATAGCGTGAGGGGCGCATCTATCGAGTTCTCATGTTTGACGATCACCTTGAGATTAGGAGTCCGGGCCTCCCGCCTCACCCGATCACAGTGGATGCCCTAAATCGCGGAGAGCGAGTCCACCTTGCCCGCAACCCTGTTCTGATGAGAGTGCTTACAGACCTGGGATATGTTCGAGATCTAGGGGAGGGTATACCTCGCATGTTCGAGCAGATGGAGAGTGAGGGATTCTACCCGCCGAGATTCGACAACGTGGGTGGCCTCTATTTCCAAGTCACTCTGCGGAACGAGCCTGTATATGACCGGGCGACGATCGCGTGGTTGCGCGGATTCGACGCCTTTGGTTTGACGGGAGATCAGAAGCGGCTCCTCGCGTACGCGCGCGTGCATAGCATGCGGTTCACCAGTCGAGCCTATCAGGGACTTGTCGGGTTGGACCTATACGGTGCCTCCAACTCCATCAAAGACCTGATCCACAAAGGGGCGGTGCGTTCCACCGGCAAGGGCAGTCGTGTGTACGAACTGGTGCCCGAGCCACAGGATACAGCCATGGCTTGGCCGGATGAGCTCAGTACGCTGATCGGGTTGCTGCAGACAAGGGGAGCGGTTCGGAATGCAGATGTGCAGAGCTTACTTGGCCTCGAAAGGAAGGCAGCAGCGCGTTTGCTCGAACGACTGGAGCTACGAGGCTGGGCGGAACGGGTCGGCCGGGGCCGGGGCACTCGATACGTGCCGGGCCCCTTTCTTACTGGTATAAGAAAGGGACAGCCTCAAAATGGTCCGTGAGCCTGCTGAGACTGTCCCATTTTTGCTTAGCCCGTCTCATTTGTAGGTACGCGTGCTGGCGGGACTCTGGGGAGGAGGGACAATGGGACAGCCTCACGGAATGGACTTAAGGCATCCGCTGAGTCCAATTGGCCCGGTGGTGTCCCATTTAGCAAGGACTAGGCGACAACAGGGGTAAGGCTCAGTCGGGAGGGGCCCCTTGCAAGGGTCGGTGTACAGAACGCGACAGCGCCACAAGGGCACCCAACGTGGCCTGGTTCGCTGTGCTGCTCGACGGAACCCCTGACGCGTGATCCGAGGACTCGCCGGATCAGCCCAAGCCCTCATCAGCACTTTGATGGCGCCGACGTGACCCTCGCCCACTGACGCCAGTGGGGCGGGCATTGCTCAGCAGGCACCTAGAGCCAGGCGCTCGTGTGGCAGTCGCGGACCCCCAGCCACCTACGCTCGTGGCTCCAACGGACCGCGAACGGCAACCACAGCACACATTAGGTGGACCGCTGGGGTGAGCTCGTCCGCGGCGACCATGTCAAAGTTGGGCGCTAATAGCGTCCGCACAGTGACATAGTCGTCGACGGCGGCCAGGTCCCCCGTCGGCGGCGGCATCAAGGCGTTGCTTCCGCCAGCGCCTCCACATTGGCTAAGCCGAAGCAATACTACCCGCTCCATCGATCCCGGCCCGGCCACGGCACGCAATTTCCCGCCGCGGTGTCGTCCTGGACGGCGCTCCGCGTCAACCCAAAACGCTCTGCGACCTCAGGGCCGGTCAGCGCCGCAGGATGGGTCCTAGACGTCCAGGTTGCGGACGTAGCGGGCGTGGGTTTGGATGAACTTCTTGCGCGGGGGGACCTGTTCGCCCATCAGCATGTCGAAGATCTCGTCCGCCGTGGCCGCGTCGTCCAGGCTCACCTGGAGCAGGGTGCGCGTCGCCGGGTTCATCGTCGTCTCCCACAGCTGCTCGGGGTTCATCTCGCCCAGGCCCTTGTAGCGGGTCACGTGGATGTCGCGGGCGTTCTTGTTCTTCTCTTTGACCTCGGCCACCGCCAGGTCGCGCTCCGGCTCGGTGTAGGCGTAGTAGTTCTCCTTGCCGTACTGCACGCGGTACAGCGGCGGCTGGGCGACGTACAGGTTGCCGTTGGTGATGATGTTCCGCATCTGGCGGAAGAAGAACGTCAGCAGCAGCGTCCGGATGTGCGCGCCGTCGACGTCCGCGTCCGTCATGATGATGATGCGGTGGTAGCGCAGCTTGTCCGTGTTGAACGTCTCGCTGGTGCCAGCGCCGAGCGCCGTGATGAGAGCCCTGATCTCTTCGAAGGCCAGGATCTTGTCCTCGCGGGCGCGCTCCACGTTCAGGATCTTGCCGCGCAGCGGCAGAATGGCTTGCATCCGCCGGTCGCGCCCCTGCTTGGCCGAGCCGCCGGCCGAGTCGCCCTCCACCAGGAACAGCTCGCACCGCCGCGGGTCCTTCTCGGTGCAGTCGGCCAGCTTGCCCGGTAGGGTCAGCCCCTCCAGCGCGCTCTTGCGAATGACCAGGTCGCGCGCCTTGCGCGCCGCCTCGCGCGCCCGCGCCGCCGTGAGGCACTTGTCGATGATGCGGCGGGCGTCCGACGGGTTCTCCTGGAGGAACTGGTCCAGCCCGGAGTTCACCGCCGTCTGGACGGCCGGCCCCACCTCCGTGTTGTTCAGCTTGTTCTTCGTCTGGCTCTCGAACTGGGGGTCGAGCACCTTCACGCTGATGACAGCTGTCAGGCCTTCGCGGACGTCCTCGCCCGTCAGGTTGGCGTCCGCCTCCTTCAGGACGCCCGACTTGCGCGCGTAGTCGTTCAGGCTGCGGGTCAGCGCCGACCTGAAGCCGCTGAGGTGCGAGCCGCCGTCCACTGTGTTGATGTTGTTGGCAAACGTGTAGACGCTCTCGGCAAAGCTGTCGTTGTACTGGAGGGCGACCTCGATGGTCGTGTCGCCAACACGCCGCTCGACGTAGAACGGGCGCGGGTGCAGCGGCTCGCGGCTCAGGTTGAGGTGCCGCACGAAGGACACGATGCCGCCCTCGAAGTAGAAGGTCGCCTCGCGCTCCTCCTCCTCGCCTGGCCGCTCGTCCACGAGCGTGAGCGTCAGCCCCTTGGTCAGGTACGCCATCTCGCGGAACCGCTGGGCCAGGGTGTCGAACTGGTAGTCCAGGGTGGTGAAGATGGTCCGGTCCGCCAGGAAGGAGATAGTGGTGCCATTCCGCCCGTCGGTGTCGCCGAGACGCTCGACCGGCGTCAGCGGCACGCCCTCGCGGTACTCCTGGCGGTACAGGCCGCCGTCCTTGCGCACCTCGACGCGCATCCACTCGCTCAGGCCGTTGACGACGCTGGCGCCCACGCCGTGCAGTCCACTGGAGACCTTGTAGCCGCCGCCGCCGAACTTGCCGCCCGCGTGCAGGACGGTCATGACGACTTCCAGGGCCGACTTGTTCAGCTGCCGCTGGACGTCCACGGGGATGCCGCGGCCGTTGTCGGCAACCGTCACGGAGCTGTCCTTGTGGATAGTGACGTGGATGGTGTCGCAGTGGCCGGCGAGCGCCTCATCCACGGAGTTGTCCACGAGCTCGTAGATCATGTGGTGCAGGCCGTACAGATCGGTGTTGCCGATGTACATGCCCGGCCGCTTGCGCACGGCCTTCAGCCCCTCGAGAACCTCGATGTTCTCAGCCGTGTACTCGGCCGAGGTCTCGTTGGTGCCCTCGCCGACGCCATCGACCATCCCGTCGACTGTGCCGTCGAGGGCTACGGGCTCTTCTCGGAGGTCGCGCTCTGCAGGTAGTGCCACCGTTGTCTCCGCTCTCCAGCTAACCGGCGGCGACGCCGGCGGCTGGGAGGCTGCCGACCCCGGGGTCGGCGCGCTCATGGTAAAAAATCATGCTCGCGGCGATCAGCCCGCTCGCGATGTACGCGTTGCCCAGCATTCCGAGGGCAACGCCGAACGGCGCCTGGACGTTCGCCGCCAGGAGCTCCCACACGCGGTCCATGCCGGCCAGGATGACCCAGCTGAGCAGGGCCAGCGCAACAGTGGGCCACAGATGCTTGCGCACGACGGCGACGCTCCGCTGAACCGCGGCGAGCGGTCCCACCCGGGAGACGAAGATCGCGTTGAGCGCGAAGTACAGGTACACGTCCACCAGCAGCAGCGCCACGATCGCCAGCGCCATCCCGAACGCGGCGAGCACCGGCGCCACGAGGGCCATGACGCCGACCACCACCAGCACGGGCAGGCCCAGGAGCAGCCCAAAACCGAGCAGCACGAGGAACAGGCCGAGGACACGCGCCAGAGAGCGCGGCACGCTCAGACCAGCCGCGACCGGGTTCGTGCCCGCGCCGCGCACCTGCTGAGCGATGGCCGCGTAGAAGAAGCCGCCGATCAGCAGGCCCCCGAGCAGGCTGCCGACGAGCAGCGCCGCGCCCTCGCCCCAGCTCGTCACGAACGACAACGCGCCAATGCCGCCAAGCAGGACGGCGACGCTGGGCAGCGTCAGGGGGCCACGGGCAAGCAGGCTGAGAACGTTCGTGTCGGTGGCGAGGCTCATGAGCGACTGGCGCACGTCGTCGACGCTGACGCTTCCATTCCCGTTCCCGTTCCCGTTCCCGTTTGCGTTCAGCTCAGGGCTGGAGGGTGCGCGACGGGAGACGGCGCCGATCTGGCGGACCCATGCGGAGCCACGGGCCAGCGCTGGGTCGACCAAGGGGGAGTACGACACGTGCGGGCCGAGCCACAGGAACACGTCCAGCGCGATGGGGATCAGCAGGATCCACAGCTGGTGGTTGATGGCGGCGTAGCCGGCGGACAGGGTCTCTACCACCCCGTTCGGCTTCGCCTGGCGGCGGGCCGGGAAGGGTGTGAACACAGATCACATTCTACGCGAAGTGGGTACTCCGGCCGGCCGATTCCCCGCCGGCCGCGCGCCGCGCCCGCGCCAGAAGCGGGCCCGCCATCCCCCACCCGCCGCCCTCCAGTATGCGGGCCGGGCGTCGCGGCGGCGTCACGCGGCGTCACAGTGGCCGGCGCTGCGGCGGCATTCTCCGTGGCGGCCGTCAGGCGCGCGGGCCGCGGCCCGTCGCCCGCCACAGGCCTACCCCGAACACCACGAAGGCGAGCGTCCCGACCGTGCCGCCAACACCCACCAGCGATCCCCAGCCACGGGCGTACCCTCCGACCAGCTCCGGGACCGACCGCAGCGCCGCGCCGACGAGGAGCGTCCACACCAGGGCGGCCAACAGGCGCGGGTGGCGCATCATGTCGCCCGAGTAGCCGGGCAGAATGCGCGACGCCATGGTGATGATCATGGGGAGCAGAAACCCCTGGGCGAGCGCGTGGCGAGCGGCCGACAGGCTGGTAAAGGGCGCGGCGCCTCCACCAGCGGCCTCCGCCAGGGCGACGCCGAGGTCGATGGCCGCGGCGGACAGCAGGAAGCCAAAGGCGCACCGCGCCCATAGCCTGGTGGGGTTCGTGACGTGGGGTGTGCCGCTGGCTCGGAGCGGCATCTCGTACAGCCGCAGCCCGACCACGAACAGCAGCGCGCCCAGCAGTTGAGCGGCGGCGGCCGCGGCGCGGACAAAGGGCAGCTGACCGGCTACCAGCCAGCTGACGGGCACGGCGGCGTTGCCAGCCGCCCACAGCACCAGGGACAGCTGCAGCAGGCGCCCGTAGCTTGGCCGGAGCAGCAGGAAGCGGGGGAAGACGCGGCCGGAGACGACGAGCACCATGGAGGCGGCGAATCCCCACAGCTCCAGATGCAGCAGGGCTTCGTCCTGCGGCAGCGGCACGATGGGGCTGCCGACCGCGAGCAGGCCAGAGCCGTACACGTTGAGCAGCAGGGCCGCGAACAGGCTGCCGCCGAGCGTCGCCGGCAAGACGGCCGCCCAGCCGCCCGAGGGCGGCGAGACACTGTGGCGGAAGACCCGGGCGAAGGCGCCGACGGCCAGAATGGCCCCGGCGAGCTCGAGCAGCGCGCTTGCCAGCAGCGCCGCGCCGCGCACCGTGGAGGGCGGCAAGGGCTGGCTCAGCGCCCGCAGCACGACGCCGCCGGCCAGGCCCAGGCCGCCGAGCGACACCCAGGTGGGCTGGTCCAGGCGCGAGCCGTGGAACCGCGGGAACAGCTGGACGCCGACCGCCATGATGAACAGGGTGACGAACCCCAGCGCCTGGATCTGGCCGTGCGCCTGGATCAGCGCCGGGGTGCCGGTCGAGAGCGGCAGCCCAAAGCCGAAGCCCAGGATCAGGTAGAGCCCCAGACTGAAGCCGGCGAGCAGCCCGAGGGCGATGCTAGTGCGGATGAGCAGTGGGTAGGGCGAAGCCAGCAGGGGCGCCCGAGCCTTGGCGCTCACGCCAACACCAAGCATGCCACTCTTCAGCATAGGCGAACGGTGAGCTACGCTTAGGCGCGTGCGGCGCTTCGCGGGGACCCGGGCATGAGGGCATGAGCAGCGACAGGTCGGCGATCGAGCTGGCGGCGCGGTTGCTCTGCCAGGCGCGCACGCGGCGGACGCCGTTCGAGCGCTTCCCGCCCGCCTGTGTGCCGGCCGACGAGCGCGCGGCCTACGGCGTGCAGGCCGAGTTGCACCGCTGCCTGACGGCGGCCGGTTGGGGCGAGGTGGTCGGGTACAAGATCGGCTGCACCACCCCGGTGATGCAGGCGTACCTGGGCATCCCGAACCCGTGCGCCGGCGGCCTGTTCGCCTCGACGGTGCAGCACGAGCGCGGCCGCCTGGCACCTGACCAGTGCATCCGCGTCGGCGTGGAGTGCGAGATCGCGGTGGCGCTGGGGGCCGACCTGCCGCCGGCGGGCGCGCCGTACGACCGTGCCCGGGTGGCGGCGGCGGTGCGCGCCTGTATGGCGGCGATCGAGGTCGTGGACGACCGCTACGTCGACTACCGCTCGCTCGACACGCCCACCCTGATCGCCGACGACTTCTTTGGCGCCGGCTGCGTGCTCGGCCGGCCCAGCGAGGGGTTCGACCCCTTCGCTCTTGCGTCGGTCACGGCGACGATGCGCATCCGCGGCGAGACGGTCGGCTCGGGCACCGGGACCGACATCCTGGGCCACCCGCTCGACGCGCTGGTCTGGCTCGCCAACAGCGTGGCCGACCGGGGCCTGGCCCTGAGAGCGGGTGAGGTCGTCCTGCTTGGCAGCCTGGTGCAGACGCACTGGCTGGCGCCCGGGGACACCGTGGCCATCGCCAACGAGCCGCTGGGCGAGGTCCACCTCGAGCTCGCGCTCGCGTCCGCGTCCGTATGACGATCCAAAGGGGGTAGCGCGGTGGCGCCGACCATCCGAACGATTGCGCCAGCCGAGTTCGCCGCATGGATCGCGGTTACCGACCAGGCGTTCCACCAGGAGCGGCCGGCCGAGCAGGTTGCCGACTTTCGGCGCTCCCAAACCGACTTCCACCGCGCCTGGGGCGCCTTCGACGATGGCCGGATCGTCGGCACCGCACGGTCTTTCGCGACGGAGCTCACCCTGCCGGGCGGGACCATCCGGGCGGACGCAATCACCAGCGTCGCCGTGCTGCCCACCCACCGCCGCCGCGGCATCCTCACCCAGATGATGGGCGCCGACCTGCGAGCCGCCGCCGAGCGGGGCGAACCGGCGAGCATCCTCATCGCGTCCGAGTACCCCATCTACGGCCGCTTCGGCTACGGGGTGGCCACCGAGCACGCCACCTACACGGTGGAGACCGCCCGGGCCAGGTTCAGCCGGCCAGGCGCCAGCACGATGGATCTCATGGCGCCAGCGGCGGCCCGGGACATCGCCCAGGCCCTGTACAACAGCTTCCGGACGACCCAGCCGGGAGCGATACACCGGAGCGACGACTGGTGGAATGGCGCCCTGCGCCTCGTCGACGTTCCGCCCTCCTTCCCGCCAGCCGGCCTCATCGCGCTGTGCCGCGACCCGGCCGGCGACCCGAGCGGCTACGTCCGCTACCGCGTGGAGCCCGTGTGGGCCGAGCGGCGGTCGGACAGCACACTTGTGGTGTACGACCTGGTGGCCACCACGGCGCAGGCGTACGGCCGCCTCTGGCAGTTCTGCTGCGAGGTGGACCTGGTGCGGACGGTGCGCGCCGAGGACCGGTCAGTGCAGGAGCCTCTCTCCTGGTACCTGAAGGACGCCCGCGCCGTTCGCCAGGTCAGTCGCGCGGACTTCCTCTGGGTGCGGGTGCTGGACACGGCCGGCGTCCTGTCGCGGCGGCGCTACCTGTCCGAGGGGCGCGTGGTGGTGGAGGTGGTGGACGCGCTCGGCTTCGCCGGCGGCCGATTCCTGCTGCACGGCGGGCCGGACGGCGCCCAGTGCACGACGACGTCCCAGGCGGCCGACGTTGTCCTACCCGTGGCCACGCTGGGCTCGATCAGCCTGGGCGGTGTCTCGCTGCGCCAGCTGGCCGACGCGGGTCTGGCGGAGGAGCACACGCCTGGCGCGCTGAACCGGGCCGACGCTCTGTTCCGGTCGACCGTCGCGCCGTGGTGCCACACGTGGTTCTAGCGAGCTCCGTCCATGCCCGTCTGTCCGCTCTGTCGCTACGAGTACCAGCCCGTCTGCGAGACCTGCCCTGACTGCGGGTCGGCGCTGGTCGACGCTCTGCCGCCAGCCGTCCGCGAGCCCGTGAGGCAGCCGGTCGAGGAGGTCGCCATCGCTCGCTACGGGAGCGGTCTGGAGGCCCAGATGTGGCTCGAACTGCTCAAGAGCGAGGGCATTCCCGCGGTCCTCCTCCACCTGACCCCCGGCTCGCGCTGGGTCACGACCGACCTGGCGCCCCAGGAGCTGCGCGTCCGCGCCGACGACGCCCCGCGAGCGCGCGAGATCCTCGGCCTCGACGGCTGACCAGGACGAGCTGTCAGCTATCAGCCGTCAGCCGTCAGAACGTACCAGGGTGAGCGGCCCGCTGCGCCTGGGTCCCCCGGGGTGGTTCGCTTCTTAGCTGATAGCTGATAGCTGATAGCTCGCATACAGCTACAGCAGCTTGAGGTGCTGGTCGATCTCGCGCTGGTAGGCGTCGACAGTGCCCGCCTCCACCTCGGCGATGGTCACCGGGCGACCGGCGCGGCCCGACTCGAACAGGGCGTACACCAGGGCCACGTCCCGCCGCGCGACGGCCCCCGTCACCTCGGGCTGGCGGCCGTCGCGGATGCAGGTCGCCATCTCGTAGTACTCCAGCGCCAGGATCTTGCGGTCAGTCGTCGGGAAGTCGAACTGGTAGGTCCAGACGCGCTCGCCACCGAAGAGCGTTGCCGCGGCTGGCTCCAGGCGGTAGCTCGGCGCGTAGTCCAGGATCCGCTGGTCGTTCACCACCGTCCCGTCGTCCAGGTGGAGCTGGACAGGGCGGCCGTTGCGATCGCCGGGCGCGGTGATCGAGCCGCGCGTGCCGAAGACGACGCGCTGGTGCAGAGGCTGGCCGTGGCCCGCGTGGTGGTTCACCCACTGGCCGAGCGTGCCGTTTTCGAAGGTGATCATGCCGAAGATGGCGTCCTCGCCTGTCGGCTGGATGCTCTCGGGCATGTTGGCCGCCCACTTCTCGTAGAAGCCTCCAGGCCCGGCCGTGTTGCGCCGGACGCGCGTCTTCTCGTACAGCCGCACCTGGCCGAAGGCGCTGGCCGCGTCGCCGAAGTAGTACTGCAGGATGTCGGCGTTGTGGACGCCCGCGTCGAGCGTGATGGTGCCCGTCAGCTTCATGTGCCGCCAGGGCGTGATGAAGATGCTGTTCTGGCCGGCAACGTCGGTCTCCATGATGAATTGGCGGTCGCCGATCGCGCCGTCGTCCAGCAGGGCGCGCACCAGCCGGTTGATCGGGTCGCGCCGGTAGTTCTCGGCCACGGAGAGCAGCCGCCCGGACCGCTGCGCCGCGTCCATGATGCGGTTGCAGCCGCGCATGGTCAGCGCCAGCGGCTTCTCACACATGGTGTCGAGGCCAAGATCGAGCAGCTGGGTGGCGGCGACGTGGTGCGAGCCCGTGTCGGTGGTGCAGTCGGCCGCCTCCAGCCCGTCGCTCTCCTTCACCATGCGGGTGGCGTCGGTGAAGACCCGCGGCCGCGCGCCCAGCAGCTCGTGCGCTTCGTCGGCCAGGGACTCGGCGTTGGCCTCGTTCAGGTCGCACACCGCGACCAGCTCGAGGTTCATGTGCTTGGTGCGGCTCAGCTCAGCCAGACCGGCAAGATGGCGCCGCCCCATCCCGCCACACCCGACGATCGCCAGCCTCACAGGTTCGGAAGCCATCTAATCGCTCTCCTCTAAGCGCGTAGCGCGAACAAAAGGCAAGGGCCTAAGCAGGTGGAGCTCAGATGATCGGAATGGAGCAAGACTATGACCACCTGCTTAGACCGTCTCGGAGACGTCAGGTCAGTTGGATGCCAGCTTTCTGCCAGCCGTCCGCCATCCAGCGGTAGGTGCTCTCGGCTGCCGCCAGGGCGTCGTAGCCGGGGCGCCCCTGGCATTGCACGCTCGCCTCGAAGCCAACGGCGCCGGTGTACCCCTGCTCGTGCATCAGGCGCAGGTACTTTGGCAGGTCGAAGTCGCCTTCGCCGCCCAGCAGGAACTGGAATTCAAGGCTCCGGCCGTCGGGCGCCGTCGTTCGGCCCAGCCCGTTGCCCGCGATGCGCCAGCCGTCACGCGCCGGCTCGTCCAGGTAGCGGTAGTTCTGGTCCTTGATCTCCACCGCCCCGGCGAGAGGCGCAAGGCGTGGGACGCTCTCCGCGAGCGGTATGGCGGCCACTTCGAAGTGGCTCACGTCGAAGTCCAGCCGGCAGTGGTCATCGTTCACCGCCCGGACCAGCCACTCCGCCCGCTCCGGTGTGTCGATGGCGCCGCCGACGTGCGGCTCGATGCAGATGACCACCCCGCGCTGGCGGGCGTACCGGGTCAGAGCGCCCAGCCGGTCGACGAGCATCCCCTTCTTCGCCTCGAACTCTGCCGAGCGCCCGGCCGCGCCGGTGTTCAGGGTGGGCGCTGGGCCACCGCGAGGCGCCACCTCGACACAGAAGTCGAGCGTGTCGCGCAGCCGCTGGAGATAGCCGGCGCTCTTCTCCTCGTCCGACTCCATCAGGGACTGGTTGCCGACAACCGAGGCCAGCTCCAGACCGCGCTCCTCGACAGCCGCTCTCAGGCGCCGGCGGTCGTCAGGCGTCAGCGCCGCCAGGTCGGCGGCGTTCGGAACGTACGAGCCCCCGATCATGTAGCCCGGGACGACGCTCACGGCGAGGGCCGTGTAGCCGATGTCAGCGAGCTTCGGAACGAAGACCTGGTACGGCACAGTGGCCATACTCCACGTGTTGTAGCCGATGCGCATCGTCAGCCCGGGCTCCCCACGCCGCGGGCGCGAGGAGCCCGCTCGTCCCTCATCTCGACGTTGCCCTGCTGTTCCACGACGACCTCCTCACGCCGGACGGTGTCGGTGAGGCGTCTCACAGTCCGCACCGCGCGCTTGCCAATATCGATCTCCTCGTACACTACCATGCGCTTCTGGACGGTCACCTGCTCCTCGCGCAGCGGCACGGAGATGGTCACGCTGGTGGACCAGAGAGGCCGCTCTGGCGGCGCGGCGTCCGCCGAATCCCGCTCGATCCGCACCTCGTCGCGGGTGAGCGGCACCAGAATACCCCGCGGCTCCGGCTCCGGCTCCGGCTCGGGGGCGCGTTGGGGGCGTCGACCGCTCTCGTCCACTAGCCCTGACTGCCTGCGGACGACGAGCTGCTCCTGGCGGAGATGCAGCGTGCGCCGGCCGTCGTCGGCGCGGCGCGGCAGCTGGCTGCTCGCGTCCGGCGCGGACAGGTGCTCGTCGCCAAGCCCGTCGCCGGGCTCGTCCGAGAAGTCGGTCCTCTCCATGGGCGCCTCGGCAAAGCCGAGGTTGTCCAGGTCCCCTTTCACCACGCTCAGGTAGATGCGCTCACCCACCAGGTTACGGATGGCGCTGAACGGGATGTGGTGCTCCTTGCCGAGGCCGAGGAAGCCGGTGGGCACCCGCAAGTAGCCCCCGCCGCTGTTCGAGGTGTCGCGCGCGGTCGCGTCGAACACGTCGGCCACTGTGCCGACCTTCTGGTCGTCGGCGTCGTACACGTCCATGCCATCGGTGACCAGGTCAGAGAAGCTGTAAGCCATGGCGGCGATCATCCCTCCTGAGCTGCCAGCGACGGCTCGTGGATGGGCTCGGCGGCGGCGCGCAGCGCCTTCTTGTCGAACTTGCCCACCGAGGTCTTTGGCATCTGCTCGATGAAGCGGACCTCGTCCGGCAGCCACCACGAGGCCACCTTGTCGGCCAGGAACTGGAGCACCTCCGCCTCGGTCACCTGGCCCGCGTAGTCGACCCGCGGCACCACGTAGGCCACCGGCCGCTCCTGCCACTTGCTGTGCGGCAGCCCAATCACGGCGGCCTCGAGCACCTTGGGGTGGGCCATGACCGCGTTCTCCAGCTCGACCGACGAGATCCACTCCCCGCCCGACTTGATCACGTCCTTCGTCCGGTCCACGATGGCGACGAAGCCGTCAGGGTGGATCGTGGCCACGTCGCCGGTGCGGAACCAGCCATCGGGCGTGATCTTCCCCGGTTCGGCGTCGTTGTAGTAGCCGCTGACGATCCACGGGCCGCGCACCTGCAGCTCGCCAAACAGGACGCCGTCCCAAGGGAGCTCCGCTCCGCTGGCGATGTCGACGATGCGGGCCTCCACGCCGGGGACCGGCGGCCCTTGCGTCAGACGGACGGCGAGCTCATCGTCAGCGCCGTGCCAGCTCCGTGGGCGCGCGATCGTGCCCAGGGGCGACGTTTCCGTCATGCCCCAGGCCTGGACTACGCGCAGTCCCACGCGATCCATCCCCTCCATCAGCGCGCGCGGGACGGCGGAGCCGCCGCAGACGACGGTGTGCACCTTCGGCAGGCGGGCGCCGGTCTTCTCCATGGTCGCCAGCAGGTTGATCCAGATAGTCGGCACGCCGGCGAGGACCGTCGCCTCCTCGGTCGTCGCCAGGTCCAGCAGGACCTGTCCGTCGCCCATGAAGCGGTCGGGGAAGATGAGCTTGGCGCCGGCCATGCCGGCCATGTACGGGATGCCCCAGCTGTTGGCGTGGAACATCGGGACGACGGGTAGCACGGCGTCCTGCTCCGAGACGGACAGGCAGTCCCGCTGCAGGGCGCCCATGGTGTGCAGGAACTGGGAGCGGTGCGAGTAGACGGCTCCCTTCGGCTCGCCGGTGGTGCCCGACGTGTAGCACATGCCAGCGGCCGACCGCTCGTCGAGGCGCGGCCAGGGGAAGTCGCCGGACTCGGAGGCCAGCAGCGTCTCGTAGTCGAGCGTCTCGCCCAGATGGTGGGCGGGCGGAGGCCCGCCGTCGTCGAGCACGACGATGTGCTCCACGCTCGGGATGGCGCCGGCGACGCGGTCCAGCACCGGCAGGAGCGTCTTGTCGACACAGACGACCTTGTCGCCGGCCTCCCGGATGACGAACCGCAGCTGGTCCGGGAAGAGCCGCAGGTTGATGGTGTGCAGGACGGCGCCCATGCAGGGGACGGCGTAGTACAGCTCGAAGTGGCGGTAGTTGTTCCAGGCGATGGTCCCCACCCGGTCGCCTGGCGCCACGCCCAGCCGCCGCAGCGCCGTCGCCAGCCGATGGACGCGGCCGGCACAGTCGCCGTAGGTGTAGCGGTGGACGCCGACGTCGCGCCGGGACACGACCTCCTTGCGCCCGAACAGCTTCTCGAGGCGCCAGAAGACGTGCTGAAGCGTCAGCGGGTAGTCCTGCATCAAGCCGTCCACGGCGCCACCTCCCTGATGCTCGACTCGACTCTCGACCCCTGGGCCCAATTCTCGGCTCTCGGCTCTCGGCTCTCGGCTTCGAGCCCCTTCCTGGCGAAAGGGACGGTCCCCCGGGCAGAGGCGCCACCACTATAGTCTGTCAGCTTTTGGCCCGGCACGCCGCGGCGATCGGGCCGACTTGCGCATCAACCTTCAGACACATCCAGTGAGGACCCAAGACGATGGAAGACGTAGATATCCCGACCGACAAACTCCAGGATGACATCCAGGAGCGCCGCGAGGCTCTCGAGCAGGAGGGGCCTGAAAAGAAGAAGGAGCGGCGCCGCCCGCCGTGGATCGACGCGCTGGCGGTCAGCACGGCGCTGTTCGCCGTCTTCGCCGCCATCGCCGCTCTCGAGTCGGGCAATTACGCCAACGAGGCCCTGTACGCCGCGAACCAGGCGGTGCTGAGGCAGACCCAGACCGTCGACGCCTGGAGCGAATACCAGGCCGACAGCATCAAGAAGTACGAGCAGCGGTCCCTGGCAACGATTCTGGGCCACACGGGCGGCTCGGCCGAGGAGATCCAGGCGGCGACTGACGAAGCGAACCGTCGCCAGCAGCGGCAGGACGAGCTGCAGCCTGAAGCGAACCGCCTCAACGGAGAGACCCAGGATCTCACCCGTGAGTCGGTGCTGAACCTCGCCCACCACCACCGCTTCGCCATCTCCGTCACGCTGTTCCAGGTGGCCATCGGCCTGGGCGCTATCGCGGCTCTGCTGCAGATGCGCCTCCTGTGGTACGTCAGCCTGGCGGCGGGCGCGATCGGGCTGCTGTCCCTGATCAACGGCTTCACGCTGACCGTGTAGCGTACGAGCTATCAGCTATCAGCTATCAGCTATCAGCTAAAGAAGCGTATGGCGGTGTGCCACCCAGGCGCAGCGGGCGACTCCGCTGATGGGTGCTGACGGCTGATTGCTGACGGCTGACAGCTCGTTAAAATCCGCCCATGAAGATCACCCGCATCACACCCGAAGAGTTCCGCTGGCCCCGCCACAAGCCCATCCGCAACGGCAAGCACACCTACACCCACGCTGGCCTGGGCATCGTCAAGATCGAGACCGACGCTGGCATCACGGGCATTGGCCTTGGTGGCACCGGCCTCATCGAGCAGGCGACCATCGAGCATCTGACGCCCGAGCTGATCGGCGAGGACCCGATCGACGTGGAGCGGCTCTGGCACAGGATGTGGGTGCCGAAGCTGGTGGGTCGGCGCGGGCTGACGACGCGCGCCATCAGCGCCATCGACATCGGCCTGTGGGACATCCGGGCGAAGGTGGCCGGTCTACCCCTCTACAAGCTGCTCGGCGGCTACCGCGACCGCGTCCCGACGTACATCGCTGGCGGCTACTACGAAGAGGGCAAGGGCCTGAGGGAGCTGCAAGAAGAGATGGTCGAGAGCGTCGAGATGGGCGCGCGGGCGATCAAGATGAAGGTGGGCGGCGTCCCCATCCGCGAGGACGTCGCGCGGGTCAGGGCGGTGCGCGAGGCGATCGGCCCGGACGTCAAGCTGCTCATCGACGCCAACTGCGCCTACCGCTACTACGAGGCGATCCAGTTCGCCAGGCGCGTCGAGGAGTACGACATCTTCTGGTTCGAGGAGCCGGTGGCGCCGGACGACTACGACGGGCACCGGAAGATCGCCGAGGCGACGGCCATCCCTATCGCGACCGGCGAGAACGAGTACACGCGGTACGGGTTCCGCGATCTGATCGCCCACAACGCCGCGGCCATTCTGAACGCCGACGCGAAAGTCCTGGGCGGCGTGACCGAGTTCATGAAGGTCGCGGCGCTGGCGCAGGCGCACGACCTCGACGTGGCGCCGCACGGCTCGCAGGACATCCACGTCCACCTGGTGGCGGCCATCGCGAACGGGCTGATCCTGGAGTACTACCGGGATTCGGTCGACCCGATGTGGGGCAGGATGTTTCAGCAGACGCTGCGCGTGAACGACGACGGCACGGTCAGCCCACCGAACGTGCCCGGCATCGGCGCGGAGCCGAACTACGAGGCGCTTGAGCCGTACCGCGTGTCGAGGCGGTAGGTCCGCCGCCACGCTTCGCGCCAGGTCTGGGCGCTATTTGTGGCGCCGGCCGCGTCGTTCGGCCACACTGTTGTGTGAAGGGCGCGCGGTCCCTCCCCCGAAGCCGCCGCTCTTTCCCGCGGGTGCGGCTACGCCCCCCTGTAGCTGCCCCGCCAGAAAGGCCGACGTTCGCGCGTCGGCTTTTCTCTTGTCCGTCCGTTTTCCCGTGCCTCTGCCGGGGGCGTGGCCGCCTGGACGCGGGCTACACTGCGGCCATGACGAGCAGGTTCACCGAGCTGATCATCGACTGTGCCGACCCCGAGCGCCTGGCCGCCTTCTGGCGGGCGGTGCTCGGCTGGGATCTGAAAGAGCGATCTGAGAGCGGCAACGAGATCGAGATCGCCGACCCCGCGGGCGCGCTCCCAACCCTGCTGTTCATCCGCGTGCCGGAGGCCAAGACGGTGAAGAACCGCCTGCACATCGACGTCAACGCCGTCGGCACCGACCAGCCGGCGGAGGTCGAGCGGCTCGTCGGTCTGGGTGCCCGCCACGTGGACGTGGGCCAGGGCGAGTCGTCGTGGGTGGTCCTGGCCGACCCCGAGGGCAACGAGTTCTGCGTTCTGCGGTCGCGGCTCGACTGATTTTAATCCAGAATCCAGAACCCAGCTTCTGGGCCCGAATATAGTGGGGCGCGCCTACTCCTTGACGGCGCCCATGGCGAGGCCGGAGACGAGGTACTTCAGGACAAAGATCGACATGAGGAACACCGGCGCCAGGACGAGCAGCCCGGCCGCGGCCAGCGGGCCCCAGTTGATCCCCTCGAAGCTCATGAAGCCCACCACGGCCACGGGGGCCGTCTTGACAGCGTCGCGGGTGAAGATCAGGGCGAACAGGAACTCGTTCCAGGAGCCGATGAACGTGAGCACGGCGACGGCGGCCATACCGGGCGCGGCGAGCGGGACCACTATGCGGAACAGCGTCGTGAGGCGCGTGGCGCCGTCGACGTACGCCGCCTCCTCCAGCTCGACCGGGATCTGCATCAGGTAGCCGCGCATCATCCAGATCACGAAGCCGAGCGAGAAGCTCAGGTACAGGATGACGAGGCCGGGGTAGGTGTCCAGCAGGCCGAGCTGGTTGAAGATGATGTACAGCGGGAACAGCACGCCGATGGCTGGCAGCAGCCGGGTGGTGAGGATCCAGAAGCCGAGCGTGCGCTTGTAGGGAAGGCGGAAGCGCGTCAGCGCGTAGGCGGCCGGCAGGCCGGTGGCGAGGGCCAGAATGGTGGTGGCGGACGCCACGATGATGCTGTGCCCGTACTGGGCCAGGAAGTTCTCGTTCTGGAGCACCTGGGCGAAGTTTTCCAAATTGGGCGTGAAGATCCAGACTGGCGGCATGGCGAAGGCGTCGGTGCGGCTCTTGAAAGCCGTCGACACCAGCCACAGGATCGGGCACAGGAACAGGAAGACGACGACGTAGGTGAGGAGGTCCAGCGAGCGGGCTCCTATGGTCCGCCAGGTCCGCGAGCCCGCTCTCATTTGCCCACCTCCAGCTCGATGCCCGAGTACTTCACCAGGAGGAAGCTGATGGCGATGCAGATCAACATCAGCACCGTGGCCAGGGCGGAGCCGTAGCCCATGTTCAGGAACGTGAAGCCGACCTTGAAGACGTACATGTTCAGGGTCTGTGTGGCGTTGGCCGGCCCGCCGGCGGTCATCACGTAGATCAGGTCGAACATGCGAACGGCGTCGGTGGCGCGGAAGATGAGCGCCAGGAAGATCACCGGGCGCAGGAGCGGCAGGGTGATGTAGACGAAGCGCTGCCAGGCGTTGGCGCCGTCCACCTTGGCGGCCTCGTACGGCTCGGTGGGGATCGCCTGCAGGCCGGCCACGAACATGAGGGTGACGAACGGGGTGACCTGCCAGGTCTCGGCGAGAATGATGGACCACAAGGCGAGCGAGGGGTCGGCCAGCCAGTTCGGCGGGTGGCTGATGCCCACCAGGCGGACGAAGTAGTCGATCATGCCGAACTCGGCGTTGTAGAGCATGCGCCACGTGAGCCCGACGATGATCGGCGTTGTGATCAGGGGTATCAGGAACAGGGAGCGGACGACCCGCTTGCCGAAGAACTCGCGATTGAACAGGAGGGCGAGGAGGAGGCCGAGGGTCCCCTCGACGACGACGACGCCGACGGTGGCCAGGAGGGTCACCCGTACCGAGTCGCGGAACAGGGCATCGCCGAACATGGCGGCGTAGTTGGTGAGGCCGATGAAGGTGTGGCCCAGGTAGGCACGCCGCAGGTCCCAGGCGGTCAGGCTGTTGTAGAGCAGGTAGAACAGTGGGGCGATCGTGATCGCAAGCAGGAGCACCATCGCGGGCACGAGATACAGCACTTCGCCAAGACGGACGCCGCGGCGCCGGACCACCCGCTGTTGGGCCGGCACCGCCGGTGACGCGGCTGGCAAGTGTCTGGTGACCATCGTCCCTCCTTAGGTCCCGTCAGATCCCGCCCCCGCTGTCCGGCCGGCTTTTGGCCGGCCGCCGGACAGCAGTGGAGGCAGGTGGCCTACTTGAGCAGGCCGGCTTGCTTCTGGATGTCGACACTCTTCTGCTGGGCCTCGGCGAAGGCGTCCTTGGCGGACCGCTGCCCGGTCAGGATCTGGCCAAGGGCGAGTCCGAGCGTATCCCCCAGCTGGGTGCCCGTGATCAGGCGCGGGTAGTAGTTCGGCATGGCCAGCTCGAAGGCGCCCGCCAGGTTCTTCGCGAAGCTGCCGTCGCCCGTGCCGTAGTTGTACTTCTCGGCGAACTTCGGGCTCTCAAGGGAGGAGCGGCGGGTCGGGTCGGCGCGCAGCCCCAGCTGGGTCGTCTGCAGCATGACGTCCGGACTGGTGGCCCACTGGCTGAAGAGCCAGGCGGCCTCCTTCTGCTTGGACGAGCGCGGCACGCTCAGCGCATAGGCCGCGTCGCTGTAGCCGAAGCGCCCCTTCGTCTGGGCCGGCCCGAGCGGCTTGCCGTCCGACCCCAGCTTCTCGGGCAGCTGGGCGAAGCCCACCTTGCCGGTGATCTTGGACTGCGCCGGGTCCTCCAGGCGGGGCCCGAAGTTCGTCGCGTCCATGATGATCGCGGCCTTCTCCTGCTGCATGGCGAGCTGGACTTCGTTCCAGAAGTAGTTCGCCACGTCGGGGGGCGCGTAGTCCCGCATGAAGTGGCCCCAGGCGTCGCCGGCGGCGATGGTCTCCGGCTTGTCGAGGCCGACCTCGTTCGACGCTTGGTCTACCCAGGAGCCGCCGTAGCCGTACACCCAGGCCAGGAACGGGTAGATCTCGGAGTTGCCCTCCGATGAGCCGCGGAGCGCGATGCCGGCCATGCGACCCGCCGCCTTGATCTTCTGGCACGCTTGCTCGAGCTCGTCCACCGTATTCGGGGCCTTGTCGATGCCGACCTTCTGGAACTCGTCGGCGTTGTAGTACATCATGAGGCTCTCGCCGTAGAACGGCAGGCCCCAGAGCTTGTCCTTGTACCTGTAGTAGTCGAGGAACTTGCCGAAGAAGTCGTCCATCGCCAGCAGCTTGGTGTCGGTGATGTTCGCGTTCTGCTGGAGCTCGTCGACGGAGTAGATCCAGTTGTTCTCGACGTACTCTGGGTTGATGAACCAGCCGATGACGTCGTAGCTGCCGCTCCCAGTAGACATGTCGGTGAGCTGCTTCTGGTCCATCTGCTGCTGCGGGATCTGCTCGAAGTTGACGTTGATCCCGGTCTGCTGCGTGAAGCTGGGGCTCATCTGCTGGATGGCGTCGGTGGCCGTGTGCTTCTGGACGGCGAGATGGATGGTCTGGCCAGAGTACTTCTTGACGTCCGCCACGTTGATCTGGCCGATGATCTGGCCGCTGGTGGCGCCGGCGGTGGTTGGCGACGCGACGGTTGCCGGGGCCGCCTGCGCGGCGGCGGTTGGCGCTGCCGCTGGCGACGCCGCGGCGGCGGCGGCCGGCTTAGGCGCCGCGGTGGCAGCGGCTGCCCCGGCCGCGGTAGGTGCAGCAGCCGCTGTGGTCGGGGCGGCGGCTATCGTCGGCGCCGCGGCCGGCGCCGTGGCCGTGGGCGACCCGCCGCCACACGCCTGCAGCAGTGGCAGCGCCAGGCCGGCGCCCGCCAGGACGCCGAACCGCGTCAGAAAGCGGCGCCGTGTCGCGACGCCCAGAGAAATGGTGTCCATAAACTTCGTGCCTCCCTCGTGCATGTGCCATGGTAGCTGTATCGTATTCCCAGACCGCCGCCGCCCACGCAGAGCCCCAGACCGCGGGTTACCAGATCAGGCGCAGGTCCAGGACGAAGCCGGGCAGGCTGGGGTCGGCTGGCAGCGCCTCCGAGTCTAGCAGCACCTGAGGCGGCCTGCCCGGGCGGTACACGTGGGCGGCACGCCGCTCAGGGTCCAGCAGCCAGCCAAGGCGGGCCCCATTGTCGATGTACTCCACCATCTTGGCCTGGAGCGCCGCGAGCGGGTCAGAAGCTGAGCGCAGCTCGACCACGAAGTCGGGGCACACGAGCGGGAACCGCCGTCGCGCGGAAGGCGGAAGTGCCGCCCAGCGCTCGGCCCGGATCCACGACGCGTCTGGGGACCGCGTGGCTCCGTTGGGCAGGGTGAAGCCGACCGAGGAATCGAACGCGAGCCCGGTGCCGTCGGCTCGCGCCCAGTTGCCCAGCTGACGGGTCAGCTCGGCGTTGCGGGCGCTCGACTCGGCGCCAGCTGGGGCCATGAAAACAAGGACTCCTTCGGCGGTTTGTTCGATGCGCAGGTCGCGGTTGAGCTGGCAGAAGTCGAAGAGCTGGTCGTCGGTCAGGGCGACCAGCGGGGCAAACCGGACCGTGACAGCCGGCTGCCAGCTCTCGATACGCGCCTCGCGAATGGGAGATGCCACCCTGTCCTCCGCGAGATCATATGCCAGGATCGCGGCGGGGGGCCTGGCGGGGAGCTGCCTAGCTGGCGTGATACGTCGTCCCGGCGCTCGCATTGGCGGGGGCAGGGGCGCTCGTCCTGGGTCTTCCCAGCTGGGAGGCGATCAGGTGCGAGTACAGCCCGTCCAGGGCCACCAGGTCGGCGTGGCGGCCGGTCTCGACGACGGCCCCGTCGTCCAGCACCACTATGCTGTCCGCGTTCCGAATGGTCGACAGGCGGTGGGCGATCACCAGGGTCGTCCGCCCCGCCATCAGGCGGTCGAGGGCTTCGCGCACCTCCGCCTCGTTCACGGCGTCCAGGTGGGAGGTCGCTTCGTCCAACACCAGGATCGGCGCGTCTTTCAGCAGGGCCCGCGCTATGGCCACCCGCTGCCGCTGACCGCCCGAGAGCTGCATGCCCCGCTCGCCAACTGTCGTGTCGTAGCCGTCCGGCAGGGTCGAGGCGAACTCGTCCACGTTCGCCTGCCGCGCCGCCCACAGGATGGCGTCGTCGCTCGCATCCGGCCGCGCCAGCCGTAGATTGTCCCGCAGGCTGGCGTTGAACAGGTAGGTGTCCTGGGCCACCAGGGCGACCTGCCGACGCAGATCGTCCAGCCCGAACTCGCGCAGGTCGCGGCCGCCGATGCTGATCGCCCCGGACTGCGGGTCCCAGAAGCGGAGCAGCAGGTGCGCCAACGTCGTCTTGCCGGCGCCCGAGCGGCCCACCAGGGCGACCGTCTGGCCGGCGCCCACGCCGAAGGAGACGTCGCGCAGGGCGGGTTGGTCAGTCGGCCCGTAGCGGAACGTGACGTTGTCGAAGGCGACGTCGTGGGCCGGCGCGTCGCTCGCCGGCACGCCCGGGCCGTCGCGCACCGGGACCGGCTCGTCCTCGACGGTGAAGAAGCGGCGGGCCGCGGCGGCGGTCTGCATCAGCTCCTTGGCGACCGTCACGATGGCGACGATCGGCTGGAAGGAGGACATCGCCAGCAGCGTCGCCAGGGGCAGGGTGACCCGCGCCAGCTGGCCGCTCGTGACGAGGCCGGCGCCCACCGTGAGCACCGCCAGCCCGCCCAGCCCCATGAGCGCCTCGATGGTCGCGTTCTGGACCGCCTGCCAGCGTAGGAAGCGGTGCTTGAGATCGCCCAGCATGCGGCTCATGGTCTCGACCTCGACGAGCCGCGCCGGGCCGTAGGCAAAGGCGACGATCGTGCGCAACCCCTGGATCCCGTCGACCACGTGGGCGTGGACGTCGCCCATTGCCTCACGCAGCTCGGCGCCAAGGCGCTCCATCCGCGCCCCGGCAAAGAGGGGCGTCAGCGCGACCGCGACGAGGAACGGCAGGAGCACGAGGGCCAGCGTGGGCGCGAACAGGGCCAGGGTCACCAGGACGCCGCTGGGCACGAGCACCGCGACGAAGAGAGGCGAGATGGTGTGCGCGTAGAACAGCTCGATGAGCTCGACGTCGCTGATGATGGCGCTGGCCAGGTCGCCCGAGCGGCGGCGCAGCAGGTAGGCGGGCGCGAGCGGGTCGAGCAGCCGGTACAGACTGATGCGGAGCTCGGCGAGGAGGCGGTAGGCGAGGTCGTGGGAGACCCAGGAGTCGAGCCAGCGGAGCAGGGCGGTGGCCGGGACGAGCAGCACCAGGGTCGTCAGCCACGGCTGGAGGTCGGCGCCGGTGACGACGCGCCCCACGAGCAGGGCGCTGACCACGCCGAGCGCGACGTTCGCGCCGGCGTGGAGCAGGCCGGCCAGGAGGGCGAGCGCTGTCTCCAGCCACCACGGCCGCACCAGGCGCAGCAGGCGGGCCCAAACGTGCGCCATGGGGACCGTCGCCTGGGATTCGGCCAGGGCGCGGGCGCGGGAAAGTGGTGCAGCGTCCGACTGCCGGCGGACGGCGGCCTCAGGCAGTGGGATCGCCCCGTCCGCCGACTCCGCCGCGTCCGCCATCACCAGTCGCGTGGTCGCCGCCCGCTCCTCCTCGACAGTGTGCTGCGCCGCCATCAAGCGGGCGTAGACGCCGTCGGACCGCGCCAGCAGCTGCGCGTGGCCCCCGGTCTCGACGAGACGGCCCCGCTCCAGCACGACTATGCGGTCGGCGCTGGCGACGCTCGACAGTCGGTGGGCAATGACCAGGGTGGTGCGCCCGCGCTGCAAGCGTTCGAGCGCCTGCTGGATGACCGCCTCGTTCTCGGCGTCCACGCTCGAGGTGGCCTCGTCGAGAACGAGGATCGGGGCATCTTTGAGGAGCGCGCGCGCGATGGCGATCCGCTGACGCTGCCCGCCCGAGAGGCGCGTCCCGCGCTCGCCGACGAGCGTGTCGTAGCCGTGTGGCAGCGCGCTGATGAAGCCGTGGGCATTGGCCAGGCGGGCGGCCTGCTCCAGCTCCGCCGGCGTGGCGTCCGGCTTGCCGAGCCGCAGGTTGTCGGCCACCGTGCCGTAGAAGAGGTAGGTGTCCTGGGCGACCACCGCGAACTGGCCCCGCACGACGTCCAGGGGGAGGTCGCGGGCGTCGCGGCCGCCCACCAGGACGCGCCCGTCCTGCGGGTCGACCACGCGCAGCAGCAGGTTGACAAGGGTCGACTTGCCGGCGCCGCTGGGGCCTACCACGCCAAGGGTCTCACCTGCGCGCAGCTCGAAGGAGCACGCGCTCAGCGCCGGCCGGCGACCGCCGTCGTAGGCGAACGTCACGTTGTCGAAGCGGAGCGTGGCGGCGAGCGGCCCTTCGACAGGCTCAGGGTGAGCGGCGCTCATGGTGAGCTTGTCGAACCACGACGAGCTCAGGGTGAGCGGGCCTGGAGAATTCGGGCCTGAATAATTGGGAATGGTCGGGACGGCGTCCAGGACCTCGAAAATGCCCCGGGTGGCCGCCAGCCCGAGCATGCTGCTGTGGTAGAGGATCGTCAAATCGCGCAAAGGCCGGAACACCTCGACGCCCAGCAGCAGGATGACCAGCAGCGTGCTCAGCGACAGGCTCCCCTGCTCCACGCGCACCGCGCCCCAGGCGAGCGCCAGCCCGGCGCCGGCCGAGATCCCCAGGAGCGTGACGCCGCCGGTCGCCGTGTTGGCAGCCAGCACCCACATCGTGCTGCGGTACAGCTGGCGCGCCCGCTCGGCGAGCAGAAGGCCACGCTGGCGACTCTGGCCAAAGGCCTTCAGCAGGGGGAGCCCCTGGATGGCGTCCAGGAAGTCCGAGCCGAGCGCCGCCTGGTCCCGCCGAAAGGCCAGGCTGTGCCGCCGGTTCAGCCTGTGGAACAGGGCCGGGACCACCAGGGTGAGCAGCGCGAAGACGAGAAAGATGAGCCCGATCTGGACGTCCAGGGCCGCCATGAAGGCGAAGATGATCAGCGGGGTCAGCGCCGCGACGATGAGCTGGGGGAGGTACAGGCCGAAGAACGTGTCGAGCTGCTCGACCCCTTCCACCAGCGACAGCATGGTGTCGCCGGTCCGCCGTTGGTCGAAGTACCCTGGCCCGAGCGCCAGGACGTGCTGGTACAGGGTGGTCCGCAGCCACGTCTTCACGAGCGCGGCGGTGCCATTGGCGATCTCGTCGCGCACCAGTTGGAGCGCGGCGCGCAGGACGACGAGCCCGGCGATCAGGACGAGCGTCCCCGAGAGGCTAGCGAGTGGGGCGCCCTCGAAGACGCGCGCCATGGTCTGGCCGGTGAGCGTGAGCCGCCAGATGGTGATGGGTACCGCGACCAGGCCCACGAGCGCCGCGAGCACGATTCTGAGCCGAGCGCCGGGCACGGCCCCGGTCATAGCGGAGAGGCGCCAATTGAAGTACAGACGGGCTCCGGGCGGTGATGGGGAGGTGGGGCGCGCTCCTGCACCAGGCTGCTCGTGCGACAAGCGGCAAGGCGGCGCCGGTCACATGGTAGCGCGCCCCGCGCGTCCTTCGTCAGGCCGTAGGGCGCAGCGTAGCGCCACAAGCTGATAGCTGACGGCTGATGGCTGATGGCTGAAAACTGATTGCCGACCGTGCACCCCCCCGAGTAGCCTGAGGCAAGAGCGCGGAGGAACACTCAATACTCATGGTGATGCCGGCCACCGAGCGAGGGTCGCACGACGGACATAAGGGCTACTCGACCGACGTCGTGGTTCCGCCCCCGCAGGCCGACGCGATCCGCCGCCGCATGTACCGCGACGACTACGCGGCCGTCGGGACCGTCCTGCCCCGTTTCGCCGAGCGGCTGTCCGACGAGCACCGCGAGCACTTCCGCGCCCACGGCTACCTGGCCATGGAGGGGCTGCTGACACCGGCCGAGGTCGACGAGGCCAAAGCCGCGCTGAGCGACCTGATCGCCCATCGGTCGGGCTGGGACAAGAAGGTCTGGGCGCAGGAGGAGCCGTGCTACGCGAGTGGCGCGGCGGGCTCGGCGAGCGTGGACCCGGAGCTGCGCATCCGCAAGCTGGCGTACTTCGTCCAGATGGAGCCGCGCCTCGGGGCGGTGGCCGCCCACCCGCGCTTGCTGCCGGTGCTCGACCAGCTGCTCGGGCCAGGCCACCGCATGATCCAGGACATGGCGCTGCTCAAGCCGCCGTTCAAGGGGTCGGAGAAGCCCTGGCACCAGGACACCGCCTACTTCGACTGGACGCCGCTGGGCGGCGTGCTGGGCACGTGGATCGCGCTGGACGAGGCGACCGTCGAGAACGGCTGCATGCAGGTTATCCCCGGCACCCACCTGGAGGGGCCGGCCGCGCACTTCCACGTGCGGGACTGCCAGATCGCTGACGACCGGGTCCAGGTGGGGCAGGCGGTGGTGATCCCCCTGCAGCCGGGCGGCATCCTCTTCTTCTCCGGGCTGCTGCAGCACGGGACGCCGCCAAATACGAGCGCCCGACGGCGCCGGGCGCTCCAGTTCCACTACGCGGCGGCGGGCTGCACCCACATGACGATCCACCAGCACGGCGAGCTGTTCAGCGAGGGCGGCGCCTACGCCGGCTGCCGCGATTGGGACCTGGAGGCCGGCATGTCGCGGGCGGTGCTCTCTCCCTAGCTTAAGGCCCTAGCGCTCCACCTCTCGCCTCGACGTCCGAGGCCACGGGGAGTTGAGAGTGGGGAGAGGTCAACCGGCCCGGTGCGCCGGCTCAACCCGAAAGAGGTCGGCTGGCCGGTTAATAGAGCGTGGAGAGCCTGGCTGCACTCGAGGCCCGCATCCCCTCGCTGTGCGTGCCAGGCTCTCCTTCGTGGAGGAAGCGCGTATGATCCGGCGCCTGGTTGCCCGGTCCCTGTTCTGGCGCCGCGTCCAGGCGGGGCTGCTGCAACGCGAACTGGCCGAGCGGGCCAACATCGACCCCAGCACAGTCGGACGCGCCGAGCGCGGCGCGCCCCAGCGGCTGGAGACCCTGCGCCGTATCGCGGACGCCCTTGGCGTGACGCCGGCTGAGCTGGAGCTCCCGCCGCCGACGCTGCCAGACCTGAAGCAGCCGCCCGAGCCAAGGACGACCTGGGCCACCTGGTCGCGCCGCACCGCTCCGTCGCGCTCCGCCCGCTAACCGCCCACTGGCCTTTCGCGGGAAGGCCTTACCTGCGCGGCAGCGGCCTGGTCCCCTCGATACGCACGGCGTCGAGCGCCCGTGGGTCGAGTCCGAGATACCGCAGGATGGTCGGGGCAATCTGCGTCGTCTGCACCTGGCCGGCAACCGTGTCCCTGTCCCACCAGGTGCGCGCGCCGTCGCGGCCAGCAATATCCTGCCACAGGGTCCCGAAGATGCCCGCGAATGCGCCGCCCCGGTCCGAGGTGTTCACCACCAACAGGGCGACGTGGGTGTCGTCCTCGGCGAACCCGCCGTGCTCGGCGACCTTGGCCTTGCTGTTGGTGTAGATCGTGCCCGGTATCGGCTGCACGATCAGATCGGGCGTGCGATCGTTCTGCCGCGGGTCGCCAAACCTGTCAGCCAGGGCATCACCCGCGAGGATGTACTGGATTCTCGCGGTGTTGGCGCCGGCCCTGTCGGCTTCCAGAGCCGCGACGGCCGCGGCGGTTTGACGCTGGTCCTTGAGCCAGACCAGGGCTATGTCGTCGGTCGTGTTCTGGCCGATGGCAATGCCAGCGTTGGTCAGGATCTGGCTCACCGGATCGCCAATCTTGTGGAGCTTGGCGGGGTCGATGGGTGACTGTCCGTGCTTGGCAGTGATGATGAGCTCGGTGGACGTCATCAGCCCGCGAGCGCGGAGCACATCCGCCATCGAGCCGATCGCGCCGTCCACGTAGGTCATCGCCTCGGTCATCTGAGGCGTGAACTCGAGCAAGCCTGGGAGATAGCCACCAGGAACGTACCCGGGGTCGCACGTGCCACTCGTGTTGCGAGCGCACGACTTCACCGGATCCACGAGCTTCTCGCCGACGCTCACGGCCTGAAAGTTCATGCCGAAGATCGCTGGTACGGGCGCCGGCTGGGTACCGCTGGACGTTTTGCCGTCGATCTCGTTCAGGACGGCCTGCACCTTGATCTGGTCGTAGGCTGCCGTCTGGGCCACACCCAGTGTCGTCGGGTCGTTCTCGTTGTTGATCTCGGGGGTGAAGAGGTCGTCGACGCCATCACCGGATGGCCCGTTCAAGATCTCGTACGCCGGATGCTTGTCTGACCACGCGGTATGCAGATGAGCATTGTGGGCGACGTTGAAGATGGTATTCGTCTTCAAGAAGCTGTGCGGGTAGATCGGCACACACGCGCCGTTGACGCGTCCCATAGGCAGCTGCGCGGGGTCGATGCTCGTGAACCGGGGGATTGCGCCGTTCACGGTCCGGTCGATGTTCTCGGCGTAGACGACTTCGGTGCCCGGTGCGCCAGCGCAGTTGCTCCCAGGCGCCCAGAGCGCGCGAGAGTAGGAATCGTCGTAGTAGACGCCAGTGCTCTTTGGCGTGCCGCCGGTCGTCATCGACAGCAGGCCCGGGAACGAGTCGGACGGCTTGGAGGTGTGCGCGTTCGTGTACGTGGTGCCCTCGCGCTCCAGCGCGGCCAGGTGCGAGCCCGGGTGGGCCTCGACCCACTGTCTCAGGTCAAAGTTGTGGAGGCCATCCACGCTGATGAGCAGCACATGGCGGCCGCTATTGTCCGGGGGAGCGGCCGACGCCGAGCCCGCCTGGGCGGGCAACGCGGCGGTGAGGCTCAACGCCGTGACGGCAAGAGCAGCGGAAACACGCATCGACAAACTCCTCGGCGTCCGCCCAGGATGCGACGAAAGAAGAGGCGGGCGCACCAGGGTCGAAGGTATCCCGCGCCCCGAGGGGAGTTCGACAGCGGGACGTTAAGAACCGATGACCGGTGGGTAAACGATCACGCGCGACCGGGCTTCTGGCGGCTTCGACCGAGAGCACATCCCCTGCCGCGCACCTTACGCGGTGAGGTGGAGCGCTTCGCGCAGGCGGAAGAGGGCGAAGTCTTTCGCCTTCGCTTCGAGCATGCAGTCGAACGGCAGGTCGGCTGGGGCGGCGGCGAGGAAGGCCGCGAACTCGTCTGGGTCGACGTACTCCGCGTGAGCGCCGGGTCGCCGTCCCCCGGCCTGGCTGGAGTAGTGGATCTTCGGGACGCCGTCCCGCTCGCCGTCCCACGTGGCGCCCGCCGCGCGGAGCGCCGCCGGCAGGGACAGATCGGCACCATCGCCGGCGTAGACGCGGTGGTGGAGCACGTCGAAAACCACCGGCACCCCGGTCAGCGCGCTGAGCCGAAGGACGTCGTCGGCGCCGAAAAGCCGCTCATCGTTCTCGATGAGCAGCCGAGACTGGACGTTCTCCGGCAGCCCACGAAAGTGCTCCACCCAGCGCGCGATCGCGGCGGCCTTGTCGCCGTAGACGCCGCCGCCGTGGACGACGATCTTGTGGGTGCTGTCAAGCGCCAGCGCGTCCAGCAGGCGCGCGTGGTAGACGAGGTCGTTGGCCGCTGCCGTGGTCACGCGGGGGTCCGGGGAGGAGAGGACTGTGTACTGGCCCGGGTGCACGGACACCCGCAGCCCCCCGCCGCGGATGAGGTTGCCCAGGGCGGCGAGCTCGTCGGCGAACTCCTCCCACCAGGGCACCCCATTCGCGGGGTGCGAGCCGAAAGGGATGACGTCGCTGGAAAGGCGGAACAGGCGGATGTCATGGTCCACGTTGAACCGCAGAACTTCGGCCAGCCGCCCCAGGTTCTCCCCGATCAGCGCCCGCAGCCGCTCCGGCGTGGCCAGGCGCAGCACCGTCCCGCGCGGCGAGGTATCCGCCAGGGACAGGCAGAGGCAGGCGTACCCGAGCCGGCGCAGCCCGCCGCTCGGCCGCGCCGCGTCCCGGTTAGTGGATGCGCATCCGGTCGTCGTGGCCGGCCCACTCCCTGTCGCGCAGGACGAACTTCTGGATCTTGCCCGTCGACGTCTTCGGGAGCTCGCCAAATTGGACGGCCCTGGGCGCCTTGAAGCGGGCCAGGTGCTGGCGGCAGAAATCGGTAATCTCCTCGGCGGTCGCCTGGCGGCCCGGCTTGAGCGTCACGAAGGCCTTCGGCACTTCGCCCCAGCGGTCGTCGGGGATGCCGACCACGGCGGCCTCGAGGACCGCCGGGTGGCGCATGATGACCTGCTCCACCTCTACAGTGGAGACGTTCTCGCCACCCGAGATGACCACGTCTTTGGCCCGGTCGCGCAGCTCGAGGTAGCCGTCCGGGTGGAGCACGCCGAGGTCGCCGGTGTGGAACCAGCCGCCGCGGAAGGCCTCCGCCGTGGCGGCCGGATCGGCGAAGTAGCCGGCCATGACTGTGTTGCCGCGGATGACCAGCTCGCCGAGCGTCTGGCCGTCGGCCGGCACGTCCCGCATCGTGCCGTCGACGCCCACGTGGACGAGCCGCGCGCCCGCGACGCCCACGTGCGGCACCCCCTGGCGCGCCGCCAGCCGCGCCTGCTGGTCAGCCGGTAGGCCGTCCCACTCGGGCCACCAGGCGCACGCGACGCTCGGGCCGTAGGTCTCGGTGAGCCCGTACAGGTGGCTCACCGAGACGCCCAGCGCGGCCATCTGGGCGATCGTCGTTGGCGACGGCGGCGCCCCGCCGGTCGCCATGCGGATCGGCACGGCCCGCTCCTGGCGCACTGCCGAGGGGTGGTTGGCCAGCATGATGAGCACCGTGGGGGCCGCGCACAGATGGGTCACCCCCTCCTTCTCGATCAGGCTCCAGACGAGCGCCGGGTCGACCTTCCGCACCATGACGTGGGTCGCGCCCGCCGCGGTGACGCCCCACGGGAAGCACCAGCCGTCGCAGTGGAACATGGGCAGCGTCCACAGGTAGACGCTGTCGGGCCCCAGGCGCACCTCGAAGGCCACGCTCAGGGCGTTGAGGTAGGCGCCGCGATGGGTGTACACGGCCCCCTTGGGTCGTCCGGTGGTGCCGCTGGTGTAGTTGATGCTGATCGGGTCGTCCTCGCTCGTCAGGGGTGGCGCTCCGGCGTCGTCGGCGCCCGAGGCGAGAAAGCGCTCGTATTCGTACTCGTATTCGTGTTCGTCCGCTTCGGCGCCAGCGTCGCCGGCCCCGTCCGCCACGGCGATGGTTGTGCGCAGCGAGGGGCAGCTGTCGAGCGCTGTGGCCAGGGGAGCCGCCAGCTCCGTGTCGACGATGAGCGCCACGGCTCCGGAGTGGTTCAGGATGGTGACGATCTCCTCGGCCGCGAGGCGGACGTTGATCGGGACCAGCACGGCGCCGGCCAGGGGGACGCCGAAGTGGCTCTCCAGGAGGGCCGGCCCGTTCGGGCAGAGCACCGCCACCCGGTCGCCGGGCCGCACGCCAACGCCACGCAGGGCAGTCGCCAAGCGGTGGACGCGGCGGCGCAGCTCGGCGTAGCTGTAGCGGCGGTTGCCGTGGACGACGGCGGGGCGCTCGGCGAAGGCGCGCGCGGCCCGCTCGAGGAAGCTGAGCGGCGTGAGCTCGACACGGTTGGCGCGGGGCTCAAGGTCCACGTTCGCGTTCACCCGCTCACCTCCTCGCCAGTCTTCATCTCTTCATCAAGGGGGACACGATGTACCCTGGACACGACCAGTGCTTGAACTCAAGCTTAAAGCCTAAAAAAGCTTAAGCTTAAAAAGGGTGTGCCGCCGTGCAGGATAGCTTGTCGTCGCGCGAGGGGCAGGGTACCGGCCCACAGTTCGATCTCACGGAACGCCAGGCGCGCCTGAAGGATGCCACTGCCGGGTTCGTCCGCCGCACGGTGCTGCCGCACGAGCCGGTGCTCCGCGCGCCCGGGGGCGTCCCCTGGGGGCTGGTCCAGACACTGCGGTCGGAGGCGCGCGCCGCCGGCGTCTACGGCCCCCAGATCGCGCCCGAGTGGGGTGGGCTGGGGCTGGACTGGCGGACGGTGGCCCTGCTGTTCGAGGAGGCCGGCACGAGCCTGCTGGGGCCGCTGGCGATCAACGGCGCCGCGCCCGACGAGGGCAACATCCACCTGTTGCAGGAGGTGGCGGACGGGGAGCAGCGCGACCGGTTTCTGGCGCCGCTGGCCCGCGGCGAGGTGCGCTCGTGCTTCGCGATGACGGAGCCGGCGCCCGGGTCCGGCTCGGACCCGGCCATGCTGCGCACCCGCGCCCGGCGGGACGGCGCCGGCTGGGTGCTCGACGGCCACAAGTGGTACATCACGGGAGCGGACGGGGCGGCCTTCGCCATCGTGATGGCCCGCACCGCCGACAGTGACGACCCGCGGACCGGCGCCACCATGTTCCTCCTGCCCAGCGAGACACCGGGCTTCGAGATCGTCCGGCGCATCGACTCGCTCGACCACACCTTCGCGGGCGGCCACTGCGAGGTCCGCCTGGTGGAGTGCCGCGTTGGCGCCGAGGCCGTGCTCGGCGAGGTGGACAGGGGCTTTCACTACGCGCAGGTGCGCCTGGGTCCGGCGCGCCTGACCCACTGCATGCGCTGGCTCGGCGTCGCGCGGCGGGCGCACGAGATCGCCGCCAGCCACGCGAACGAGCGCGCCAGTGGCGGGCGGCTGCTGGGCGAGCACCAGATGGTCCAGGCGCTGCTGGCGGACTCCGAGATCGAGCTGCACGCGGCGCGCCTGATGATCTGGCACGCCGCCTGGGCGCTCGACGCGGGTGACCCGGCCCGGGCGGAGACCCAGATGACCAAGGTCTTCGTCGCCGAAGCCGTCGGGCGGATCGTCGACCGGGCGGTGCAGATCTGCGGGGCGCGCGGCGTGAGCGAGGACCTGCCGCTCGGCATGTTCTACCGCGAAGTCCGGCCGTTCAGGATCTACGACGGGCCGAGCGAGGTGCACCGGGCGGCCATCGCGCGGCGCGTGCTGCGCCGCGCGGCCGGCACCCGGCCGCCTGCCGGGGGTGTAGGCGAGGCGCCAGCGGTGTGACGGATGGCGGATGAGCTGGTGGACGCGGCGCGGCTGGCCGCCTACCTGGGCACCATCCCGAGTCTGGCCGAGCGGCTGCCGATCCGGGCCGTCGAGCGGGTGGGCCAGGGGCAGTCCAACACCACCTTCCGCGTCAGTCTGACCGGCCGAAGCGTCATCCTGCGTCGGCCACCGCCGGGGCCACTGCCGCCCAGCGCGCACGACGTGCTGCGCGAGTTCCGCGTCATGCGCGCCCTGGTTGGCAGCCCGGTGCCGGTGCCGCGACCCCTGGCGGCCTGCGACGACCCTGCCGTCCTGGGAGCCCCGTTCTTCCTGATGGAGGCGCTGGACGGCGACGCCATCCGTTTCGAGCTGCCGCCCGGGCTGCGCGATGCGCCTGCCGAGACGCGGCGCGCGATTGGCGAGCAGGTGGTCGACGCTCTCGCCGCGCTGCACACCCTGGACCCCGCCGCGGTCGGGCTGGCCGACCTCGGCAAGCCGGTGGGCTACCTCTCGCGCCAGCTGCGGCGGTGGCGGGGCCAGCTGGACTTCGCCCGCGTCCGGCCAGTGGTCGACCTGGACTGGACGGCCGAGTGGCTGGCGCGCAACCTGCCGCCGGACGCGGCGCGGCCGAGCGTCGTGCACGGCGACTACAAGCTGGACAACGCGATCTTCTCGCTCGAGCCGCCGCCGCGGCTGCTGGGCGTCGTCGACTGGGAGATGGCGACCCTGGGCGACCCGCTGGCCGACCTGGGGTGGCTGCTCGCCTTCTGGCGCGAGGCGGGGGACCCGCCGGCCGAGCTGAAGATCGTGCCGCGGGCGACCGAGCTGCCCGGCTTCGCCACGCGCGCGGAGCTGGCCGACCGCTACGCCAGGCGCACCGGCCAGCCTCTACCCGATCTGCCGTACTACGTGGTCTTCGCGCTGTGGAAGATGGCGGTGCTGCTCGAGGGCCACTGGGCCCGCCACGTCCGCGGCACCGCCGCCGGCTTCGACTTCACCTACCTGGAGACCGCCGCCCCGCTGTTCTGGGCCCGCATCCGCCACACCGCCGACGGGGTACGTCCGTAGAGATGACCGACCCGGAGCGATTCCGACGAGAAGCGCTACCCCCAATTCTCCAGGTTCTCAGGGCCGAGGAGTACCAGGCCGGGCACACGGGCGAAGTCGGAGCGGTTCAGTGTGGCTACTGCCCACCCGCGTGCCAAGGCCGTGGCGGCGATCTCCAGGTCGGCGTGATCGCCGATCGGTGTGCCGGCGCTGGCAAGGTCGGCCTCGACCTGCGCATAGAGTCGCGCCGCAGCCAAATCGAACGCCAGCGTTGGAATCACCGCCAGGATACCTTCGACGAATGCTGCTCGACGGGCTCGCCGGCTGGGATCAGCCCGATGCAGTCCGGCCAGCAACTCGGCCGCGGTCATCGCCGCCAGGCCGACCTCCTGCTGCATCCAGGCCGTCGGCACAGTGCCACCCCGCCGCTCCAAGCCGATCAGGATTGAGCTGTCGAGGACGATCCCCATCGTGTCCAGGGGTCCTTCCTTGGCGCCGCCCGCCGGTCGCCGCGCACGCGGGCCAGGTCCGCGGCAAGCTCTGGGTCAGGCGGGGGGAGCCGTTGCAGCAGTTCCGCCAGGTCATGTCCAGTAAACCGAGGGCCAGCCGGTGCAACTGGCCGTAGTTCGGCCACCATCCTCCCATGGCGCTCGATGCGGAAGGTCTCGCCACGCTCCTGGATCGCGTCGAGCACGTCGCGGAAATGGCGGGCCGCCTCGGTCGCCGTGATGGTCTTTGCCACGCTTCACCCGCTCAATCTGAGTACTCAGATTATACCCCAGTCACCTGTCGCATCGGCAGCGACCGAGCGTTACGACCGTCACGCCGGGGCGAGCTGGTCGGCGCTGGCGGGCGCGGGCTGGTCGTACTCGGCTTCGATGTTGGCGGCGCCGCGGTCGCGCAGCAGCGCGGCGCTGGCCAGGCTGATGAGCGCGCAGACGATCATGTAGATGGCGATCGGCGCGGAGCTCTTGTACTGGTCGAGCAGGTAGACGGCGATGAGCGGCGCCGGGCCGCCGGCGGTGATCGACGCCAGGTGGTAGCCGAGCGACGCCCCGCTGTAGCGGAGCCGCGGCGTGAACGCCTCGGCGATGAAGGCGGCCTGGGGCCCGTACTGGATGTCGTGGACGACCGGGGCGAGCAGCACCGCCAGCAGGATCAGCGTCGGCGCCCGGGTGTCGAGCAGGCTGAAGTAGATCCACGAGAACGGCACCATGGCCGCCGCGCCCAGCATGTAGGTCCGCTTGCGGCCGAAGCGGTCCGAGGCGTACCCCCACAGCGGCACCGTGAACAGCGACACGGCGGCCGCCAGCAGCGTGTCGTTCAGGATGTCCTGCCGCGACAGCCCCAGCGTGCCGGTGGCGTAGCTCAGGACAAAGGTGACGAAGATGTAGAAGGGCGCCTGTTGGCCCGTCCGCAGCAGGCAGGTGAGCAGCACCTCGCGCCACTGCTTCTGGAACACCTCGGCGACCGGCGCCTTGGCGGTCCGCTTCTCGGCCACGAGCCGGGCAAAGGTCGGGCTCTCCAGGATGCCGAGCCGAATGTACAGGCCCACGCCGACGAGGACGATGCTGAGCAGGAACGGGATGCGCCAGCCCCACGTCTCGAAGCCCGGCCCGGTCAGCGCCGTGGTCAGCGCCAGGATGCCGTTCGAGAAGAGCAGCCCCACGGGCACGCCGAACTGGGGCCAGCTGGCGATGAAGCCGCGCCGGCCCGTGCGGGCGCCCCACTCCATCGACAGCAGCACCGAGCCGCCCCACTCGCCGCCGACGCCGATGCCCTGGGCGGCGCGCAGGAGCGTCAGCAGCACGCCGGCCCAGAGGCCGATCGTGGCGAATGGCGGCACCAGGCCGACCAGGAAGGTGCCGACGCCCATCAGCAGCAGCGTCGTCACCAGGGTCGCCTTGCGGCCGATGCGGTCGCCGTAGTGGCCGAAGATCGCCGCCCCCACCGGCCGGGCAGCGAAGCCGACGAAGAACGTCCCGAAGGCGAGCAGGACGCCCGTGAGCGGGTCGGCGCTCGGGAAGAACTGCCGGTTGAAGACGAGCGCCGCCGCGCTCCCGTACAGGAAGAAGTCGTACCACTCGATCGACGTGCCGACCGTGGAGGCGACCACCGCGCGGACGAGCTGCGCGCGGGTGACGTCGTCGGACGGGTGTGTGGCCTGCTCCAGCGCATGGTCTGATGCGGCGAACCCCTGAGCCACGGGCATCCTCCCCACACTTTTGGCAGGCTATGGTACCGCTCGACAGGCCGTCCGGATAGGCGGTTCGGGCACGCTGATAGCTGATAGCTGACGGCTGAAAGCTGCGCAGCGACGGGGTACACTCTCTGCCAGCATGGCGTCCCCGGCGCTCACGCCCGTCCCTCTGCTCGGCGTCGACGACTACCTGCGCCTCGAAGAGGCGAGCGCGACGCGCCACGAGTACGTCGGTGGTGAGCTGTACGGGCTGGCCGGGGCGAGCGACCGCCACAATCGGATCTGCCTGAATATCGCCGCTCGGCTGTGGGCGGCCGCCCGGGGCGGGCCGTGCCGGGTCTACACCAGCGACATGAAGCTGCGGGCAGCCGAGGACGTCTTCTACTACCCGGACGTCCAGGTTGTCTGCGATCCGGAGGACGACGAGCAAGGATACAAGTCCCGGCCGTGCCTGGTGGTGGAGGTGCTGTCGCCGAGCACCGAGGCCATCGATCGGCGCGAGAAGCTGCTCGCCTACCGCCGCCTGCCCAGCCTGAGGGCGTACGTCCTGGTGTACCGCGACGAGCGGCGGGTGGCCCGGTACTGGCGAGAGGAGCAGGGCGCCTGGTGGCCGGCCGAGGTCCAGGTCGAGGGTCGCGTGCCCTTCCCCTGCCCGGAGCTGGAGCTGTCGCTGGCGGAGATCTACGAAGGCTTGCCGCCAGTAGCCGTAGCTGATAGCTAA
>JAABUQ010000147.1_pt1 | contig 148491 bp, 95 predicted proteins | sample 5560001 | NCBI WGS metagenome assembly JAABUQ01 (sample SAMN10711888, study PRJNA513371) | rock metagenome | isolation source: Antarctica rocks | place: Antarctica: Victoria Land, Finger Mt nord | collected 2015-12-18
CTCAAAGTAGTTTAGCGCGAAGCGCGCTAAACTACTTATAGTAATCGACTAAACTACTTTGAGCGATTCGATTCTTCGATTTTTTTTGACCCGGGTCTTGGCATTTGCACGTGACATTTCCGGGTCAACGCGACTAGTCTACTCTTTGAATATATAATTCTCTCTAATATCTCTTACAAAAGTACTAGCGTAACAAATAAGAATATAGAATATTTTTTTTTGTCTAAAAGATTTGCATATCTTAATTATAAGAGCTAGTATATAATCTTTGCGAACAATATTAAGCAATAATATTTAATAAAATCTAAAATATTTAAAACAATAAATCTACATAAAATTATAAAGAATGGGCAAAAAAGTTATTATATATTCAAGATAATTAAGAAGATTATTAACATTAAGATATAATATTATCGCTTTGTATATTTAGATTATCGCAATATTTTATCTAATATAAAGAAGATTGTTAATATAGAGATTATAGAGATTATATTAAAGAAAATTTACAAGTCTTGTCGAAAGATTAAATAGTAAGCAAAGTTGTTTAAATGTTCTATATTAAAAGCAATTACATTTCTTAATAGAATATATATTAATATTAAGAGTCTATTGTCTATTATCTTTTGTAGCAATTGTTATTTTCTACTAATTAAGAATAATATCTTCGATATATTCTTTGTTTATATTATAAAAACAAAGAATAAGATTATTTTATATTTTAAGAAGTTTCGAATATAAATTGAAAAGCAAACAAGTTATACAATTAAACGTATGCGAGCAAACGACAAGTTAGAGAATATCGTCTTTATTAATTGATTTAAGAAGACTAATATCTAGTAAAAGCTATTTGCATCTTATATGTCTAAATAGAAAAATATTATAAAAAAGAATATATATACAATTGTTAATTTAATTTGTGCAATCTATAAGATCTATTAAATATCAATAGAATTATAAAATTATATTATCGAAATTATTGTCTATATATAGAATATAATTATTACAATATTGTCTTGCAAACTCGAGACTATATTCTTTGAGATAATCAATAAAATTATATTAAATGTTTCAAATCTAAGAACACTAGAATGTCACTTCTATATATATATATTAAAGACAACAATAAGATACAAATTTAATAATCGCTTTTAAAAAGATATTCTTGTAGAATACAAAAATCTAAATTAGTAAAAGATCTACAATTCTAAGACGAAACAAGTATATTTATTACGCGATATATACTTTAATAAAGAGACTAACTATTACACGTCTAATTTAGCAACTTCGAAGTGCATTAAAAACAATATTAACAATAAAATAAGATATATTTGAATAGAGAAAAATAAGAATAAAATAAGAATTGCACAACGCTTCTAGAATAGATATTTTACTTCTGCAAATACTACAAATACTATAGATATTAATAATACTAAAGAGAAGAAATAGAGCAATTAAGATAATTAGTTTATATTAGATTAGAGCATATTAAGTCAAGATAAATTAGATTAAGATAAAGAAGAGCTTCTTTCAAGAGATTCGATGCTATTATCTATATCGTTGCCTATATTATTTATATCGTCGCTTGCTCTTACAAATTAGATATCTTCTAAACATGCATATATTAAAGTATCTCTACTATTGTCTTTTGATTAAACTATTAGAAGCAATAGAAGATTACATTATTTTAACTATAAAAACTTGTATAGACGCGACAAATCTAAAGATTATATATATTTAATATGCGTGCTTAAAATAAGATCTATAAGTAACAACTTAAATCTTAGTAGTATTAAAGTATCAAAAATATTAGATTTATCAATTGCAAAGTTATAGTTCTATAAGAAAACTTGTTGATTATTAGAATAACAACAATAGCAAAAGATTATAGAGACTAAAATTATCTTATATATTAAAAATAGTACTTGGGTGCTTACAAAATTACTATACAATTGACACAAGATTATTAATAGATAGATATTTAAGATTAAATATAATCTTAATAGTAGTATTTTTAAATATAAGATATAATAAATAATTTACAACTACAAACAAATTGCTAGAATAAACTTTATCTTTATTTAAGCAAAAGTAATAAAGTTAACGTTCTTTAAAGCTCTATTTGCATTAATAGAAGCTTGTAGCCTCTATATATATTAGATAAATATAGTTATTGCCTTTCTTTATAGCTTTCTAAACAAAGTTATCTACGTAAATTAACTTAACAACTTTATTAAGAACTTTATACTAGTATGCGAGCTATCAAAGCTCTATATAGTTTACGTCAATTATCTTATATTTAATACAACGTAATTTAAAAGTTTTTAAAGAGTCTAAGACTAACTTCTATTGTTGTCAATCTCTTTATCTTTGTATCGAAGAATAAAAGTATTTATATATATATTTATATTAATAATATATTGTTATTTGATCTTGACAATATTTATTTGCAATCTATTAAGAATTGTCTTAAAGTATAATTCAAAATAAGCAATCTAGATTCTATTTCGCACTATCTAAATATATCTATTATATATACAAATAATAAAATTAGTCTCAATTAAATAATTTATTTGCAGGCAATTTTATATTGTTTTAAAATATTTAACTATAAGATGTTGTTAATTCTTATAGATTTAGAATTTTTAAACATAACTATATCTTTAGAAGAGTTCTACAAGACTAATATTAATACTATCTATTAATACTATCTATTAATATATATTAATAATACAATTATTAATATATATTGTAATAATAATACAATCGAATTTAAGATTTGTATTGTTAATGCTTTTTTAATATTGTTTTAATTCGAGTTCGATATATATTAAAACAATTATATATATTCTTAAATATATTAAAGAAATATTGTACTATAATATTTATTACAAGAACAATAACAATCTTATAGAATATATTGACGCGAACTTTGCTAGAACAGTTGATAATTGTTGTTCTATAGAAGAATAAATTTATTTCTTGTCTAGTAACTCTATATTATAAAGCTCTAATAAAATAGTAGAATCTTGTTACGTAATTAACTTGTAAAGCTAAGTACATTGCTATTGCAAAAATTAACAAGAAAACAATATAATTGCGCTCTTTATTGTTGCAATTGCATGTAGTTTCTAGTATTTTAATTCTCTTATATGTAAACAATTAAATAGCAATTGTCTTAATCTCTAATTTAGAATATTATTGTTGCACAAAGTATATCGACGTTCGATATTATTAAATTTGCAAGATAATCGAATTAGATCTTATCTATCGAGAATATAATCGCAGATAATCTTACTAAGATATTGTTGTTAATAAAATTTTAGAGATTTCTAGACATACTAGATATGTTGCATTAGAATAAAAAGACGAGCGTTTTATAGATAAAATATAGAAGATGTTTTCGATTAAGGATAATCGATATATTGATTGATTGAAAATTAAATAAGTAGATCTAGCAACTATTCGTCTATTTGTAATTGATTAGATGTAGGAATTATTATATTTAGTGAGAGTGTTGAAGCCAATAAGATGCGACTACTCTTTGCGGGACTCTTACTTGAGTGGGTTAGCGCCTTGGCGCTCTCGTGTATGTTAGTTGTCCCACAATTATAGATTTCATAGCAAGCAATACAGATGTTATCTGACTTCACCACCTGCTTCAAGTAAGGGAAGAAAGAATGTTGGGTGGGGTGGGGAGTCAGGAAGGCACTGCGCGATAGATCAGACAGGGATCTCATAGCTGGACAGGGGTCCTCGGCAGTGCCTGCTTCTAGTGCCTTCTTTGTGGGCGCTTGCACGGTGTTCGGGCTGCGCAGCTTCCCAACCTTCTCTTTTTAGCTACCTCAACACCTCAACCGAGATACTCGCTGCTATTTTGGACGTTTCCAGCCCAAAGCATTTTACCTCAAGATAATTTAAAGAGAGACCTCATCGTATCTTAGACATGCCTACCCCACTACCTACGCTCGGGTTGCTGACAATGTGTAGAAGATGTGCGAGCAAAACTCTCATCACTACGCACAGTGTAACCACTTCTCCGCCTACGATTATTCTAGATGCAGAGCAGCTTTTGCACGTCCTGATCGGAAACCGTGTGTGCCTGCGAGTGGGTCAGTCCGAGATCTGCCGCGGGCTCTTGATGTGCGAGATCAAAACCTGCCTGGATTGTGTCCAGCTTGCACCGAACGATTTAAACATAGTCATCCCCCTAGACGCCGTAGCTAGCTTCCTGCGGAACCAACTGCTTTGGTATGGTACCGGGCTATCCAAGGGAGCTCTACTTCCACTTGTTAGTCCCAATTTCCTTCTTCTCGTCACTAGCATTGGAGAGGCTCGACTCTTGAGTTATCATCGAGGTATAAGGTTATACTAATTCGATAGAATTATAGATAGATTTATTATCCGTTTCTAAACCCTTACAAGAGGCATCACAGGAGTTTGCAGATGTTCCGTGAAACGATGTCTCCTGAAACCACGTCAACGCGGGGACCAGAGAACCTTTGGAGACCGCACTGACGGTAGGAGGATAGATTGATAACGACATATTGGAAGGTTTGGTTTTCATTGTGGGAAGCAGGAATCTCAATCATAATAGAAGTGAAACGCAAAGTAATTAGTAAGAAACGACCAGCGAGCAACCAGAAAGGGTGTTGGGCTGTATCGCTGAGGAGGAAAGGGTTTCGAGCCTCACGCCCAAACCTATAGTATCTCCGCGGTCATGGTAGAGGCATGTGGAGCAGGGAGGCTAAGAAAATTCCCCGGCTGTTTCGAAGGCGCAGTCGAAATCGAAACACGCCTGTTTTTTGCATTATTTAAAAATTAAAGCATTGCTTAACCCGAATCACTACCTCACCAAACGCCTCTCCTGTTATAGAGGGTGATTAGCGCCGCTATATCACCCGTACCGGGTGAGGCGAGGGTAAGCCGCAGCTAAAGGGACCTATCCGAGCTCCACAGCCTTCGGTCGGACTTGCTCAGGGCTGTAGGGCACGTTTTTGGCCTCTTACTATAAAGGAGAGCCACCCCTCCCTCTACGTTATCTAGTCAGTATCGAAATAAAGGCACATAAGTTTAGGATTGCTTTTCCAAAGGTGATGCGCTGAGAGCACTGATGGTTAGGAGATGTGATGAAACTGTTTGTAGATAAGGCGCCAAATAAATACAAGAAGCCACCAGTCGTTCCCTTCACCAATTACGCATGCTCTGGCCCCATCGGACGCTGGTTTTTTTCTCCACCAAACCCACCTTCAGCAATTACCGTAGCCTCAAGGCTGGCCTTCTGTTTGTCAGTCGCATCTTGGAAATGCACAACTACCTCGTCTCCAAAGCGTCCGTTGATCTCTTCTAGGGACAAGCCTTTGGTCTGGGGAAGATTTCTTGTCAGCTTTACTTTCGCTCTTCGCATTCTGCATGCTCAACTCACCTCCGGCAACCAGAAGTAGATAATTACGATGTTGACAAACGTCAGGCATACAAAAATCAAATAGTACTTCCACTGGATATTGGCAAGAGCCGTAGGACCAGCTTCGACGTACACCAAAGTCGACAGGAAGGTTCCAACGATGGACCAGGCCATACCTTGGGATCGGATGTGGGTGGGGAAGATCTCGCTGCAGTAGACATAAGACACAACGTCAATTCCGCCCCCGTAGAATGAGATAAAGCAGAACGTGAAGAAGACACCGAGGGAGTTCCCAGCTTTGTCGCTCGTGCCGGCAAATCGAGCAACCATTGCGGTTTCCAAAGCAAGCGAGACCATGCATCCAGACAAGCCAATAGCTATGGCAGGTATCAGCTCAACCACTCCGAACTTTATACAAATCATGAAGAGCCTACTAAGAAGAGTTACACGGCCAGCTTTGTCCATGACAAAGGCCCCGAGGAAGTTCGACATTGCAGCAACCGTCACGTACGCCGCTCCAAGGATCAGTGGGATGCCTCCAGTCTCGCCGAGATTTTTGTATAGCTGCACGACATAGATGTACACAACCATAGCGCCGGTTGTCTGGGCTGCGTATTGCACGAAGAAGCCCATCCACATGCGCTTTCGATACGATGGCTTCGTAAAGAGCTGGCGGTTGCCTCCTTGATCCCAGGCGAGAGCGTCGTTCCGGACCTGTTGTGTCATCTGGTAGAACTCCTCCCGGGCGTACATTTGCTCGTCATCATCAGAGCTTCCGTGGAGCTTGGAGATGATGGTCCAAGCCTCGTCACTCCGATCTCGTGTCAAGACTGCGGATCGTCAGCAAGGTGCTCAACAGAAGGAAGGCCGATTCTTACGCCAACGTGGAGACTCGGGTACCCAAGGGCTGCATGCGAGCAGAGCCAGTGGTGGCAGACACGAGAGCGAGATGGGGAATCGCCACTGGAAGGAAGGATTGCTGAAGTAAAAGGTTCCGACGCCGACCCAGCCAGCAAGCGCATATCCAGTAACGATCCAACTTCCGTGCTGGCCGACCAAGAAGCCTCGAGCGTTTGGGGGGGCTGCAAGCCATGACTCAGCGACAACCTTCACGAAACCTTTGCTCTGATACTTACAGATCTCGGCCTGGTAGAGAGGAATGAGAACAACCATCATGCCGATTCCCCAGCCTGCAATGAACCTTGCGACGAGAAACATGGCGATATTTACAGAACCGGTCTGCAAAGCGGAACCGAGGATCGATATCAAAGCGGCCAGATTCATAGTTTGCTTTCGACCTCTCGCCTCGCTCATCCATCCCGTAGTCAGGGCGCCGAAGACCCCACCGGCAGAGAAGATGCCATTGATGGCCCCAGAAATGGCATTCGTGTAGGAGTTATTGCTGCCCAGACCAAACTTGGCGACGAAGCCTGGTTGGCCTAGAGTATTCGAAATGACTGAGTAGGTGTATCCAAAGGTCAGACTCCCAAGGGTCAACACCAGGATGATGCGGATATTGTATGTGGTGTACGTCTTCGCCATGATGAAGGTGGCCAGTCTTGCTTCAGTTGATTTCAAGTATTGAAGCTAGAACTACGAACCATCGACCTGCGACCGATATATGAACCCGACCCAGCCAGCTGGGCTTCGATGAAGAAGCCGATTATCGCCATGCCGCGCGACTCGACCCCAGGAATTTGAAGCATTCCAGGCCACTTTTCAAGTCTGGTACTGTCAGATCGACCGCGTAGTGCCCGGCAATGTGCGGGGAAAGACAGTCGGGTGGGGTACTGTAGGACACAGCCGAGTGCCACAAAGACACCCGGAATGGTCTCCATGGGCTACGCTCCGCGGTTTTCTTTGTCCACCATCGGCTATGTCATAGTAGCCGGCCTGGACTGAACTTCCTTCTATTTTTCAAATAGCCTGCTCTCCTCACAACCCGCTTACCCATCGTACTATCGGCAATGTACGAGGATGGCTACCCAAGAGCCTCTGCGAAAGCCGAGACAGCGTGCATCGATCGCTTGCCAATCATGCAATAGCAGGCGTGTCAAGTGCAACGCCGCTACTGTTGGCTTACCGTGCTCTAACTGTCAGCGTGCTGGAGGGAGAGAGTGCAAATTAATCGAGTCGAAGAGGGGCAAACGTATTAGCGGTTTCATGATCATGTAGATTGCTTGGCACTAGGGAAAGACTTAATTCCCCACCACCGATGCATATATATTATAAGTCACCTCTTACATCGCATTTAATGCTTCTATTGTCTCAATTAGCATTTTGAAGCTTCAATATATCTAATCTATCGTATTCTTGATAGTTAGAATCTCTCGCGATTGTTGTCGACATACTTGTTGTTCTTTTTCTTGTTATACGTTCTTGAATTGTTTAATATCTTTTGCTTTATTAACGATTCACAAGCTATTGTTAATAAAATCTGTTATAATATTAGTATTGTCTAGATTATTTAGTAAAATATGCATATATATAAATTATTATTCAAATCTTAAATACAATCTCAAGATAATTCTCGCAAAATCTATTGCGTTATTGAGAAATTATTAGATATCTATCTCGAGAAACAATTGTTAAGTATATAGAAAAAAATAGTATAATTTTTGTAAAAGAAGTAGAACGTTTATATATTACAATCGACAAATTGTAGAATCTTAAAGAGATTGCAATTAATTGAAAAACAAATATAGCAAATTAAATATTATTAAAACAAGAAGCTTTGTAAAGTCTAAATAGTAAACTTTCTCTATCTTATTGTAAAGTAGTTTGTCTTTATCGATAAAATTATGTTTAACAAGACAACAAAATAAAGATATACAATATATATTTTAATAGATAAAATCGAAAGATATTATGCAAATTTAACAAGAGATTATTCTTAAAGTATACTTTCTATTTATATTGTTAATAAATATCTATCTTATATAACAATTTGCAAAGACTAATTTAGTGCAAAGACTATTATACAATAAATACTAGACAATTTATTGTTTTATTGCAACGTCTTTTTAGCTTAACAAAGCATTATTGTTATAAATAATATTAATATATATATTAACTTGCATATTAAAGAGACTATTAAAACTTACAATTGCAAGATTTAATATTTATCTTTATATTTGCTAGACTTTAATTTAATCGAGCTAAGTTTTAATATATTAAAGACGTAAATTAGACAATATTAGAATATTCTTTAACTTACGTTTTCTAGTAACTTTAATAACTATTTGCGATACGCAATTAAAAGAAGTCGATATAATTGTTTTGCGTATAAGCACTTCAAATATAGCGTTAATAATTAATATATATTCGAGACAAATATATAGAAGTTAAATAGAAGACTTGCGAAATACAAAATCGAGATAGATGCAAAAAATAAGAAGAAGAAAATTTAGATATAGATATAAAAGATAGGTCTTAAAGAGTTAATTTAAAAAGATTAATTTTAAGATATAGATAAATCAATTTCGATATCTAGTAATAGTTCGAAAAAATCTATAAGAACTATATTAATTTGCATCAAATACAAGATTAAATATATATATATTTCTATATATTTTCGCATTAAATATATATTGAAATAAACAATTATTAAAGTTTTAAATTAGAGCTTTAAGTTAGTTGAATTAAGATCTCTAGAACAATATTATATATATAGAAAATTATAGATTTTTAATACAAAATAGAGCTATTTCTTCTAATTTTAATCAATCTTATTATTATTATTATTTTTTATCTTATTTTTGTTATTCTTTTATTTATCTTTTGTCTTATTATTATTTTTTGTCTTGTTATTATTTTCTTTTGTATTTCGATTATTTTAAGCGACAATTAACAATATTTTTGCAACTCTATAATAAGAGTTAAACAAAATTAATTTTGTCTTAAATCTATATATTGTTTTGTTAAATTTTTTTTTTTAGTAGCAATACAATACAATATAGAGAAGAAGTTTGCTATTAACTTAAGATTATTTATTGTCTACTTCTATTTCCTAACTAGTGTGATCGTTAGATCGAGTCGAACACTTTTTTCTCAACTCGACCCACCCTCTTGGGCCTCGTAGGGTTGGGCCAGGGTCAAGGCGCGAACCCGACCCTAGGGTCGGGTTTCGTCGAGTCAATGCCAAGAATTCAAGCTAACTTCGTCGCGTTAGCATTCGCTTATCTTATCTTATCTTATCTATGCGCTAACTCGATTGAGCTAGCGCATGGTCCACGCTAACTCGATTGTGCTAGCGCGTCACGTGACGTCACGTGATCGGGTGGGACGAGTTGAACACTCGACGCGCATTCTTTGCTCGCCCCATCTTGTTGAGCTAGGAAATTTGCCTGACCCCAAGATCAAGATTGGGCGAGTTAACCCGATCGGGTTGAAACTCGACTCGACGATCACACTATTCTTAACAATACTATATATTTTTTCTATCTTAACATAACAATCTTGCGACGTTTTCTTATCTATCTAAAGAACTTCTTAATAAGAATACTATTATTAATATTCGAGTCGATAGAACTTGATTTGTAAACAACAACTAAAGCGAAAAAAAAATAAAGAAACAACTTGTTTAATCTTTTATCTAATTAGTAACAAAACAAAATTTATAGCAAATAATACTTGTTGCAATAACGATTATATTTGTAAAGATTAAAATAGATATTAAAACTATTAATCTTAATCTTATATTTAATTTGCAAATTATAATAATAAATGCGCAAAATTTGACTAATAATATATTATTAATTAAGATTAATATATAGATTGCTACTAATATATAGACTATTAATATATTATTAAAGCATTTTTTTTAGATGTTAGATTTACTATATTCTTGTCGATACTCTTCTATATTTGCAACTCTATTATTTGCTATTAAAAATATATATAGCTCTTTATATTACTATTAAAATACTCTTTTTCTCGCAATTATTATTATATATTTGCTTTGCTTTGAAAATACAAACAATAAAAATTATCTTATTTCTTTAATTTGTTTACAATAGATATAACTCTTGCAATAATTTGTAAATCGATATATTTTCTTTGCTATTAACAATAACTTTAATCTATTAAATCTACTTTAAAATCTTTATATTATAGTACTTGTTAATATAATTAATAAAGCAATAGTTGTTTTAATTATTGCAATGCTTGTTATAGCATTATTAGTAAATAATAAGTTGTCAATTAATATTGTTTGTTTTCTCTAGAATACTTGCTTTGCTTCTTGTTTGTTTTAACAATTTACTTATTCTAATAAATCTAATCTTTAATATATTTTTAATTAGAGAATTTAAGAATAGTTTAATACAAGATTGTTTTTGTAAAGTAAAAATAGAAAAATTAATTAAATTCTTATCAATAACAATAATAATCTTGATTCTAATTGTTAGATTAGAATAGAATTTTATTGTTTAAGTTTTAATTATATTAACAATCTTGCTCTATTAAGATACTAAAAAGTTATTAATAGATTAATAGACTTAAATAGTTTTTATGTGTTTTAATTTAACAATTATTATAATATTCTAAAATATTTAATCTTTGTTAATATTGCGTTTGTCGAACTTGTTGTTAAACAATTGTTCGAAAATCTAAATATTAAATTTGCTAATTATTTGTATTATTGCAATATAAACTTATTCGAAATATTTATTAATATAAAAATTGATCTTTATCTTTATTTTAGAATTGTTGTACTTTTTCAATATTTTTAATTTCTTAAGTTTAGAACTAGATAGTTTATTTAGCTTTTTTTAGACTTTGCACTTTTTACAAAGATAACAAAGATAGACTAATCGTCGGGCCAGGAATCGATATCAACTTTCTAATCTAGCTCGAATACTTGGTATTAACTTTCTAACCCGACCCGAATACTCGATATCAACATCGTGACCCAGCTCGAAATCGACTCGAATCAACGATTTCTTGACCTGGCCCAATCGACTCGCCAAGCAATCGAAAATGACGTCAAAATGTCAAGATTTTCTATTTTTAAAAAAATTCGCATTATTTGAATTACTAAAAATAGTTTAAAAATAATAACGCACAAATAACGTACAAATGCATTACCTAAATGCATTACTATATAATATTATAAACAAATTAATTAAATTAATCAACTTGATTAAGTTGATTAATGCACTTTTTCAAAAATAATTTAAATTTTTCGAGTCTTGGCGAGCCGAGCCAAGTTATACGCTAAGTACTTCATATCTACCCTTTGACTCGACTCGAATACTTGGTACCAACATCGTGACCCAAATTGACTTTTCGATATCAAAATCCTAACCCGACCCAGGTCTTGGCGGGCCGGGAACCTGGCTCGAACTCGATGACCCGACCCGACGCGATCAATCTAAACAAAGAGTTTTAATTTTATTGTATTTCTTGATATTCTTTGCTTATTTGCGTTGCTCTTTCTTTTGTTGTACTTCTACTTGTGCGCAAATATTTAATATTTTTTTGTTAGTTTTGTATTTATGTTTGCGAACAATATTATCGACAAAATTGCGAACAATAATATCGAAAAGCTTTTTTTTAGCAACAATACTAATTATAAGTAATAGACTTTAATCTATTAACAATGCAATTCTTTATTTAATATTTCTAATTCTTTTTTTTAAATATTGCAATTGTTAATTTTATACAACAAGATTATATAGTCGATAATAAAGAAGTAGAAATATCTGCAATATCGCAATTATCTATATTAACAATCTAATTATTATTTAATAAAGAAGAAGAAATTTAATTGTTGCGTATAATATCTCGATCTTTGTCTTTAGAAACGATAGCAATACAAGTAATAGAAATTCTTTGTCTTATAGAGGCACGAGACAATGTAAACTAATAAGAAGAGACGAGACTTTAATTACGACGTTGAGAAGACATTCTATAGATTCTAAAATTGCAGTAAATTGATAATTGATATAAACAAATACTTTAGATTGCTAATTAGATTAATAGATGCAATGCAAGCAATGTAAGAGATAACTTATAATATATATGTATCGATAATAGGGGATTAAGTCTTTCCCTAGTGCCAAGCAATCTACATGATCATGAAACCGCTAATAAGTCGAAGGCTACCAGTAGCGCTCCAGCAGCGGGCTCGAACCCAGCACTCGTTGGTATTGACAACATTGCGAATGGAGCCATAGCGGGAAAAGATGGGCAAGACGAGCCTCGGGAGGAGGCCTCCGGACCAGACAGCAGTCTTTTTGGTGCTAGGAATATCGCAGAGGCTATAACCAAGGATGCTGGTGCTGTGACTCCGAATATGGCTCCAGAAGAAGACTCCACAGGCGGTAAGCCGGAAAATGCGGACAGCAATGAGCAAGATGGAGGCGAAGGCCCAGAGATGCTCTACGCCCAAATGCTCGAAAATGACAAATCGCATAGCAACAAGCAACAGCGCAAGCTGATGAAACCTGGAGGCCAGGTTGTCTATTTGGGGGAGACGTCCAATTTGACGTACCTCCTTCATCATGACGAGCGAGAGGACTGTAAAAGGCTTCACTATCCGCTTCCAATTGAGGTTGCGAAATCCAGCATTTTCCCAGAGAAAGATTCCGATGATGGGAGAAACCTTCTGCAATTACAAGGTGCTTTCGATCTTCCCAGTTCGCGTGTCTGTCTGGAACTATTCAAAACCTATTTTGAACATGTTTCGCCTCATTATCCCATCATAGACCGTGGTCTGTTTCTCTTCCAGTATGCAATTCCTCGAAGTCCGCCCTCGTGGCTCCTTCTTCAAGCTGTTCTATTCATGGTGAGTAGCTCTGGCTCCCGTGTCCTTTGGTTACTTAAAAAACGGTTCGACCATTAATCTGCTGACTACAAACTCACAACAGGCGGCCGGACATTGTGAGGAGGCTCTTCTCAAGGAGGCCGGCTTTAAGTCGAGATATGATGCTAGACTCACCCTGTTCAGGCATACAAAAGCATTGTACGACGCCGATCATGAGGAAGACAAAGTTACAATAATTCAAGCAGTCTTTCTGATGAGTTTTTGGTGGGCCACCCCTGTCGATTCCAAAGACACATGGCATTGGCTTGGCATCGCCATCAGTCTGGCTCTGACGATAGGAATGCATCGGTCGACCAAGGACTCTTGCATGAGTCTCAAAGACCAACGCTTATGGAAGAGGATCTGGTGGTCGCTGTTTACAGAAGAGAAGCATGCAGCAGCAGCCCTAGGCCGCCCAGTCCACATCCGTCTCAGCGACTGCGATGTTGAGCAGCTTGAAACCTCTGACTTCGACGGGGAACCATCTGGTTTCGGAGCAAGTTTCAGTGTGGGTCTACCCAAGGTCCTGATTGCCTATCCGATTCTTTTGACAAGGTTGTCCAAAATTGTGGAGCGAATCATCGAGAAATCGTCTCCGACGGCGCAAACCAATACCCTCGAGCTTTGTGAGGGTATGCTGCAAGTCTGGGAGGCTGGTCTCCCGGATGTGCTCCGTCTTAGCTCCGAAAACGATACAATATGGCCGAATATGCTACATATCGCAGGTTGGTAGGTCATACATATCACAAAGTACTTCCATAATGCTCCAATTCGGGCTGACACGCTCCAGCTGGTTCAGGATCCTAGCTCACCGTACTCGAGCCCCAGGAGATCCATCGACCCCTTCTCGAGACAACGCAAATCAAAAGGCTATGAATGGAGCAAATCAAATGGTCCGCATCATCGAAGACCTGCTTGCTTCTGGCCAAATTCAACACTGTCCCATACACATTATTCCGGCATTGTTCGCTGCAATGAGCATGCTTGCTACAAAAATTCGCTCCGGCGACAAGGTCTCGCAGCAGCTAGCCTACGTGAAGGTCAAATTGTGTATGATTGCGCTGCGAGAACTACAAAGCTCGTGGCCTGTGAGTGGGTGGATATTCCTGCTTTTCGCCAAAATTGTGAGAGGGATTCGCGATAAGGACGATGTCAGGTCAGATGCAAGAGCTCGACCAACTAACGAAGAAGCACGTGAAAATCGAAGCGGACAAAATCTCGGGGCTCAAATAGCTCCCCAAAGTCAAAACAACGGCCATGAACAGCAGTGGCCTCCTTCCCCGTTGCCGACTGCAGGGCTTCCGACCGGGTACAACGCTCCCAATTCGACCATGCGCGAGCGCTTGGCTACGCCTGATATTCAATTTTATCCGATACCGCTCGATCTCTCCACTGATTGGAGTGGTGTACGGGACGAAGACCTATGGCTTGTACCCGGATGTGATTTCTTAGGAGACATGCCTAGCGTAAACGAATTTGGTGACTTTTCAGGTGCTTGACATGATAGTATCTCAAGCCGGATCCTAGTGCAACGCAAACCAAGAATCACCGCTCCCTGCAACGTTTGCTTCATCTTTGAGATTCTGGGCCAAGTTCTAAATGTGATGTATTAACTGAAAAATTTTGAAGTTTTTTTACATCCACTGCAATGTTTAGTCGTGGCTACCCATAAACATTCTCGATCCTTCTTACTGCGCATCGTCTTACCGCATAGCATCCAGTTTTTACTTCTAGTATCCATTTCTTGCTCTCAGCATCCACTTTTGGCTCCCCAGCTCCAATTCTGGATCCTCCCGCCCCACTGGCATCCCCAAGATGCATTAGCTCAGGAGGCACTCTGAATGGCCTGTGATTGGGCCGATAAGGTGGTGCCAGTGTCCTTTTGCTACTACTCATCCCGGCTCTCCTAGGTAAATTCCTCTCAGGAGACTTCTCCTAGGACTGAGGTACAGCTGGGGCGAGCCGGTCATCCCCGCTCTCCTAGGTAATTCCTCCCAGGAGACTTCTCCAAGGGCTGAGGGTACGGCTGGGGTGAGCCGATATTGGATCAAGAGGGAGCAAGCTGTATTAGGCCTCCTGGGAAAATGGGCCCAGGAGACCTCTCCCAGGAAACCCGAAAACCAGCAGCGTGGGCGTACCTGGTATGTGGAATCAGAAGCTTCTCCGCGACTGTCACCTCTATCGTCGAGACAGAAACATGAAGACCCTCAAATGCGCGAAAGAGATCGCGTACCGAGGTTGACTCGGCGTGAATGCGGTCTATCTCATATTCAAGCGGAGACCGGACGTAGACGCCATTGCCTAAATGCACTGTCTACCACATGTTGAGTGTTCTCTGTGAATGAGAAATTTGTACATATTACCATTTTTTGACGCGGCTTTGCTATGCAATGTTGTATAAGCTCCCTCAACGCCTACTTGTCCTCCCAAGATTGTTAATCTGCGGAACCAGATCTTGTTTTCGAAGAGTCCTCGAAATGTCAGATGGATGTTGCGGCAATTCTATGTATTTTTGTCCCCGATGGAGCGTCTCCATCAAGCGGCATTCTAGGTCATTAGGGAAGTTGCGCAGCTCCAATTGTAACAGTGATACAATTGCTTTTGCGGGAGCTAGCTGTAGGGCTGTATCGTACTTTACATTATCGTGCAAAGCTGGTTTCTTGGCCGCAGCCAGGAAAGTGAAAAACAATTTGGCCTGCGAAACATATCTAAAATTTCACTTTGCAGATCTATCATCAACGCAATTGATGGTATCACGATGTCAAAACTCTATTGCTAATACAACTTGATATGCTCTACAACTTGTGCATAATTTTGAGATGTTACGCTAGTACTTCCCACGAAGGTATTAGAGAGGGTTATGCTATTGGAGGGGTCTGTAACGTCTTCAGGCAATGCAAGCAATCACTTGGTAACAAGGGTTTGCAACTAAGTAGTCGTAACAATAAGTCAAAACTTAAGATAAGTTGAACACGATTCATAAGGGAGTCGTGTTTCGAAAATCTATATAGTAAAGAGGATCTCCCTTGTTCGCCATGTTCGTTATCGAGTATGTCGAACACTACTCGTTTAGCTCACTGTCGAACACGTCGAACGCGTCGAACATTGCTCGCTCAACTCGCTGTCGAACATGTCGAGCATTGCTCGCTTGCCAAGTCGTCGAACATGTAGACAATCGTGCTTCGTGCTACATGTTGCGCTATAATTAATATATCACGTTGTTTCGAGCTAGGCTCGTAACACTATTCCTCTTCTCAAAGATTTTCGTCTCGAAAGCTAGACGTCTCTCTCATCATGTCTCGTTAGCAACAAAGTCGCCTTCGCGTTGCATTCGAAATTGAACGCTACAATACATTGATAAATATTGTCTATGAACGTTGCTCTTTCTTTAGTTATTTCTATATTGTCATAAAAGACTTCTCGTCTCGTTTAAAGTGTTCGAAATGTGTTCGTGCGAACAAATCGTACATAAACATGTCTTGATCTTCTTTTGATCACAATAAAAAAAATCTTTTTATTAAGATCGTTAAAGATGAAGCTTTGCTAGCAATCGTCATAACTTAATTACTACGAAATAAGAAGATTTTAAAAAGATTAATGCGAAGGCGAAACGAAAGACACAATGTCTATTGTTAGAAATAAAGAAGTTAAATGCTCTTGAATTCTTTAATTGTTTTATTGCGAATATCTTTGTTAAGTTATCTTTTGTCTTTTGATTATTTCTTGCTATGTTAAATGATTTTTCGAATGTTAATAAAAATTTTGAATAAGATTATAGCAATTATCAAGATTCTTCTTGGGTTCTTATGTGTTTTTTGAGATAAAATACTTTTTTCATTTGATTAGATAGTTTTGATCTTGTTGCTTTAGAATTTTTTTCACTTTATATCAACTTTCTTTTTGAACTTTGTAATAAAATGTTTTCTATATAGACGTATTGAAGTCGATTAATTCTAATAATAAGATATAAAATACTAGAAATATTTTAACGTCTTTGAGCAAATCGATTTTATAATTGATTAATCTCTTTGTCTTTTTAACGAAAAATGATTCGATCTTAATATGATTCAATTTCTTACTTAACTTTTTTGTCTTAAGATTTTTTGTAAAAAGATAAATCTTATTTTTCTCTTTTAGCTAAGATGTCGTTTTTCGTTTTTTATTTTAATACTTAATTGATCTTTCTTGCATCATTAAGATGTTGTCGTATATCTTTTTTAACGTCGTTATTCTTTCGATAATTGATTGCGCTAATAGATGCTTTCGCTCTTTCTTAAAGAGATTAAGTTCTTTGTTATAATTGACGAAGAATAAAGTTATTTTAGTAATATTCGAAATCTTTGCATTTAGTGTTAGTTGTGTCATAGATAAAAGTAATACTTAATTGCTATAAGTATTGTTGACGTAATATTTTAGATATTGCTTTAGACTCTAGTTTGTTCGCTTTATTTAATCATTCGTAATCGAATAATAGACAATAAACATTCTAAGTCTTGTTCTTAACATTGATAGAAGCATCTTCTAATAGTTAGACGTGAAGAGCTTGTCTCTATTACTAGTTAATTCTTTAAATATATTATAATATCGTATAAGTCGATTTAATATAATGTATTTTAATTGTTTTGCAATAAACTTTTTCTTGCATACGATAATATATAAATACTTAATAAGTTTGTTAATTATTACTAGTATTAAATTATATTTGTCTTCAATTACTAAATTCGTTAATTTAAACAACTTAATAATAAAGTTTATCGTAACTTTATCTTATAACGACTTAGATAATTTCTAATATTGAATTTCGTCATAATTCGCATATGTATTATGTTTGTTTTGCTAATAGCTAAGACATCGTTTAATGTATGTCTTGATAGTTTGTCTTATTCGTAAAAACTAATAATGCTAGCGTAAAAGCTAAAGAATTTTAATCATTCTCGAATGCTTTTGCAATAATTCGTCATAATGTTCTCTTATACATTTATCGATTTTGTTAATAAATATTTGAAGTTTTTCTTTCTTTATTGAAAATTTTTTTGTATTGTCTTAAAGTATTTGTAATGTAGCATTTAGCTCGTATTTATTAATTAATAGTGATTCGTCTTTATTAATTTTAAGTATATTATAATCAAACGATTTCTTCGTTTCTATATGATCATTTCTTTTGCTAAATGCGTTTGCTTTATCATTATTTTTTTCTAAAATATATTGTATTTTAAATTTGTATTATTTAAGTTGTTCTAATCATTATATTTGTTTTCTATTAAGCTATTTAATAATAATAAAGTGCATAAGATTCTTATAATTTATAAGAATCGTAAGTTTTAATAATTTTTTCGTATATACTTTTTATGATTTTAAGAAAACTACAATAGCGAGTAGTTTCTTGTCGTGAACATCGTAATTTTATTCGATTAACAAGAGTTTTCTTAAAAGATATGTCATTAAATGTTATATATTTTTATGCTTTTAACTAAAGCATGCATCGATAACTAGATTTAATGCGTTAATTTTAATTCTATTTAATAATCGTAAATCGTACATCTTTAATACTAATTTCTTTAAGCATTTTAGCTTAAGATTTTAAAATAATTTCTCTTTTGCGAATTTTTATATTTATGACGTATTTTTTTTCATAAGATTTATCAATAATATCGCATTAACGAAGTAATTCTTGATGAACTTTTTGTTGTAATTTATGAAATTTAAAAAGAATTGTATTTTCTTAACACTAATAGATAATTTTTATTTTTTAATTGCTTGTAATTTTTTGAAATTCATGCGTACTTCGTATCGTTTTACGACAAATTCAAGAAAATTAATTTCTTTTTAATGAAATTCGCATTTCTTTAATTTAAGATGTAAGTTTCTTCTATCTAGACATTTTAATACTTTGAAAACATAATTAATATGTTTTTTCAAAATTTTTAAGTAAATCATAATGTCGTTCAAGTATGTTATGACAAATTGATTCAAATATTGTCGTAATGCATCATTAATTATTTTTTGATACGTTGTTAAGACGTTCGTAAATTCGAACGACATTATTGTATATTCGTATAATTTATATCGTGTGCAAAAAGTTGTTTTTCACTTCTTTCTTATCTTTATTCTAATTTAATTATACGCTTTTCGTAAATCTAGTTTGATAAAATACTTCGCTTCGAATAGTTAATCTTGAAACTCGTTAATATTAAGTAACAAGTATCGATTTTTAATCGTAATATAATTTAGCTTTCGATAATCGACACATAAACGAAGAATTTTGTTCTTTTTAAATACAAAGAGAATCGAATATCTTACTTGTAATTAAAATTTTTTAATAAATTCTTTTTTTTTCATTTTTTGCTAGATATTCGCGAAGTACTTCGAGCTTCTTTTTAAATAAAGCATATATAAATTCAAACGTAAGTTGCTTGTCTAATTCAAGTTTAATTTCATAATTTCACGATTAATGTTTAGAAAAAGTCTTTGTCGTTTTCTTTTCTTAAAATAGATGCTCTTAATTATTGTATATTCGTGATACGTACTTTAGCGATTTCTTCGCTATATTAAATAATTTAAAACTCTTAAAAGATTCGCAATTTTTTTCACTTACTTTGACTTTATAACTTAACTAATCTTTGTTAATGTTTATCAAGTTAAACTTGATTAAATCGTTCTTTTTTAAGAATGCAAATTCGCATCTTGCGATTAAATTTCGACTTTATCTTTTATCTATTATTAAACGTTATTAATGCGTAGATAAAATGTGAATTGCGTAATCACATCGTTCGAATCTAAGTACTTGTGTATTTTAGTTAACTTCTAAATTGTGTTGCTTTAATCAAGGCATTTCTAAAACGATATCGTAAGTAATTATTCTTATTATATTAAAGATTAGTTTCTTGTGATGTTGCTAAATAGCTATCAATAGTAATTTCGTTTCTTTATTTACTTTTTTATTCTTATTAAATAATGAGTTTTTATCTACAATTATTAGATTGTATGCGTTAAGCTTCTTTTAAGTAAAATACTCTTTCTTCTTAACAAGAGCTTTGATCATAAAATTATCTATTATATTAAAATTAATCATTGTAGTAAGTTAACAATTATTGATCTTAATTAATGTGATAAAACTTTGTGCGTATGCTATTGAGTTTAGTTGCTATTGTTGAGCTAACATATTGCATTTCTCTAGTATGCTCTTTATCAAGAAATTTGAACTTTTCTCTTTTTTTGTGTTGCAACTTCTACTTTAAACGTTTTCTTGCGCTAAGCTTTCTTTTGTTGCTAATTAAATATTAATAACTTTCTAAAGAATTATCTAGTTTCTTCTTTGTTTTCTAGATGAATTTAATATAAGTTATTATAGCAAGCGATTCAATTAAATGTTTTATGTTTCTTTGCTTTCTTTATCTTTTGTCTAGATAAACTAACATTATTTAGTTGTCGTTCGATTTCGTCAAGAATATTCTTTTTTATAGTGGCGTCGCTTCCTAGCGCTTTCTTGTATTTGTTTACGATTTGATTAATTTATCTTTTCTTTAATAAGCTAGTTAAAGCGTTAAGATGTTTTGTGATGTCGTCTAAGCATTCGTAAAAGTCTTTCTAGTTATATTTGTCGTCTAAGTTTATTATTAAGTAAGAGTATAACGTTCTTGATCGTTTCGCTTTTCTAATTTTATTAAGTGTCTTATTAATTTCTTGCGTAGATGCGAGTGCCTTGTTTAATGATGTTTTATCTAGAACTTTCTATAATTGATTTAAGTTCTCTACTAGATAGTAGTCGTCGTTCGATTTAGTCTTAAGAATGTTCGTCTTTGTGTCGACTTGCTTCTTAATATCGTTCTAGCTATTAAGTATCTCTCTTAACATAACATTGATTTGTCAACGATTTATTAAGTTTCGTAATTGGCAATCTTTTGCGAAGTGACTCGATTTGCCACATGAATAGCACGTTTTTTGAAATTTGTTATCTTGCTTTCTTTTAAAGTTCTTTTCTTTGCGTCGTTAAATAAAATCTAATTTTATAAATATAAGCTTACGATAATTTAAATTATTGTACTTTTAATTAGAACGAGATTCTCTCTAATAATATTTGATCGTTAATTCAAAGAAGATTCTTGCTCTTTTGTAAAATTGATCGTATTGCTTTTTCATAACTCTTTCATATAGTTTATCGTCGAAATCGATAATTACTTCGATAAAATTAAACATGTTGCTAATGCTTTTGTCATCGCGCATAATTTCGTTCTTAAGATTGTTCTTAAGATCTTGTCGAAACATTGTTATAAGTGCGACATCGTTTCATTTAATAAGATTAACATATTTTTGAAATTTTGTTGCGTACTTTGTTGCAAAGATTCGTTAAATTAAATGCTAAATTACTTTTTTTGCAATTTGTTTTTCGTTAAATGTTTCAAAGATTCTTCGAAGCTCTTTCTTAAAATTGTTGAAATTCGTGAACATCGCACAAGAATTTTCGTTATAATTCTTCAAATATTTGCGTAAGTTTAGTTTAAGTTAATGCTAGACTCTTTCTTTAAGAAATGTGAATGCGAAAATTGTCTTCTTGTTCGCTAGAACAAGATAGAAGATAAAATAAATATTTATTTGCATAAGTTAGTCCTTTAGGTCGATTTGATCTTCATGATAGACGTTAAGTTTGTTAATTCTTATTTTGTCGTTTTCATCAATAGAGAGTCGACGTAATGCTATTGAGCTAGTGTTTGAGATAGAAGCGCGTTGATCTAATATAGACATTCTTAGAGTGTTCAAAGTGTTACGCTAGTACTTTTCACGAAGATATTAGAGAGAGTTATGCTATTGAAGAAATTTGTAAACGTCTTTAGACAATGCAAGCAATCACTTGATAATAAGAGTTTGCAATTAAGTAGTCGTAACAATAAGTCAAGACTTAAGATAAATTGAATACGATTTATAAGAAAGTCGTATTTTGAAAATCTATATAGTAAAGAGAATCTCTTTTGTTCGTTATGTTCGTTATCAAGTATGTCGAATATTGCTCGCTTAGCTCATTGTCGAACACGTCGAACGCATCGAACATTGTTCGCTTGACTCGTTGTCGAACATGTCGAACATTGTTCGTTTGCCAAGTCGTCGAACATGTAGGTAGTCGTGCTTCGTGCTACATGTTGCGCTGTAGTTAATATTCCACGCTGTTCCGAGCTAGGCTCGTAACATGAGACATAAACTTCAAGCGTACGTTGTAGAATCAAGAGTCTAAAAATTCTTAAAATCTTGCTCAAACTATCTTGCGATCAAGAAACCTGCTTGACACAATAACAACTCTAATATTCGAAAAGTTTCGAACAAAACAAAAGCATTTTTACAACTTGCGTCAACACACATCTATATATCTCAAAATTATGCACAAGTTATAGAGCATATCAAGTTGTATTAGCAGTAGAATTTTGACATCGTAATATTATCAATTGCGTTGATAATAGATCTACAAAGTGAAATTTTAGATGTGTTTCGCAGGTTAAATCGTTTTTCACTTTCTTAATTGCGATCAAGAAACTAGCTTTGCACGATAAGCGTTAGGATGTTTTTCCTTCGTATCAAGTCGATCAAATTGAATAATTTGGGAAGCTTCGCTCGTATCCAAAATTCTAAACATCAAAAATTGTTCTTCTTTGCACTTCTTGTACACGCAATGCGCTATCACAAAATTTGTTAAGATGATCGTACTATTTATATAGCTCGTTCTATGCTTTCTATTAATGTTAAAATTGTAAAAATCGAATTGCTTTTAAGAGTAATAAAGTAGAAAAAATAATTAAGTCAATTGTTTCGAACGTCAATTGAATTACTTTTAATTGTATTATTGTTTCAAATTTTGTAACAGTAATTCAATTGATAGATTGCCTCTTTGGGCAAGTCGTATTCTTGCTTTTCAACTACAACCTAATTTGGTAATCCGTTAATTGTATCATTTTTACAATTGGAGCTGCGCAACCTCCCTATTGTTGAAGTACGGATTCAACGTGAGATTCGGGCGCTGTTCTTGTAGCCTACTTAAGTGACATATCAAAGACTATGAGAGATTTCATCGCTATGCTGTGCCAGGGGCCGAGAGAGTATTCTCAAGAGGAACTAATCTCCGCCGCGATAGAAATACTCATCAAAGAAACAACGCGCTGCTCTTCTGAAGAAGTCTTTTGGTTTTTACATGCAATTCTCTCCACCAACGGTATCGAAGCAGTGTTCGCGCACCCTTAGTGCTCCTAGGTCCTTCTGAACTCCATCCTTCTCGCTGCCAAATTCATTGACTAGAAAAGCTTGAAATTGTGCCCGGAGATTTTCATCGCTCTGAAAAGAATCACTGGAAGCAGAAGAGAGGATGCTGGAGCCGGTCATCCTAGATGCCTGCTTTGAACCGCAGTTCCGACATTGTGCAACACTACTTCGTGATTAAATATCTCGATAACTTGTGGGCCTATGGAGACTTACCCATCATAAGGTAAGGGACCATCTTTGAGATCACGAACGAAATCCCAGTCCCACTCCCCCCTCCAGATGATATCTGATCCTTTGATTAAAGGGTTTAAGAACTTCAAACAACCATAGCAGACCTTCCACGGCTTATCCCAACTAATCCGGCTTGCTAGAATCTTGGCCAGACCTACTCTGAGGTCCATCGCTGAAACAGACGCTTGGGTTACGCAAGCCTCGATGATAACGTTGAAAGCGCAACCACAGGTCAATACTCTAAAAGGTCTGTGAGCCATCGCGCGAGACTGGCTGCGAACTTTGACTGTACCCCTCGTGTAACGCATTTGAGCGATGTCTGCGTTGAGCTTGGAATGCTTCAGCTGCCATGATTAAGTGGACCTTACTGGCCAAGCAGAGAGACACAAGGTCCAAATAAGGAAGCTGTAGATGAATTTTCAGGATCAGCTCAGATGGGAGATTACCCAGGTGATTAGTCGAGAGTTCCATCGTCAGCTGGGATTCTGAAAGTATTTCGGTAGAAAAAGAGTCGGCGCTAGCCCGACCATATGAGATTCGGATTATCATGTGACTACAGTCGGCGCTAACTTCTGGACCTATGGTACACCAGTACGCTTGAGGTTGCTATCTAATTTTAGATTAGGCTCAAGGCCTTTGGAATCCTCACGTGATTAGAGGCTACATGACTAGCACGGCAAGAGTGTCATGAATGGATAATTTCTTCTATTTATGATTGAACCTTACCATACGGCCTATAGAGTACGATATAGGCCAGCGGAATCTTGTATTCTGGCAAGTCATACGTCCATCGGAGAAGGTCTGTGACCTATTCTTGGCGTCGGGACAATAGTAGGGCGTAGAAAATTGTTGATGTGTGCTATTTTAATATGCCAAAGTTATTTCAAGCCAGTGTGAAGAGCACACCACTTTAACACACCCATTTACCACACCCATTTACCGCACCCATTACCAACTCATAGGGTGTGGTTATAATGCTTGCAAGGTTCGCGCTCGTCGAATTAATCTGGTTTGGCAGATAAAGGACTTAGGTAAGACTTGAAATGATAACGCCTTCGACGAAAACACACCAGCTATGCTTTTATTAACGGTGCGAGGCTATCTAGATCAGAAAGTGAGCTTGTTGAAACTAAATTATCAGCCTTTGAGGAAATAATATACCATTTAGTCTCAGAAATGATTGATTGATTGGTTGAGAAGCAATACAAAGTAGTCAGCATTGTTGGTATTGTTAAGCCTTCGAGTGCTTAGATTCACCAGCTTTATTTTAATCTCGTGTTGAAGTGAGCATGCACCATACTTTTCTAGCTGCCCCCTTCTAGGCATAGTCTCTCAGGAGCCAGATTCTCCTGGAAGAGAACGATTTCCGGGAGAGAATAATTCCTGGGAGAGATTAATTCCTGGGAGCCAGATTCTCCTGAAAGAGAACGGTTTCCGGGAGAGAATAATTCCTGGGAAAAATAAGGCCCTGACGCAAGAAAATCCCTGGGAGAAAACAGGCCCTGAGGCAAGAAAACTCTTAAAGGTAAAAAAGACCCTAGGTTAGAAAAGGCTCTGGGTCGTGTCAGAATTTTAATTCTGCAATCACTTTAGCAATTGACGTGTATCTACTTCTAGGAACTACATACTGCATTTACTACACCTCCACCACCATATGTCTGAATACACCACGTATTCATACGGACTTTGAAACACAGATGAAGGGGTTTGAAACAAAGATAAACCACAGCACAGTTTGACCCCGAAAAAGGACCCCATATAATGTGTAAGCATTTAGGTGGCAAAGAGTTTCATTTAAAGTATGAAATGTGTTTCGGATTTTTTGGCTTTCTAGAAGCTTCTGGAATTGACTCGTCAGCGCTAAACTCGTTCAAGCTTGCCAAGCCGCAAATAATTGGTTCAGAGTCTTCATCTTCCTTCGAGGAGTGGTCAGCTGCGCCTTGTACGCATATCTAGGCTGACCGTCAAAATTGCCCAACATGTAGAGAAATTTGAGATTAGCTCTTACGAGTGAGAAACTCTGAAAGCAGCCTCGAAAGATTGGCAATGCCAGTACAAGTCTGTGTAAAACGCAATCATGGCTGATGAAGCTACTGGGTCTTCAATTGTTCGCAATCTGCAGCGAGACCTCGAAGCTCAGCCTCGGGCGAGTGGTATTGAATTACAACAGATCTCTCTTCAGACACCACTGCGACGACGAATACGTTCTCGTTCCGTAGACTCTCTTGCGAATGGCAGAAAACAAGACTCAATACCGTCTTTCCTTCAGAAATTCCGGGACCGTGCAGCGCAAGACACCGGCCCAGATCACTGTTTGTTCCTCTGCTGGGGGCCAACCGGAAACCAGTGGGCCATCGATATACCAGTGAGTGATCCGGACGATGAAGTCGAGATCTACAGACATATTCGAAAACATTGGTATGATCTTAGGGGTCGATGGCGAAGGTTGCTTCCTGTTCCTAGGGTTGCCGCTTTGAAAGAAGTGAAGGTGAATCTCGTACATGACGAAGTAAGTCTGCTGATGATAATTTGGTATTAGTTCCGTTTTGTACAAGCTTACGGCGGCCGATATCCCGTACTCGTCAAATTTGTCGATGAAGAGATCGAGCAACAGCGACGGAAGCTAGAGAATGAGCGCCAAGAAATCAAGACTCTCTTAGACGGCATTACAAACTTCGAAGAAGTACAATTTACCTCCTTCTGTCATGTTGATAAGGTGACTGGCACGTACAATCATGAGAATTCAGAATGTCCTGTGAGAGCCAATCTCTCCTCAGTGTCCGTGTGCCCTTTCGCACGGTTTGATGAGATCCAGCATTGTCTACGTGGACTCGAGCTTCAAAGGATACTCACTTTGTGCTTCCACAACCCTGAATATGCTAAAGATCAATATACACTGCGCGGATTCGCTCACGAGTCCAGCCTATACAAATACTCGTAAGCATTGTTTGGTTAACGGTGCAAATAAGGGAAATCATATCTGATCAAACGTCCAAGGACGATTGACCTCGACATCCAACATATTTACAGGCCACGCATCGGAGATCTTGAGCTTTCAGGGCTCTACGTTGAGGAAAGACGTATGAGCGCTGGCTACCGCCTAATCTCAGCAGCCACTATTGTCTTGAGTGGGACCGCAGTTGTGAGCTGGAAGATATACACCGGAGACTGGAATACTGCTTTTGCTTTGGGAAGCTATTTGGTTGGAACAGTTGCAATATTTGCCATGTTAAGCCATTCACGACCATGATATCTGCATGGACCAGCATTCTCGAGCTGAATCAGATGATTCTGTATATTTGTGTATTGACAGGGAAGTAGCGCTGAAATGTCAAAAGCAAGCCGTAATGTCGTCATGTGTGGTAGAGAACGTTTGCGAAGCAATGGATATGCCTCGGCTTGCTCTCTGCATTCAGGAGACATGTGTTATGCGGAATATTTCTCTTTACTACGACAGTCGGCTCATTCATCTGCTACCCAGAGATAAAATGCCTCCTCACCCTCTGACATAGAAATGCTACATCACCCAGCTTTCCGCCAAAGCCATTCTTCAAATCCTTCAGACTCCGGCGATCGAGCATGTCCAATTATCGATCTCCATTTGTTCGTGGTGCCGGCAAGCCGGTGCGTTTGGGGTGATTGAATGAAGCGTCATATTTCCTCGATGCCGTCAGCATCATTCCCTTGGCAGTCACTCTTAGCCTTTGCGGCTAAACCTGCCATGACACTAGCTCGACCAAAATCACCATGTGCCACGCACACATGAAATGCGTCGTAGTAAGCGGCATAGACTGTTACATCTGACTCTCCCTCTTCTTTCAGCAACTGAAATACATCTTTACAAGATTTGAGAGCGCGACCTGGATTCGTGACAATGAGTATGCCATCCCCTATAGCGGCATTCAGCGGAGATAACTTTCATCGCCTTGTATCGCTTGCAGAAGCACCTTCGGTGTTTTGGGAGTATTAATCACAGTAGCACTGGAACCCAAATTCGCCCAAAAGATGCCGTCGGCGTTCACTCCTAGGTGTCACCCCAAATTGTTCGGATAGGTAGCTGACCGCTATTTCTTCTCCTTCTTTGATGTCTTTTACGGCGAAAACCCGTTCAAGTCCAAGCTTGTTGCACCAAGAGTAACTGGCGTTAGAGCAACAGCTGTGGTTGAAACGGGAACAGTTAGGAAATATCCCACCACGCTCGCGTTGGTACCCAATGGCATGGCGTTGGTCTTAACGATTCCTTCAAACGGGGAGAGTTCTTTGAAGCTGTTGCGGAGGGCCAAGAAGCTGCGTTACTGATCTCTATCCAAAGCACGTACTTGCTGAAGAATTAGCTCGGAGACTCGCTGTGGATTGCGGATAAGACGTGGGAGCGTGAAAAGAGGCGACTCTGAAATTATTATGGTGCCTCTTGCAATGTCCGAGCATGCAACAACGGAAGATTTCACGCGAGTGTTTCTGGGACATGCCCGCCTATATGTACTTGCAGAAAAGTACGGGGTCGAACATTGAAAAAGCTCGTTTTGAACAAAATCCACAAGACACTTGTTCTATTCACATTACACAAGACGCGGATTGGCGACGTGGTTGAATTGGCCCAGTATATTTACTCGACGGAGAACATTCCAGACCAAGACCAGCAGATCGACGAACTCAGAGCACTTGTTGTCTTCTATATGGTATGCGAGATGGACGTCCTTTCAGGGTCAGAGAAATTTCTCTCTTTCTTAGAGTGTGGCGGCCTTTTCGTTCGCGATTTCTGGATGAAAGCGAAATTGCACTTCCTTTGAGGGCACAGACCGAATCTGGAGTCACTGCTGTGGTCAAATTGGAGATCTGGTGTTCTGTAACAGTAGGACCAATACGCCAAAGCGAATTGTCTTTACTCTCGCATGAAGAATGCCTCATACAGTGAAGAAGACATGCTGCAAACGTTATTTTGATCCTGAACAGCATTACTTGCTCCACCTAAATGTCGCGAAGACCTCGTATCTTTCCCAAAACTCCGTAGCATAGAGATAGATGACTATTAGGGAGGTTGCGCAGCCTCAATTGAATCAGTAATACAATTGGTTTTGCGGGGACTAGTGGAGCCTAGAATCGCTAGCTCGATAGCGCTATACTTGATCAAGCAATATTCTTCGCAATCTAATGATTATCGCATTTGATCAATTTTTCTTCTCTTCTATTATAATATTAATTATATTTATCTTATTATGTCTTAATTAACTCAATTGATCGACAACGACTAGAACGTATTTATAACTATTGTTTTTATTATTGTTATTGTTATTATTTTGAGTTAATATTTTGTTAATAATTCTCGATATTTATATATTAAAGCAATAAAGTACAAAGCGTTCGAATTCGATTTAAATCAAATTTTTTCTAAACAACTTTGTTGTATAATGCAGTTTATTAAGAAGAAAATTCGATTGTTTGTTAATTACTTTGCAATTAATAGTATTAAGTAAAGTAATTGTGCAAAACTGTTTTTAAAACTTGCTCTTTATCTTTTTCTATACAAATTATTTTATTTTTGTTAATTGTTTAAATTAATAGAACAATTTAATTGTTCTCTTTTCTATCTTTTTTGTATTCTTAACAATTTTCTTAAATATTTAGAAATTTGTTACGACAATATTTTATAATAGTATTTAACACTTATCTATATACATCTTAAAAAATATATCAAAGCAATAAAAAGAGTAAAAAAAATTAGAAACAAAAACATTATATAAAGATTTATTAATAGAATTTTTTAGAGATTTTGTAGACTAGATATAAAATAAAAATTCTATTACTCTAGTTATAAAAAAGCATATAAAATAATATAGTTAGCTATTACTTGTTTAAACAATTTAATAGAATCGATTTACAATTTTTGCAAAGACAAAATAAACAATATTACAATATTGCAAAAGTTAAAATTGCAAAATCGATTAAAGAATTTATTCCAAAATCAAAGAAAGCTTTAATTGTACAACAATAAAATCTATATTTATTAGTTATATATTATATCTCTCTATTTAAATTATACAACCAAAAGATAAATCTTTTTTAATAAACAAATACTCGAAGCTTATATTGTTATCGAAAACTTCTTTAATTTAATTTAGAATTTATAAATATCTAATACTTTTAAGACGCAAATAAAAATAAATTTACAATCTATTAAAAATTTCTATTTAGCAACAATTCTTTTAACTAATTGTTATATATATTTATAAGACAATTAAATAGAATTTTGTTTTACAATTCAATCTTTTAGTCTTTCGAAATATTTGTAAGTCGATAAGATTTCTAGTAATCTCAAAAACTCTATATTATAAGAATATCAAATCTTTTTTTTTATATTTATATATATATTTAGTTTCGATTAAGTTTTCTAATACTAATCTTTATTACTTGTTGCTTTAAATCTTGTTGTTATTATTTAAATATTAAAATAGAAAGAAGAATCTTTAATTAAACTTTTAAAGATAATTTTTGTTCTCTCTTTTTTTTATTGTTATTTCTTATTATTATTGTATTAAATCTTTGCAATTGTATATATATATATATATTTTTAACAATTAAAAAGCTCTTGTTAATTTAACAAAATATTATAATTGTAAATAATATTGTCAATATAGATACTTTGCGATCTAAATTTTATATGTTTGTCTTAAGAATTTTTTAGAGATATTACTAACGCAAATGTAATTAAAAATTAATTTATTGTTTTGTTTATTTAAAGAACAAATTTCAAGATATCGATAAAATAAATACAATTTATATTTGTTTATATTGCAACTTATTAGACTAATCGTCGAGTCAAGTTATGATATCACCCCTTTGATTCGACCCGACGCCAAGACTGGGTCGTGACGATTTTTTGGAATCGAATCGCTCAAAGTAGTTTAGCGCGAAGCGCGCTAAACTACTTATAGTAATCGACTAAACTACTTTGAGCGATTCGATTCTTCGATTTTTTTTGGACCCAAGTCTTGGCATTTGCACGTGACATTTCCGGGTCAACGCGATTAGTCTACAACTTATATATTATATTTTTTTATTAAATATTTAAGATTCTTAGAAGAGATAATATTGTATACAAAAGTCTAGTAATTAAATATCTTATTATTGCTTTTCTTCTCGAATAAGATTTATCAAAATTCGAAAAAAAAATTTAATAATAGTATTTCTTTTTCAAATATTTAGATATTTTTTGTAGAAATATCTTTTTTTTGTATTTAATGCGTCTTTGCATTACTTGTTATTGTTCTATCTTTATTGTTTTTATTTGTTTTCTTTCTATTACTTCTATTTGTTTTCTATAATTGTATATACTATTTGCGTTTATTAATTAAAAGATAATTAGTTATTGTTTGTTGTATCTAATAATTTAATTTGTTGTCTTAATCTATTAAATAATTTATATCTTTTGCGTAGTAATATAGATCTTCAAAGACATACTTAAAGTAAGAGCGCATTTCATTTTCGTAATACTCTTAAAAAAAGATTTAAAAATAAGTTTTTAATTCTAGCTTTTTTGTTTAATAAAATTTTTTTATTTGACAAGATTTTTTTGAAGTATATTTTTTATCTTTTTTAGCAAAAATTGTTATCTCGATATGTTTTTTATTAATTGCGTTTATCTTTTAAAATACTTGCTTAATATTTGTTATAAAATATTTAAATTAATGTTGTCTATTATATCTATACATATTTGTTTAAATTTCTTCGAGATTTTTTTATTCTTTATAAACTTTGCAAAAACAATAAACTTTCGAAGTTGTTTTACAATCTTGTTTCTTTTAAGTTTAATAAATTTTAGCAATATAAATCTATTTAAAAGCAATTTAGAAAATAGAATAAATAAAAAATTGTTGTTGTCTTGTAAAGCAAAGACTCTTATTGCGTAATATTAATTATTATTATTTAAATCTCTTATTATTATCGTATTGTTATTAGAAAAAGAGCTTGCTTTTATTATAAAATTTGCAATAATTTTCGATTTCTTTGCATTGTTATTTGTATTCTTCTTTATATTAAAAAATATACTATTTAAGTTACTATCTTTCGAATTGCTTTAATTCTTGAAGCTATTATTATTACTAATAGAGAAGACAACAAAGAAAAAAAAAGTTTGTAATTTAATTTATTCTTTAATTGTTAACTAAAGCAATTTTTTCTTTTTTGGTGCTTTGCATTTGTCTTTAATTTCTTTTTTTATAAAGAATTCTTCTTATTTTTGCTCTTCTAATATGTTTGAATAATTAATATTTATTTATTAATAGTTTGAGTATAATTATTGTCTCGAATCGCATATTCTAATTTATATAAAGCTTTAATATTGACTTTTCTCTTAATTATTAAGTTATTTATATATTGATTAATTTTAACGTATTTGCGATTTATTGTTATCTCGAATTTGTCTCTAATTTTGTTTTAGAATTGTCGCATAAATTTGATATTATACTTCGAGAATCTAGCTATGCAAACATTAATTAATATAATGTTTTTCTTCTTTATTAATTGTTTATTATAAATTATCTTTTAATTTAATTAACAATTTTTTATTCGATTAATTTTTTAAGAAGCAAAAAGTATTGTTAAAGAATTTTTTTTAAAGAGTTGCAAAAACAATTAAGACAAAAACAAATATTTGTTGTTTACTAATCGATAATATATCGAAATTAAGATCAATATTGTTCTTTGCATTTATCTTTTTTTTTTCAAATTATATATATTATTAATTTGTCGCGTATTATTGCTTTGTCTTCTTCTTTTTGCAAACAATTGCTAAAAAAATTACGAATTAAATATTATGATCTTCTTTCGTTTACAAGATAATCGTTGTATATTTTTTAATTGCTACGAGAACTACAAAAGTAAATATAATTGTTACAATATTTGTTGCTACAAACAAGTTCGAGAATTTAAATCGAAAATATACAATTAATTGCTAAGTATATCGCAAGACATTAGAAGAACAACAACAAAAAGATACAATTAAGTTATAAGATTTACGTCTAGACAAGAAATTAATACAATTAAATCAAGAGACAATGCAATTGTATTATTGTTACAAAAATTAAATCAATAATTTAATTGCATCGTCAAGTCGTTAGATTTGCTTACCCCTTTAGGATGACCCTAACTCGATCGGGCAATGTTCAATTGAACCAACTGATTCAATTGAGACTGCGCAATCTCCCTATTCTGAAATTGCATTCCACAAAGCAAAGCTAGATCTTATCAGACATGTGGATCCCATGAACCATCGCCGCATGATTCTTAAAATGCATCATGCTGTTGAGCGTAATCACAGCACATTCGGTATGGGGAAAAGGACAGGGCTCGCCTGGCCGAAAGATATGACAGCGGTCGAGATGCCGTTGCAAAGAAAATTTACTACCAAGGTTATAGCGTCGCTCGTCCAAAGGTAGAGTGCGATTGCCAAGACAGTGAAGGCACTGATAAGATTTGCATGTTAGTGGAAAGAGCTGACGGACCTGGGATTTCAACTCAGACTCGGACGTGACGGCGTTCAAAGTAGATTCCGCATCAGCATCATCCGGATAGCTTTCGATAACTCGGGTTTTTTCGTCTTCGACTGGCTTTGCGGAACCGGTCCTCTTGCAGGTTACAAAGAGACACCAGATCATTCACAATCGAGACCCGTCAATTCACGTCGCTCTCGGCATCGAACGCTGACGGCAGATCGAAGAAGGCCTGAGCGATGCGAGATCTTTCCACGAAGGCGTACCGAACAGGCCCTGAGGTGACAACAGTTTGATCAACCGACTCCGTATTTCCTTCGAGTTGCGCTTGAATATCCTTCACCGGAGCGATGGCGTCATATTCTGCTTGGACCTGCTTCTTGAGCGCCCGCTCTCGTGCTTTGATGAGCCATTCCACGGCGCGTTTGGCTTCCTGATACTCGTCGTGAATCGGCTCTCCTTTTGCTCGGTACAGAAACTTAAACTCCGATGTTCGGATGCGGTGGTAGAGTTGGTCTCGATGGTCCACTCTGTATCAAGCTGTTTTACATTGTCACGATTGTGAAGGTATTTGGCTCGGTTCTCCGGCGTTCCAGCTCCCGCACAGAAGTACATTGCACGCCTACCCGAGATCGCTAACGAGTGGTACAAACTATTCCAGAACATTCCTCTCATTTCCTAAAACTAGTCATGCGCGTGACTTGCCTGTGCCTGCGGGAACTGGTCTTCACTTTCAGTTTACGGTTTGTACTTTATCTTGCACAAGCTGACGAAGCAATGGCCGACAAAACATTCGTCGCTAAGGTGCACTGGTGGGATTCATGGACTGTTCACGTTCAATGTCCTTTCTGTACGAAGATTCATAGACACGGCTTCGGCGAAAGCTACGACAGCGTTCACCGCGTAGCTTATTGCGACTCAAGTCCTCAATTATCGCATCCTTCGTATCAATTCAAGTACCAATTTTCACAAGTACTTGAAACAACGGCTTATGAGATTGATAAAGCAAATAAGAGATATGTAGCCCTGGATGCAGGTTCGCCCCAACCAGGACCAGATCTACTCGAGGAAGGTTTCGCCAATCTGGCTCTTAATCAGAAACCTGCTGTAGCCCTAGAAAGGTGGAAAGATGCCGTCGAAACAATCACAATCGACAGGACGGACACAATACTCCGGCGTTGCAAGAAGCGTTTGGTGGCGATGAAACATTCACCTTGAAGAGAATTGATCCTGTCTCGAGCCATATGATTCTCTTTGGAGCTGAAGATTACGTGCGAGAGTATCTAGATTCTTCTCTAGAGTCTCGAATCTTCCTTCACGGCGTCAACCATGATGGAAACTCCGCACTATGGTTGGCCGCTTGCGAGAGATTTCCTGCAGTCGTGGAGCTTCTGCTAGACAGAGGGGCGAATGCTAACTTCCAGAACAAGGATGGGAGAACTCCACTGATGCAGGCCGCTCTCTAGGGACGCTGCGAAATTGTGAAACATCTTCTCAAGTATAGCGCGAACAAGAACCTCCAAGACAGCGACGGCTTCAAAGCGATTCATCTCGCGGATTATTCTGATCGAAACGAAGAAGAACGCTACTGGCACTGGGGACGAGAGCACCAAGTTTACAGAGAGGCCATTCGCACAGCCAATCAGGCACGGAGGATAGTTGTCCACCTACTCGAAGACGCCATAGACGAAACAATACCCGATCCAAACAACAATTTTGAGAACCATGTCTTCCAGAAGTCGCTTTCGGGCACCATCAAACTCGTTGCTCCTATTGCCGAGTATCCTATTTCAAGCCAGTGGAAAACGATGGCGCGGCTTGAGCGCGGGCATAAATATCCTTCCGTAGCCGCCATGAGCGGCTGGAGTCACAGAGATACGATTACCACTGTATCACGAAGGGACTGGACATCTGAAGTCATACGAATTGCCGAGACCATTGGCCTTGTCCTTCAACCTGATGAGAGACGAGATTGTGGCGTACCAGGTCAATTCTACGCCTGCCATGCTGAAAAGCAGCTCATAGCGTACTTCATCAGTAGACATGTTTTTCTGGAGCCTGAAATCAGAGCTCCTGAGAATAGACGTTACAATATGGACTCGGAATATCTGACTATAGAGGATTTAAAGGAGGCTTTTAGGAGGAAGGCCGAGCTCGAGTCCGAAGAGGGAGGGCCACTTCGCCAGCTTGCAACCGCGATGCCACCTATCATGTTAAAGCAAGCGACGATTCTGGTCAGCTCTCCGCCATGCGAGGACTGCACACGATTCAAAAAGATTTTAAATCTAAGTTTGGGCCTAAACATTTCGTTGTTGAACCGTTCCGAGGTGAGATAAGCTGGATCTTGGAGAAAGGGTGGAGTGGAGGTGGTTAGGAAGCTTCTGTTAACACCGCCACACAGCCACACCGGGAGAAAAAAATCCCCGGAATTTTTTTCTTTCGTAGTACGGACTAGCGCTAAATCCGCCCTTCTCATTGGCCCCATCATGAACATATTGTCATGGTCATTGCGCCCAATCTTGCCAGTGTAAAGGGCGGGATTTCTATTTTGGGATCACGCGATCTAGATCTATTTTGGTAAGGATAAATATAGTAGCAGGAAGGATCGCAACTCTCTGGCCTGTTTAAGATCTCAAAATTCCTGAACATTGTTGAAAGGTAGCCCTCTAAAGCTCATAACTTTTCAAAAAGGCCACACATTTTGAATTCATAGGCCTCCTGAAATGTTAAGCTTTCTCTGGGTGCAACTTTTCGGAGAAGTTGGCTTGTCCGAAAAGCTGACCTTCTATAGCTGACAGACTCTCAGGGACTTTGAACATTCTCATTGTTTATCTCTGTAATTATCTCAACTTCTCTTCACTGCATTCTGACTATACAAATATAGAATTTTGTCGACGAGATGCTTGACTTCTTGCCTGTAGAGCTCTTGCGAGCGATCTAGTTTGCCTACGTATATACATCAAAGCGATTGATACGGGACTGAGTTTTTTACAGGTGCAAAACAAGACTTATCTTCTGACATTGTCCAGACTGGAAGCGAGAGTATACAAAGTACATAGAAGAGCTGTTTGATAGCAAACATAAGAACTACGAACTAATAAAGCTGACAACAAAGATTGCTAGACTTCTATTAGCGTTGCCAGACAACCAACTTATTAGCTTCAGGTAACACATTTCCTATTACACAATAATTGTCTGCTAATATACACGCTAGATAGAATATAGAAACCTGTTTTCCCAACGCACTACTAAGAGACAAGAACTATCTCGTTATATAACAAAACTATATACGAAAGATATTTCTAATAACAGAGGATAATTGCATTTCCGAAGATTTATCGTTGAAGAAACTTACAAATCTCCAAGAATTGTTTTGGAAAGACTTCCTATCAAACAATAATTGCGTTACTTTAAAGATATTTCTCGAACTTTATTACAAAAGACTTACGTCTTTAAAAGTAAATTTTATTAACTAGACAAAAGTAAAATATTGTTTCGATCTTCCTAATAACGACAAAGACAAAGACAATTCGACTTTGTTAACAAACTTAATTTTTTCCAAGCGCAAGAACAATTACAAGAGTTTCTTGCTCAATCTTTAAACTAGATTGATTGTTAAATTAAATTTCGGTTTCAACTTTAGAAATCGACTCGATCTATCGATTTTAATATTAGGAATCGATCTAAAATTCAATTTAATTTCTATTATTTTAGAATTAATTTAACTTGATTCAACTCGATTTTAGATTTTAATATTAGAAATCGAATTAAATTGTCAAGAATGTTAAGAATACTAAAAATAGTATAAATTTAGTATAAATTTGATTTTTTTAATTGTTTTCTAAGTAATGCACAATAGTAATGCATAATATAATAACAATCTAATATATTTATTAATTAATCTAAATAGATTAACTATTTCTATTAAATTATCAATTAATTGTTACTAAAAATAATAAAGTTTACTAAAAATAGTAGTCTTAACAATTCGAGTTAATTTTCGAGTTGAGTTTCAGTTTTAAGTATAGAAATTAATTCGAATTGTTAATTTCAATTTTAGAAATTAAATTGTTAAGACTTTCGAATCAAGTTAATACGAATTGTCAAGATTTAGATCGAGTACTTAATTCGAACTCGATAACTCGATCCAACGCAATTAGCTCAATTTTTTTATAAATAACAATACTATTCTTTGTTTTCAATAGTAGATAGTATAATAAATTAATATCTAAACATGTAAATAAACAAGTAAATAGCTAAATTAATAACTAAGTAAATAGTTAAATAAATAACTAAGTAGATAGAGAAGTATGTAGATAGAAAGTTATGTAGAAAGCATTATTTAAAACTCTATTTAACATGTGTTATATACTTAATCGAAGCATAATTTGAAGCATATAGAAAGTTTAATAGAAAGTTATAAAGAAAGTTATAAAGAAAGTTATAAAGAGATTTTGATAAAATATTTAATAAAGAGTTTGATAAAATATTTAATAAAAAGTTTAATAAAAAGTTTGATAAAAAGTTTGATAGAATTCTTGATGCAGAACATATTCAGTTTTATTTTCTAGACATTAGAGGAGGTTGTCTGACCATCATTTGCAGCGTATGATAATAGAAACGAAAACGTGCATGTCCTACAGATGTTTATTTCAGGCTTCATCACCAATGCGCACTGCGTCGATGCTTTGAAGAGATACCCATTAGTGATCCTTCATCTTCAATAACGTTTTTCACATTTGTGCAGTCCTGAACACAGCCAGCATTCAATTCTACATAGTAGCCGAAGCCAAGACCTCCAAAGCCTCCCATATGAGCAGAGACAACTTTAACCGAGGCTTTCGTCACTTATCAGCGAGTCAGCATTCAACGTTCGCTGAGCTCATTATCAGGTAACACGCGCCCTGAACGACACGTTCCTTTCCTGGATCCCAAAGAGAGAAAGAAACATCTCACCTCATGTCGAGTCTTCTACCACGTACATCTAAGAGCAGCTGTCCCTACATGTATGATGGGACGCCCGCAGCTGCCTGATAACCTCCGCAGGTCTTCAACAGTCCACTACCAGACATTTCCTACACCTCCCCCCAAGTCCAAAGGTCAACCACCTTCACAATCACCATCCTCCTCCCGCGGAAGCACTCATCATGGCCGCCATGGCTCGAATAGCTCCAGCCACGCGCAATCTCCCCTTCCGAAGAGACAGCTCGCCATTCTGGCTGTTATCGCATTGGCCGAGCAAACCGCCTTGAACTCGATAAGCCCATATCTCCCGCAGATGGCTTCCTCTTTTCCAGAAGTCAATGTTGGGCAGGTCGGTCTCTATGTCGGCACCATAGCCTCGTCTTTCGCCTTGGCACAATTCGCAACGAACTTCTTCTGGGGGTGGCTGTCTGACAGGATAGGAAGGAAACCAGTAGTCCTCACGGGTACACTCCTCACGGCACTAGGCTTTGTGGCCTTTGGCTTCTGTAAAACGCTTTGGCAGGCAGTTTTGGTTCAAGTGTTCATGGGTCTATCGAACGGCAATCAGGGCGTGATCACGACGTGTCTGGGAGAGATTACGGATCGCAGCAACCAGTCACGGGCGTTCGTCTATCTTCCGGTCATATACGGCCTCGGGGGGATTGCGGGCCCCATCGTGGGCGGTTTACTGGTTTCGAAGGGTGCGAATCCTACCGACAAGAATCCCTACCCCTACCTACTCCCAAACCTCTTCTCCGCTGGGGTTCTCTTTCTCGATCTGATCGTATCGATGATATTCTTAGAGGAGAGTCTACAAGAGGCAAGGGATCTACCTCCGCTAGGCAAGCGCGTGGGCAACTTGTTCACGTGGGCGTGGCAATTCGCAACCTCCAGTCAGCCAACTTACCTCAAGGTACCTGATCTGCCCAATTCGCATATGAACGGTGGCGATGGTGCGAACGGTCACGCAGACGATGAAGGCTATGACTCGGATGCCGACTCGCAAAATTCGATGCCTACGTTGCTTCCCCATCATGACACGGATCTATCTCGAGGCCAAATCTTCAACCGAGATACTCTGTGCCTCCTGGCCTCGTTCACCATCTTTCAGCTGTCGAATATTTCATACAATTCCCTATATCCTATCTTTGGCGCGGCTGACCCGCCAACGGGACGAAGCCTCTCACCCAAGGAAATTGGGTTCACTATTGCATTCGCTGGAGCTGTCACAATTCTTTTCCAGGTCGGCGTTTTCGGGAGACTTCGCGAAAAGATGGGGAATCGAATCACATACCGTGTCTGCATGGCCGGTATGGTCGTCGCCTACTTGTTGACTCCGTTTGTTGGTTACAAGGATGCGAAGAACGGTGATGGCGGCATATCGAGCGGCCAAAAGTGGCTCTGGGTCGAGCTTGGATTGGTTCTTCTCGTGAGATCTGTGGCAGCAATCGGCTGTCTGACAAGCGCACTGCTGCTGGTAAGAAGCGCATGGCTTGGAAACGCTGTACAAGCTGACAGTCCCTTCCCAGATTACAAACTCCGCACCCAACCATGCTACCCTTGGCAGAATCAACGGCCTTGCCCAAACACTATCCGCCGCTGGTCGTACCGTTGGTCCTTTCCTCGCTGGTGGCTTATTTTCGCTAGCCACGCACGTACGCCCCAAAGGCGAAGCTCTGGCGTTTGGCATTTTCGGCACAATTACTTCCATTGGGTTTCTGACGACCTTTGGAATCCGAGGCAAAGGCCTTGAAGGTGAGGAGTGGGTTGAGGAAGATGGGAGTCAGGAGGAGAGCGACTATGATGATGATGAAAATGATACGCTACGATAGATACGCAACAGGTTTAGATATTGTACAATAGGACTTGCTAGATGCTCGCTTGGGGAACGAGCGATGGCGTTGAGGGCGTTGAATATTGCTAAGGCCATGACAAGAGGGATGGGATATCTGCAATTATGGATTGTAAGTCTAAGGTACGGCTTGATGGCTCCAAATTGTTGGGATGCACCATGCTGCATCTACACAATTCTCTACATTTCGTACATTTGTGCCCGGGACGAAGAGGCCGAGCAATTCTAGCTCAAGGATGTGAAATTCCTAGGACGAAGTCTCTTTCGTTAGTAGTGCTCACGCCGACTATGCCTATTCCCAACCTCTACTTACGACCGGTTAAGGAAGAAGGTAGCTATGAGTTGAGAGGTAGAATACATGAAACCACGACTTCACGTGTTGTCGTGATCACACTTTGCCGGTTCTGTCTTCAACACAACAATCACAATTTCTTCTCAATCCGCTTCAGTTCTCACTCGCGACACAGAGTTCGTTGGAAGAGGCACAATGATTTACTTTCCACCACTGCGGCGCCTTCTGCTACCTGCCATCATCATCCTAACGCTCATCGTTTTCTATCGCTCCAGCTTGCGAGTGCCGACTTTCCCACCCTTGGTCCTTCACTCCTCACCGACTCCGCCCGAGGGCCTCCATCGCTCCATATCAGGTGTCAAGAACCAACCTCTGCCTGTGTTCAATTCCAGCAGCAACTATCTCTCACCACCAAAGCAGTACTTCTACAGCGAGACCTCCGGCAGAAACCGCACAACCTACGCGTCACCATTCCTCAATCCCGCTTTTGATATCCTCTTCAAGTGCCCCGTGGAACCCAACAGATACACGGGCCACATCCGCCTTCCAAACATCGTCCAGAACATCTCTCAAACCCCCCTCGGAGCGAAAGCAGACCATCGCGTCTTCTGGAACCCAACCGTCATCTCCCTTCCTTACTGGTCCAAGAACCAATACCTCCTCGTTAGCCGCATCGTCACGGACGGTAACCACCAAGAAAACGTCCTCTGCGAAGCCAATATCTGCTATGTTGGTTCAGGCGAGGATGCCCGGCCTGGCGAGCTACCTTGTACAGAGGATGATCTTCTCCACCTCGGTCCAGCAGGAGGAATGCGCTGTGTCACGCCTCCTTTCACGCTCAGTGTTCCGCCCACGCCTGCTGAGCACTGCGGAGGCAAATTCGGTACCTACGTCGACATACCGGGCTTTCACGACCCACGAATCTTCTGGAGCGGGAGAGGCGAGCCTCTAATGATGGTCAATACACAGTACTTGAACCCATTGTCCCGAATTATCTTACTACAAGTAACAAGTATATTGATAGATCCCGGTACGCCTGCTTCGGTCTCTGGCTCATCGACCTCCGCACTTTGCACCCGCCTCTCACATCGCTCCTGTCCACCTCCCCCACCCGACCCTCGCTTGGTCCTCTCAAATCCTACGCCTCCCTTACTGAACTCACTCGCAATCCACCTTCGACTCGCTCGGCCATCGAAAAGAATTGGATGCTTTTCTTCCCCTCGACGGGTGAATCGTACATTCACTATGACCTTTCCACGCCACACTCCGGGCGCACATTCGCGAAACTACTCGGCAGCGGGCTCACCACGACGAACTTGACGGAATCACTCGAGACCCCCTGTATGGAGAACCTGGACAAGGACATTACCGAAAAAAATCCTGCTAAGAAAGGGGGAACGTGGCATCAAGCTACAAACTCCCTACGACTGGTACTCTGTAATAGGGGTGATAAAGCCTGCAAGCCTAGCAATCATAACACTGTCTTCATAGCCATCGTTCACCGCAAGCTTCCAAACATTCTGAAACTGCCGCTGCGATACGAACGGTATTTCATCGTCTGGGAGGCTAGTCCACCCTTCAGTATGCTGGGCATCTCGAAGCACCCTTTGCTGATGGCAAATGAGACCGCGAGTGGGTGGTCACCGTCCGAGAATTGGGATGATGACGCTACTAAGCGCGAAATCGTCTCGACTGCCAACAATCCCAAACACAATGCTATGGAAGAGAAGGTAGTCAATGCCACACAACCCTACATTGGGAAAGGTTATTGGGCGTACTTTACGTATACGGTTAGTATCTCCTACGCATGGGGCCGAGAGAGGGACGAGGTCGAGGATAAGAATGTGGGATATTTGGACGATGAGGTTGTGCTCAGTATTGGGGTTGATGATAAAGGACAGACATTTGCTAGAGTGGGGGCGGGGGACTTGGTGCAATGTCTGAGAGCTTGCGAAGGGAAGCCAGGATTCTAGAACAAGGGACAGGACAGGACATTTAAGAAAAGGAGCAAGCATTTACGCGAGGGTACCTCCATCTGCTGTGTTTCTTGATTGGAAGATGTCTTAATACTTTTGTTGCTGACGGTCCTATGCCTATAAAGACCACTATCGATACCAAAGGCGCTAAGATACGGAATAAACTCAACCCCACTTCCCTATTGCTCGCACTAAAGCAGACTTGCGTAGTCATCTTAATCTTGACATTCAAGCGAGTAGATCAGAATGGCCGTGGGCTTCCTCAGCCTTCCCCTCGAGCTACGGACTATCATCTACAACCTCGTCCTTGTCGACCCTTCAACACCCCACCTGCGCATCTACAAACCTAGCCAACCGTTCAGCTATGGAGACAAGTATCTCCACAACGAAGCCAATCTTGCAAGGCTGGGGAAGTTCATGCGGCGTACACGTTCGTTCACGAAATCAATCCTTCCATGGAGGCCACAAAACCCTCACCATACCCGGACTCGCATATCGCTATTGCTTGTCTGCCAGACCATCTACCGTGAAGCGTCTCCAATGTACTACGGGAACAACGCTTGGAAGGTCGGGATTCAAGGGCGGGATCCGTCAATCTCATTGTTCACCGAGTTCCTCAATGCCATTGGGATACGGAACAGAGGCCTCATCCACACGATAATCGTTCTCTCTCGCTTTGGATATTCACACTTGTGGAAGGGCCCGTCAAAGGTGTGGGGCCGACAGGTGCAGAGATGTCAGAATCTCAGGACGGTAGTGGTCGCTATGGCAGGCGTGTGGGCCTTTCCGATGGCTAAGAGGAAAGCGTTTTGGGAGGAATATTGTCTGGAGGTGTGGAGCAGGCAGATTCCGAGCTTGGAGAGTATCCAGGTTTGGTGTCAGGATTACTACGGATCAGCTTCTCCTCTGTATGGGCAACGGCGGGTCGATGATCTGCTTCATGAGCTGGGCCTTATTCCCGAAGGAACTGTTCTCAATCTTGATGCAAACCAGGGATCATGAATGCCGACGAGGCAATGTCATTGGTACAATACAAGAACTAAACTTATCTGGGGCTGCAGCCGTCATGGAATATTAAGGAAGCACCAGGTGATCAGATTGGACCTTGACAACGCCCACTCTAGATGGAAACCTACGTAACAACGCCTAGCCGACTATGGAAAGCTTCAAGAATGCCGATATACTTCTCTGCCATGAACAATTGGGTCGTCCTTGACCCCAAACATGCATGGAATGCTGTCACGTCTTTCTGCTTTGAAGATCGGTTCTTTACAAGCAGTTTCGCTAACACAGCTGGTTGTGACAGGTGACTGGAACACCCCTGGCGGCACCTGGGACTACGGCCACGCCAACAGCGATCTTTGGAATATCAATGGCGGGTTGAACGGCGTGACGGACATTTGCAGCTTCGGCGACCGATTCGGCTGGTCCACGCTACTGTTTGTATTCATTAGTGGAATGTATGACTATGGGCCAGGGATTTTGCATAGCGTGGGTTGACACTGGGGTGTTGGGAACACTTTATGGCGTATCGGCGTTGGCCCAAAGGTTGGGTAGGAGGCAATCTTCAGTGAGGGTACTCTACAGGCTAGACCAACAGCTGGCAAACCTGGATTTTTGATAGCGCATCCTCGTGAATCTAATGCTTTCTGGACTTATGATTATCAGCAATAGTCTCCCATACCCGAGCGGTAGCTTGACTCATTCCAGAGACCCAACTGACCGACGCAATCACGCATTGACGTGTAGGCGATCTTTCAACCAAGACAGGCAATAATCGACGATAAACGTACATGCGAGAACTCTTTATCAAAAGAAGTTATCGTGCAGAAGAGGAATAATTGATAGCATTTTATAGTCGATCGATGTATATTGCTAATCGCGTGTCCACGGACAATACCGTCAATACGTGATTGCGTCGGCTTGTTGGGTATTCAAGATTTACTTAGCTGCCGCTTGGGTATGGGAGACTATTGCCGTATGATTATTGTGAAAAAACTCTGCCCTGTGGCCTAAACTTTCAGTAGTCACGTGCCCTGGTCGGTTCCTGGGATGGGCTTGGCAGGCTTGGCGATCCTGCTCGTCAGTTAAAACTTTGGCGGGGCAGAAAAAGCATCCTGATATATCTTCCATCTTCCTCAGCAAGATATACCAATCTTTTAGTTCGTAACCAATTGCAAGTGTCTTATACCTGTCTGAATTAGCATCATTCACTCACACTGCTTTCCTCCCAGAAACTTCGTGAAGACCTCTGTCGCGCTTCTCTACATGCATTGATCTTTTGCGCCCAGCCCATGAGGTCCGATTCCTGCTGACAAGGCCAATTGGGCTGCCAGCAATAGCCGCATGTGGTCCGCCTTGATCTAGCGGCGATGCTTTCCCTTCGCTTTTCGGCGGCCAATGCTTCAGCACTTCACAGCTGCCGCCCGGTGAAGGGACCATGGCGGCATGCCCTATCCCGCAGTACTGCGCCCAGAAGCGTGCTTCCAGCGATTACCTCCCTTTCGAATATCAAACGGCGGCAGTACACGTCGCCAGCTGACTCCCAGTTCTCTACACGCTCCACTGTCGTCCAGCTGCTAAGCAACATTGGCTCTAAGCGAGAAGTACAACAATACCTTTCACACTTCACTTCGGTCTCCTCGCAACAATTCGCCGTCATCAAGGTTGGAGGAGCCATCATTACCGAACACTTACACACCCTCTCCTCCGCGTTGGCGTTCCTAAACCATGTCGGACTGTTTCCTGTGGTAGTACATGGGGCGGGGCCCCAATTGAACAGGATGCTAGAGGCTGCAGGGGTAGAACCACAATTTGAGGACGGCATAAGGGTAACAGATGGGAAGACTTTGAATCTGGCGCGAAATCTTTTTCTAGAGGAGAACTTGAAGCTGGTCGAGGCGCTCGAGGACCTAGGTGTAAGGGCACGGCCAATTACAACTGGTGTCTTTTCGGCGGACTACTTGGACAAAGAAAAGTACAACCTTGTGGGGAAGATCAAGAAAGTGGATAAGCGACCTATCGAGGCTTCGATACAGGCGGGATGCCTACCCATTCTTCCCAGCATGGCCGAGACCATGGAGGGACAAGTGCTCAATGTCAATGCGGATGTCGCCGCAGGGGAGCTGGCTCGGGCATTGCAGCCACTGAAGATTGTATATCTATCAGAGAAGGGTGGTCTGTTCAATGGTGATACGAATGAAAAGATCTCGGCCATCAATCTTGATGAAGAATACGACGACCTGATGAAGCTGTGGTGGGTTCGTCACGGCACAAGGTTAAAGATCAAGGAAATGAGAGACTTATTGCAAGATCTTCCAAGGTCGTCAAGTGTTGCCATTATCCATCCTGCAGACCTTCAGAAAGAGCTCTTTACTGACTCTGGTGCTGGGACCCTGATTCGAAGAGGGAACAAAGTGCATGTCAACACCCAGATCTCGCAATTTGAGGATTTGCAAGCGTTGAAGGATGTGCTGGTGCGCGACAGAGAAGGCTTAGATGCTAAGGCTGTCGTTGATCGTTACATAGAGAGTCTTGAGGAGCGAGAATTCAAAGCCTTCTTTGATGAAGGAATGAGCGCATTGGCAATAGTCCTTCCGCCGCATGATGGTGCATCGATAGCGCAGCTGGCTACGTTCAGTGTCTCGAAAGCGGCATGGCTAGCAAATCTTTCGGACAACATCATGACCAGCATCAAGAAGGAATTCCCCAAGCTCATGTGGACCGTAAAGCAAGACGACGAGAACTTGACATGGTTCTTTGACAAGGCTGATGGAAGTCTTTGCCGACACGGCGAGGTCTTGTTCTGGACTGGGATTGAGAGCGGAGACGAGGTTAAGGAGCTTATGGTAGAATTCGGGAGGCATGGACGACAAATGTTTGGTGATAACAATCTCGAATCTAGACTAAGCAGGGCAGCGAGAGCAGCGCTTGACCAGAGCGCACGCGCCCAGCAAGCACGAGCGTACTCTACATCATCTCGTCAAGCATCACGAACGAACGTCTTACAGCGGCAGATACAAGCCAGGAGGATAGCACCAGCTTCATCACGTAAATACGCAACCACCACGAACCCGTAGGTGTACTTCCTCTAAAATGAGATATCGTCATGCTCACCCTCCATTAGCAATCCTCCAATCGGGCGGAAGAATTCGTCCAATTTGAAGCCTGCCAGAGTTGCTCTGATAGGGGCCCGAGGGTATACAGGCCAAGCACTGATCAACCTGCTCAACGCTCACAGCAACATGGACCTTCGCCACGTCTCATCACGCGAGCTAGCGGGTCAGAAGCTGAAGGGTTATCAAAAGCGAGACATCACTTACGAGAATCTAAGCGCCGACGATGTCCGACGGATGGAGGAAAAAGGTGAAATCGACTGCTGGGTCATGGCCCTTCCTAACGGTACTCGTTGATCTTCCTTCAAGGCAAAGCGTGTACTCATTGCATTCACAGGCGTTTGTAAGCCCTTTGTCGAAGCCATTGATGCCGTCGGTAACAAGAACACCGTCATCGTCGACCTCTCCGCCGACTATCGCTTCTCGCCCGACTGGACCTACGGCCTCCCCGAATTAATCACCCGCGGCACCATCGCCCGCGCCACCCGCATCGCAAACCCCGGCTGCTATGCCACCGCCGCCCAAATCGGCATCGCGCCTCTCCTCCCCCACCTCGGCGGCCAATCCACCGTCTTCGGCGTCTCAGGCTACAGCGGTGCCGGCACGAAACCCAGCCCCAAGAACAATGTCGAGAATCTCACCAACAACATCATCCCCTACAGCCTGACAGACCATATCCACGAACGGGAGATCTCAGCGCAACTGGGCACGGACGTGGCGTTCATCCCGCATGTAGCCTCTTGGTTCCAGGGAATCCACCACACCATCAACATTCCTCTGTCCTCACCGCTCAGCTCGCGCGATATTCGAAACCTCTACCAGGAACGTTTCGCTGGCGAGCCCTTGGTGCGCATCAAAGGGGAACCGCCAAGCGTCAAGGACATCAGCGGGACGCACGGCGTCGAAGTCGGAGGCTTCGGCGTCCATTCCAGCGGCAATCGGGTGGTGAGCCAACCTCCATCCTTGCCAATGGGGGCTTCACAACCCTCCTCATGCGTCAATCCCAGATTGTGAATGCTGACGCACATGGGACTAGGTGATCAACGTAACGATCGACAACCTGCTCAAGGGCGCAGCGACGCAGGCACAGCAGAACATGAATCTAGCACTCGGATATGGCGAGTTCGAGGGGATACCGCTCAAGGAACGAGGGAGCGGCGGGCTGCAGAGTTTTTGATAGGGTATTATTCAAGATTTCGTCTCGGGTAAAGAGCCACCCCACCCACATTCGATATCTTCCACTTTCGACGGCACTCCCGTGTTCGAAAATCAGCACACCCTACGGGAACCCCTAAGATTCCTCGCTATAAATTTCCCCAGATCCGGTGGGGTCCTCTTCATACCTACATCCTCGGTGCTACATCAACGTTGAATAAGATACTCGGTTTGGACGTCGTTTCAAACCCCCTGATTCGTCTCAAAACCTCACTTGAGATAGGCACGCGAGATCTTGCCCGCCAGTTCAGCCCCCATCAACCCCCTCCCTGACCCCTCCCCACAAACCCGCAATCAGTTGACACTTGACTAATAATGGATGCTCGTCTCTCTTGCCAAAGCGACGTGGTTTTGAGACGCATGTTTCGCATGCGTAATGTGAATCGTTTTCTTGCTTCAGCGAAGCGCCAGAAGATATCTTTTGTGCGAAACTTACACATTAATCGCACAAGAGTCAATCGGAGATATGCTTCTTATGGAAAGTAAATTTCAACGTAAATTTTGCAGGATTTGGGTGATACAGATAGATTGATTTCAAAAATTGGGCTTGAAAAGTAGATTGTTGTTTCGTTCAACCTACACTATGCCGGAATCGGATCCGGAGTTCCCTACACACCTTACCTCTATGAAGTCTACGAAATCGGAACAGACCCCAAGTATACCCTCACCTCAGCACACTGAAGTTTCTAGTACCAACTATCCTCAAAGACCGACAGCTACCAGGGCAGATATTGGCACATATAGCTGCACCTACCACGGCTGTACTCAACGCTTTGATACACCATCGAAGTTGCAGAAACACAAATACGAGGGTCATCGCCAAGTCAGCCCCACGCACGCACGATCCGGTTCAGAAGGCGACATTGGCTCACCTTCTACTGCTGCTCTTGCTGCCAGGAACAGCCAGGCCGGCCCGCACAAGTGCGAGCGGATTAAGCCGAGCACTGGTAAGCCTTGCAACAACATCTTCTCACGGCCCTCGGATCTCACTCGGCACGAAAATACCATACACGATGTGCGTCAGAAAGTTAGGTGCCAGTACTGTGCCGAAGAGAAAACATTCAGCCGTAGTGACGCGCTCGTTCGGCACATACGCTGTGTACACCCGAGATGAAGTTCCCTGGAAAGACGAGCCGGAGAGGAGCTCTGGTCCCTGTGTTACATTCAGCGACGGCTTTGGGTTCGGGCCAGGCCTAGATAGAAATACTGTTTCTTTATTGGAACACCTCGACCGGCAGTACTTACATGTACCCCTCTTACTATCCCAAGCCTACTAGGGCGGGGGGGGTAGCGGCAGATTCCGCTTTTAGTTTTTGTACTCATGCGGCGGGCGTGTTGGGTAAGAGCTGGTTAGCTAGAAGGATGGGATTCCGCACGGGCCTTCAAAGATGACAAAGCTAACATTACGTGAGACTTTAGAAGGAGCAAGATAGCAGGCTAATCCTGAACAGGATATTGTGTTGGACTTAATCTATACCACATTCGGCATTTCACTCGTACTATCCCTGTCGTTGCTGGGCTTCAGATTATTCAGCATCTCAAAGTCGCCATTCCAGGAGCATATAGAAGATGGTGGACCCCCGTGTTTCCGTGTTTCCACACAATGCCACTTCTACCAGGGTCGGCCGTCTGTGAGATTCGACAGGCCAGGACATAATCTTCCTTCCGACTACGACGATGGCTTCTTGGATCCTACCCTTCTGCCTATGCATGCATGCATTGGGAACATTCGCATCGATTCTCTTCTCCGGTGGAACCGTGATTGCCTTTGATAAGACCACAGAGTCCCTTCAGATATTCCGAAATGGTTCAGTGCTTGTCGAGAATGATCGCATCTCTCAAGTCATCAACGACACATCGAGCATTTTCCCGATGCCTCCTGATACGGAGATCGTAAATGTCTCCGGCAAGATTCTCACACCTGGCTTCGTCGATACGCACCATCATTTGTGGCAGTCGCTCTTCAAGACTCTCGAATCGAATGACAGCCTGGCGACATACTTCACCCTCTTCGGAGAGACTGGACCCGCAGAAACTAATTTCACAACCGAGGACAGCTACATCAGCCAGCTGGGCGGTGCACTCGAGTCGCTCAACGCAGGGGTAACAACGATCGTCGACCACGCCCACGGCCTATGGTCCAACGACACAGCCGACGCCATCCTCCAAGCCGACATCGACAGCGGCGCCCGAATCCACTTCGCCTTCGCAATCCACCCACTGACCAACAACTGGACGATCCAGGACCAGATGGCCAAATTCCAAGCCATGGCAACCCAAGGCCTCTACCTCAACACCACCACCTCCCTCGGAATCGCCTACGACCACTTCGTCGACGGCGCAGCCTCCCAAACCGACGCAGTCGTCGACCTCGCAATCGGAAACAACGTCTCGGTCGTAACATCCCACTGCGTCGGCGGTCCCTTCAATTTATACAACGGCCCGGAAATCCTCTCGCCGTTCGGGATCCTCAATACCTCCATCCCCATCATCATCAGCCACGCCAGCTACCTCACAGCCGAGGGCATGGCCATCCTCCGCGCCACGAACCAGTACATCGCCTGCACGCCCGAGTCAGAGCTACAATTGGGCTTCGACACACACAATGTAACGCGGCTGATCCAAGACCAGGCCGCGTTGGGGGTGGATACCAATTTCGGCTTCAGCGCCGATATCATCGGGCAGGCGCGTCTATGGCTGCAGCGCCTGCGCGGGCTGAACTATGAAGATGTGCTAGATAAAGGGTTGTGGCCGAGTAACAACCCCATGAGTGCGAACCAAGCGTTCTTGCTCGCGACGCGACATGGTGGGCTCGCGCTCAGGAGGAACGACATCGGGATCATTGCGGCGGGCGCTAAGGCGGATCTGGTGGTCTTCGATACTACCAAGTCGGCGAGTTTCCTGGGCTGGAACGACCCGGTTGCGGCGGTGATGCTGCATGCGGGCATTGGGGATATTGAGCATGTCCTCGTTGATGGGAAGTTTGTTAAGAGGGATGGGAAGTTGACGTATCCGGACTATGCTGGTGTGGCGCAGAGGTTCGCGCGGAGTGCGGAGAGGATACAGTCGTCGTGGGCGGAGATTCCGCAGCCGCTTTACAGTGATGGGGGTGGGTATGAGTATGGATTGACTGAGCAGGTTGATACGCAGAGGGGTGATGGGACGGGGTATGGGGATTTGGAGGTTGAGGGATAGGTTGCCCATGGCCAGATATGACATCTGGTCAGCACTATCTCCGGATAAATCTCAGGATCTACCGAATGTGTCTATCCATGCAAAATCCCATCCCAAACCCATCGCATCAAACCCATTCGTTCCGTCATGAATGCCCATTCGTAGCGACGCCCCCACTAGCCCTCAACCACTCAACCTGCTCATGCATCATCGCCTCGAATTCCTCCTGCTTAAACACCTACGAAAATCAGCACGGCTCTCCATCCCCATTGTGTAAGCGTGCCACGCCTCCTGGATGTTCTGTAGGATATGTTCCGTGATTGAAAAACAGTTCTTGTTCGGATACGTGTTTCATGTTGTAAGGTATCTGTTGTAATTCCGTCAGGAGGATTGTCGTAAAAGGGGTAGAGCAGGTTGCCGCTTGATTTAAGACTGCTCACAAATTCATAGTAAACTTGGGTCAGAATAAACTCTCCGTTTCGAAACTTGATCAACTCGTTAAATAGTGCATCTCCTATAAGATAACGAATTGCCATCCATAAGCACAGTTGTTAGGAGGGCAGGGTTCTGACCGACGTGACAATCTATGGCTATCTAGTACCAGCGAGCAGCATGCGTAAAGCCTGCGAGTGATGGTGGCATGGATGCACTCCCGATCTTTGTAATAATCGACGGTGGAGAGAAGGAAGAAGAGAGGCTTCCTTATCTCCGAACAAAAGGTGCTAGGGCTTCGCACGCACGTGACTCGCCCGCGTGGCGGAGTCGCGGTGTAACGTATTCGAACACGGAGTAATTGACTTCCGTCGGCTAGATTACTCACAGACTGCATCTTATTCGAAAAGAAATACAGGCCCAGCTGACGCCTGGAGCAGCCACCATGTTGGAAACGAAAATGAACAGTAAGTTTAATTGGTTGGCGATAACATAACTGATCAAAAGATAGAATATTCGACCGTACCTCGGCCGTACTTTCGGCAACAAAACATGCAAAAGGTACTGTACTCCATGGTGACGCTAAAGTCTTGGCGTAGATGAGACCCCACTTCTTAGCTCCAGCCATTTTGATTAACCATTTTAGGAGTGCCGCGCGGTGGTTCCAATTTGGACTAGTACCAATTTGACTGTGAAGAGGCCAGTCTCCATCACCGCGCGCGGCGTTCAGAAGAGGAAATTGGATGCCTGGGACTAAACCCAAGACAGTTGATCTTCGTGGCACAATTTCGCTTCTATTGCTCTGTGTATGAAACCTAATGTCCCAGCTTATAAATCGTTTTACTCCGTTCTGCTCTACGTAGGTTGCACCCCGATGAAATGTCGAAAGACAGATGTATAAATAGAGGTGGCCTAGGAAGCGAGCAGAACACATCAATTCTCAGCTCCAAATTAAACATTTTTCCGATTGCTGAGTTGCTAGATTTACCTTGAACCATTTTTTGGTCTTCTCCTACCACCAGAATCAATATGGTTACAGTCGCAGTCGCCGGAGGCTCTGGTAATGTAGGCCGTACCATCGTGGATGCGTTGAAGGAGAGCCCAAAACACAATGTTATTGTCCTGGTGCGCAAAGTAAGCAGCTGTCACTATAGGTTCTGAGTATTTCTGCAATTCCTTACCAAAATGTTCCATAGGAATCCAAGGCTCAGGAGATGGACGTCCCTGTCTTTGCTGTGGACTATGGCGATGTCGAGTCGGTCTCTCGTCTCCTAGAGACAAACAACGTCCACACCGTGATCTCTGCCCTCAGTGTCAGGGGCCCTGATGAGGGTGCGTCCGAGATCAACCTCGTGAAGGCTGCAGCAAAAGCGGGAGCGACAAAACGCTTCATTGCGAGTGAATACGGTGTCTTGGCCCCCGCTAAAAAGTAAGTATCCATTATGTCAACTTGACACCACCCACCCACGATCCAGAGAAGTACTAAACAAGCTTCCACCAACGATATAGAAGCCAACAGTTGCCGCAGCACGAATTCCGCCTCGCTACGATTGCCGAGTTGCAGAAGACGGACCTCGAGTGGACAAGAATTCACAATGGCTATTTCTTAGATTATTATGGCATTCCCCACATCGAAAGCCACATGATGCCAGTTGTGTTTGGTGTTGACATGGCCAACAAGGCAGCGGCTATACCGGGCACAGGCAACGATACCGTGTCTTTCACATACACTAAGGATTTGGCCAAGTTTGTCGTTGCGGCACTCGACCTTCCGAAATGGGACGAGTCTTTGTTCTGCTATGGGGACAAGGCGACGTGGAACGAGCTTCTGAGCATCGCGGAAGAAATGAGAGGTCAGTTCATTTTTGTTGCAGCTCTTTAGTGTCCGCAAATCGCTGACATGAGCGATAATACTCAGGTTCAAAGTTCACTGTGGCATATGACAGTGATGAGAAGCTTGAAAGAGGCGAGATCACCGAGCTGCCTTCGAACCCTGCGATGTACCCTTTCTTCCCGAAGCAACTCTTTCAGCAATATTTCGGCAAGTTTGGATTGTATGTCACGGAAGGTTTGTTCGATTTTCCGGAAGATAAAACCCTGAACAAGGAATTTCCAGAAATCAAGCCAACCACGGTCAGAGAGATGCTTAGTGTTTGGGTCAGCAAGTAATATTACAACGGTACTCTTGAGAGAAAAGTGTTGGCCAATTGATTGTGAAGAGCTCTTGGAGTACCTTACCGGTATGCAGGGTGGATAAATTAGCTTCAATATGAATACCGCCGTTCTTTGAGCATTCAATACTATCATACTCTGTCTGAGTTGCATGAATATTTCATTCTAAATGACCGTCAACATCTACCCTACTCTCATCACCTAGACCAGCAATACAGGTGCGCCCAGGATACGGAAACAAGCCGCTAGATCCCATGTCTCACGATCCAGAGTTTCTCGATTCTCCCACACTCTCTCCATGATTTTTCGAGCTTCACCTAATGCACCAACCATGCTTAGCTCATCCATCCCTGTGAGCAAATTCCGCAATTCCTGTTTATGACTGCCTGCCTCAGACATACAACCTGCGACGCAGAGTGGCCAGGCTAGTGTCCGTAGGTGGGTAGAGCAGTCGACTGTCGGTAGTAGCTCGAGCATTTGAGACACGCCACAGCGTATTTCTGCGTTGGATGGCTGCCAGCCAGAAACAACAACTGCAAGGTATATGTGTGCAGCGTGGGCCCAGATCCTTGTAGGGATTGTAGACGACCTCGAGGACGGAGAAAGGTGACCGTTGAAGTAAGACCGAAAATTGAGAGAGTTATCTTTCTGAGGGCCTGAAGTTGCCTTGTCGAGGCGAGAAATCCCATCATTCAGGGTACGAGATATATGGCTGGCGCGATCAACAAGTTCAATCGTTGATAATCTAGCAGCCTTTTTCATATCCTTTTTCCATGCATCTAGAAGAGTTATCCGGCTAACTGCGAGCAGGACCCAGTTCTGACAGCCAACGAGACTCGACAATTGGACCGGAACCATACCACAATCTGGCTCACCATTGTCTAGATCGGCAAGAACATGTGGATGATACTCAGTTAAACGAGGCGGCTGCTCAAGGGAAGTGCTGGCAATGATATCGATGAAAACTAGGAGACCGGTAAAGAACCGAAATCCAGCCTGCTCTGGGCTCCAAACGTAGCCGCCATGGTCGAGACCATACCGGAGATGTAGAGTCATTGCATCCAGCACGGCAAGCAGTTTAGGTTCAGACCCCTCTGTGGTGGTACCCTGCCAAATTTCTTCAAAGAGTGCGAGAGCCGGCGTAAGATGTAGGTTCCAGTTGGCGGATCTACTCAGCGCCACCTCGAAGATCAGGAACTGAGTAATGCTCTCCATCACTCGTACCTTCTCAAGTAGCGTCGATTGTGAGCCACGAAAACTTAAATCCTGTATGTCGTGTTGGATCATCTCAAAACACATATCCGTTTGCCTCCCAACTTTCTCCCAGAGCTGAATTTTGCACACGTCATGTTGCCCTGGGTATACGTCAATCAGCGTAAATATGAAGAAGTAAACGCTTAGGCTCATTGCCGAATGGAAAGCAACTCTGCTCCGTCTCAGAAGTACCAGTACCCAGCTACGGCCGGTTTCGTGAAGACCTGGTTGGTAGAACGGGAACAGAAGGGGGAACACGTAGTCCAAGTACTTCATCAGGAAATCGAATTCGAAATCCCGACCGCGTGACAGAATTGGGAGATGGTCGTGGACTTCCTCGTACTCGTCTAGAAAACCGAGTACGGATGCAATCCACTGTATCCTATCAACCTCCTTCGGAGCTGGTGGATTCAATCTCGGGGTAGCTTCTAGTGTCGATAAATGCAGAGTTTTAATATTTTCGTTTGGTTGATTTGAATCTTCAACTGTTCCCGCCTCCATGTTTGAAGAGGACCCAGTTACATTGTTGTATATCGTGTGGATCTGCGGCTGTCTTAGCATAGAAGTCTTATCTATGAAGTCTTGTCCTGATTCAATGATGAAGTTCCAGCCTCCTGTATCAGCTGTGGTAACCTGGGCTGTATGCCTCTCTCGCCGGGTGTCCGTGCGTCGCTTAATCTGGGCTTTGATTCTCTCCGTCATTTCCCTCTGTTTCGTCCCTCCATCCATCCAGTTTGGCCTGATGGTGCCACCATGACAAGGAATGTCCAATGCGATGCAGTTTCTACATTTGGGTCTGCCCTCATCGCACTTCTTTCGGCGAAGGCGACAAGTCCAGCAGCCACCCCCGCTCTTCCTCTCGCTAGCCATCAGCGAACACTAGCTCGGTTGTTCATCGTTTGAATTTAATTACAGATGCAGGTTACCATGGTTTGTGGAGGAAGTGGAGTCCAACAAAAATGGGTTGAGAGAGAGAGTTGTTGATAAGTAAGGTGTCATGCAAAGATTACGAGCCTGAGAGATAAAGCGCCAACAGCAGGGGTAACGTAGATCACCACGTCATTCCTACTTGCACGTTATTCCCACCTTTTTACTGTCAAAATCGCGATTTTTCGCGATTTTCAACTTATTGTAGCTTTATCACAGCTTATCTAATAATAATAAAATTATAATATAATATAGATTAAGTAATTATAAAGTTATAATATTATTTATATCAAGATCTATTAATTAATAAGTTTATAAGAGTAATCTAAACTTTTATTATATAAAAGTAACTTTTTTAACTCGATAATTATACAATAATTATTATATTTTCTATATTAAATCTAATAAGTAAGATATTAATAACTTAAACTTCTATTTTTTATTTAGAATAATAATACTAAAAGATTTTTATAAGACTTTTTAAATTAAATTTAGATTAAATTATAAAATTATATCTTCTAAATTAAATATTTAAAATAGAAATATATATTTATATTTAAAATATAAGATACTTGTAATATAGTATAAAAAGCATAATAATTATTATATAGTTATTAAATTAAAAAAAGTTACTTTTATATAGTAAAAATTTAGATTATTATTAATACAATAGCAGAGTAAATTAATATCTACTATAAACAAGAATAACAAATATAAAGAAGAGAAACTTCTCTAGTTTATATTTAATTAAAAAACACAAATAAATTTATTAATTGCAAAGTTTTGACAATAAATATATATATAAGTGTTCTATTTTTATTTTGTATTATTTTTAGTCTTTACTTTTATTATTAGCTATATAATTGTGTTAATATATTTAGCAATAATAATATAGAAAGAATATTAAGTTGTTAAATATTATTATTAAATTCTTATCTTTTTCTCGATAATATTTGCAAATATATTGTATAATTATAATACAAAAATTTAAAGAAACTTAATTTAAATAAATCGAATAAAATACTATTATATTATAATTACTTTTATAAATTTTAATCTTGTTATTTAATTCGAATTTGTATTATATATAAATTTAATACTTATTATTATTATTAATCTAACAATTTAGATTGTTCTCTCTATATATATTATTTCTTGCAAATATTCAAAACACATAAATATTATTATAATAGAATAGAATTTAAAGCAATTTGTTAGACTAGTACTTTTGTAAGAGATATTAGAGATAAGTTATGCTATTAAAGAGATTTGTAAACGTCTTTAGACAATGCAAGCAATTACTTAATAACAAGAATTGCAATTGTAAATAGTTTTATATTTAATAAATCTTTACAAATAATTTAATAAATTAAAGTAATAATAAGTAAAGACTTAAGATAAATTAAACACAATCTATAAGAAAGTTGCATGTGAAAGCTATATATCTTTCTATTATCTAGAATCTAAGATGTTTAAGATATTTAAAATCTTAATTATTTTAATTATCTTAATTATCTTAATCTTGTTAATAGATTTTTTCTTTTTAATTATCTTGTAAAAATCAATATATAACAAATAGTACTTAATAACATGCGACTTGTAACATAATTGCGTTAAAAGTATTTGCAAGATATTTGCGTATTTTAAATATTTACAAGAAGCAATATATATAGAGAGAACAATTTAAATTATTAATTAATATAACTATTATTATTTTTAATTAAGATTAATTTTAATAAAAATTATACAACTATAAATTATATTATTAGATAAGCGAAAATATTAATTTATTGCAAAAAACTAGCAATCTTATATTGCTTTTATTTCTATTTTTAAATTGTATTTTTATAAGTTTATTATAATTTATATATTTAGAATATATTAAATTGTATTCGAAAATTTATCTATTTATATAAACTTATTGTAATATTAGTTTTTAATAAATAACTAAATATATTAGTGCTAAGTTCTTATAGTAGCAACTTAACGTTATATAGAGTTTTCTTTCTAAGAATTTCTTTCTAGAATTTTTGCAAATTAATGTCTTTCTAAATTATAGTTCTATATACTATATAATCTTATCTTGTATATATTAATATAGCAACGTCTTATTATATATATATTATATACACCCCGAACTTAGGATTGGTGATTGCCGTTTTCGATCGGGAAAGGGAGCAGGGCCGCTTTAGAGGGAGCACCGAGGGAGCAAGGGGGAGCACCGAGGGAGCACCGAGGGAGCAGGGGGAGCACCGAGAGAGCACCAAGGGGCAGTGCAGGGGCTGAGCAGTTGTGATCCTGAAATGGCTCCATCGACATCGGCTTAAGCTGCCCTCTTTCTTCTTTTACTATTTTGCCTCCTGCCTAGATCCCTCCATTTAGTACACCCTTGCGCAATAGCATTATTTACCCACGCACTCAAACTTACTCAGAAAACACAAGGTGATACAAAAGGATCCAAGTTTTGATAATATTCCTAATTCACAGTTGTGTAAAAGCCGGATACCCCCTCTGCGAGACCCAGTAGAGAATCTTGTTCTCTCTGAGTTGTTTGAATAACGCTAAGAAAATCTGAGAATCGCTCTAGTATAGTATAAGACAATAATCGTTAGGAAAATGAGCAAGTAGCTAATTGGAAGTCTTATCCATCCACGGGTCGTCCTGAGGGACGGCATTGAGTCTTTGGTAGAGTCTGGTAATCAAGCTTTTAGTTGCTACCAGAGTCTTCCGGGTAGGGTCGATGACGACAAATGGGTTTCAAACTTCCAGACCCGTCAAAATGGGACGAAAGATATGGTATTGTGCCTATCTGTGGTAAGTCCGAAAAAATTCGACACGTGAAGCCAGCCGAACGAGCACTTATAAGGATTAGAGTGCTGCTTGGTTAGAGTTTCCAGTACCCTACATTAGCTCTTTCGAGACCTTTTGCGAGGTCTTCCGCTTCTACGGCTTGGTGCTTTGGCTTCAGCACTCAAGATTTCCTTTGGTGACGAGTCCACACTATCAACATTATCGATGCCATTGCCTCTCACACCCCGTCGGGATTCCAGTATGGAGATTATTCTGGCAACTCTAGGGTCGTCATTTGAGCTAAAGGCGCCTGTAAAAATGTCCAACGGAGTCAAATAGAGCGACGTACTTGGTTCAACTTCGCTACGAGGGAGTTCTTGTAGATGGCCCCAGTACGGATGGACGTCTCCGACAACGATAATGGGTAAAGATGGGCTCCTTGGGGGGGCAGGAATGTCGAAGGCAAATTCGCTTGATTGCGATGTTCGCCCGGATGATCGCCATTGTCTCTGGATCGGACTTTTGGCTTCGCTTGCCTCAGGCCACTTTTCTGATTGAAATTCAACAAGTACATTGGGGTCTGCACCATGGCTCGCAAACAGTAACAACATCTCGAGCAGGCCATTTCGCCAGTAAAGTCTACGCGCATCCCATGTCTCTAGGGATCCATTTTTTGAGATCACGAGCTGATCTCTCGCATAGACAATGTAAGCTCGAAGCGAGAGTTGCCATGGAGACTCTCCGTCGAATGGTAGGTTGACATCTGGATAGTCTTGAAGAAGAAGTTCTAAAAGCTTCGTTGAAGTCACACACCTTGGCTTCCTGAACTCCTTGTGCTCAAATATCGAGACGAAATCATCAGGGAGGGCGAAAAACAGTAAAGGTTTACCCGTTGCATGAAGAGCCCCTTGTCGTTTCTTCTCTTTTATATATAGATACAGATCGTGCATGACCGCGGAAGAATAAAAGTTGAGGTGCGCAGACGGTGGCTGCTCTCCTATTAAATGAAAATTTGTGACGTAATAGCCCGACCAATGCCTGCCAGATTCAGAGAGTAAGGGAATTTTGCTCTGATGTATTATCATCACACGGTCCAGTTCCTCGAGCAGAGCTACTTGTGCTTTTGATGTGCGCGGGTCTGCTCTCTTGGAATAAGTTACGCAATTGGCAATCGCATCAAACCGAGTCACCGAACTGATGTCTTTCAAAGTCTTGATTTTTCTTACTTCGGCTGCCATCAAGGCAATGTGTGCGTCAAAGTTCGTTTCAGCTTGTGACGCGAAGTTGACAAGGTCTTCCTTCGAGTTTAAAAGCTCTTTGACTGTCTGATGAAGGAACTGAATAGTGTCGATGGATGAATAAGCAGGCTCAGGGTCTGGTTTTTCATTCCTCGTGACTTCTATAAGCCCTACACAACGACTCCTTAGTCTTTTTAACATGTTTTGACAGGTTGCATTATATTGCGAGACTGTCATATGGCAGACTTGAGATTTCATTGCTTCGTCAAAGCCCTGTTCAGCGAATGCAAAGGTGAGAAGGTCTAGAGGCTGGAGTGCACCCAGCATGATTAGGAAAAGTTTTGCTGCTTGGGTACGATGAGCTGGCGTGATCTTCTGGAGCATTCTCGCATATAGGCCTTCGAGCGTCGGCGGAAGCTCCGCGAGCTTAAACTGCAATTCTGGTAGAGTATCTCCGTCCCGAAGGCCTTCACCAAGAGATTCTGTTACGAGACGAACCCACAGAAAAACCCCAGAAGCTTTGTCCACGATTTGTGGGATTAGTGAGTTCGTCCTTTCGTTGTCTCGATCCATGAGATCCTCGTCATCGTAGCTTCTCAGAGTGTCTGCTGTGTAATTTGCAATGTCATACTTCGTTAAGTCCTGAACCTTCAGCTGTTTACAGTTCCGAAAAGCATGTTCATACGTGCGGTATGGGCGACTCGAAATACACGCTTTGATTCGGACGCGTTGGCGTTGAAAAGAGGATACTATGCTCTTCACGATCTCAATGATCTCTTCGTCCCTTCCCTCGTATTCATCTAGTCCGTCTATGAACAAGCAAATGATCACTTCGTGAAGAGTTTGTTGAACAAGTCGTTTAAACGCGGCTAAGAGTGCGTCGATGGTTGGAGAAAATGCGTCGTATTCCTTTGAAGAAGCATCGGCCATTAGTGCTGCCCACTGTTCTGGGAAAGCAAATGGTATGAGACTTCTATTCTGCCGGAGAATTTGCAGGAGGACCGTCCGAAGAAGACCGTGCGTTGACTTCTGTACTTGGGTGCCTCTGTCATGAAAGAAAAAAGGGGCTACACATGGTTTTGAAGTTTTAGCATACTCGCTGAGATATTCGTTTGTGCAGTCATGATCCACAATATGCTTCATCAGGGTGCTCTTCCCGCTTCCCGCTTTCCCGGAGATCCAGAAAATGCCTTCTCCGCATCGGAGCCAATCGATAAATCCGTGAGAGACATCCTCAAAAATCCACTGAAACGTCTTCTTATATGCCTCTTGGATGTCCTCAAAACGCTGTTTTATCTCAGGAAAACTCAAGGTGTCCAAAATGCCTTTCCAAGATGTCAGCATCAAAGGAAAGAAAATCATTCGCAACCTCCACATGACATACGATCTTCGGACCTGCAGATCAACTTGTCCCCTATACCATGGAGTCAGAACGCTTTCCTTCTTTTTAAGAAATAGCCACTTTCTAAATGAGACGAAAAAGTGCATTTTAAAGGCAAGCCCACAACTCAACATTCATGTAGAGGGTTCATAGCTTTACGCAAAGTCCTCAGACGTACTTGCTCGTTTATCTTCATTGGCGGTTTCAACTAGCGTCCTAATATGGTCTGCAGTCCTTGCATAACCAATGTCATGAGTATCACGGTACTTGCACATTGCTATGTGGTCGGCGGGAATGCTGGCAACCGAGACGTTGAAGCCATCAGTAACAGCGGAGGCTTGCGGGACAATCTAGTTGAATTAGTGTGCTGAAAAGACTTCGTAACGATATTATCAGCGAGCAAAGAGAATAGATACCATTCCCGTACTTGTCGGTTCCTCTTCATAGATACAAACAAGCAGTAATTTTGAACTAATGGAGCCGAAAGAGTTCCGCTGATGCTCGAGTACATCAGAATCTTGCTCAAGGGTGCCTAGTAGGTGTGGATTCGGCTGCCTAAATGCAAGCTTGGCAATTCCGGACACTAATTGACCAAGACCTGCCTTGTCACTGCCCCTGTGTGGTGTTCCGAGGAAGACTATACCCTTGGTGCACTTGTAGATAGCTCCAAGGCCTTCGTTCTGGTTGTTGTGAAGATATTCTGCAGATCTGATGAGAGCCTTTTGATCTGAATCAGCATCCTTCGCTGGCTCAAGGCTTATTCTGTGTGGCTGTTCTACCTCTTTAACAACGAGACCCCCCAAGCTATGTGCGACGAATACGAGTGTGCGATTGATCTTCATCCTCAAACATTAGCCATTGTATTTTGGTCCGCAACTGTACTAACCAGATGTCTATCCCTCCTTATCCGGGCGATATCACTAAGTAAGTTTTGAGCGTGGCCAAATATGCTGTTGTGACTGGTAAAGGACTTTATATTTGCGACGGTTGAGTCGTAGCCCCATGTTATGATTCTCGTATATGGCAGGTCTTGAGGAAGTAGGTCGCGTGGCCAACAGACCCCGTCTTTGGACCAAGTATCAATAGCATCACCGCGTAAGCCGTGGACAAAGACGATATCAGCGACGGTGCCTACGGCACTGTCATGAACCACCTGAGGACCCTGTTTCGCCATGAATTTCGCCTTGCTCCTTGTTGAACAGGCAATGCGCAAACGCACCGAAGTCGACCTCCACGATACCGCGAGCTAGCCTTATAAAGGCTAGACTAGGTGGCAGGAAGGCCGGTAATGACGTGCATCTGAAAATCAGCCTATCCTAGCTACCCCTTCTTTGGAAATTTCCATTCCTGTTTTCTGAAATCCAGTTAAAGCAGCTTCTTCACTATGACGCAAATCTATGAGCTCACAAGAGCTTCGGCCGTACTAGCTTGCACACCAATTGTTGAGAAAATGGCGGCGACGGCGCCATAGAGATATTCAAGACACTCGTTGAAATGAGAAGTAATGTCAAACGCCATAGACCTGAGGGGAGAACTGCCCTTATGAGTGCAAATATAAACCATTGTACCCATTGCGCAAGATACTTGTTGCAAGCTGGTGCCGATCCGAATATTGCCAGTTCGACTGGTGATGCTGCTATCCATTTCCCCAGTATGTACGATGGGCACGCGATTCTGCATCAACTTCTAGCTCGTAGTGCCAATTGCTCAGCGAAGATAGACCCCCTAGGTGCTACCCCCCGTACCCCACCAATAGGAGCTGAGCACATCAATTGTTGGGGCCTGCTATGCTAACTCATATTCTCTGTATTCCCCTTGACCTAATCCTGCTCTCCGTGCTCTCTCCGTGCTCCGTTGATGCTCCCTTTAAAACAATAACACATTTTTATTGCCGTTTCCGTTTGGGCAAAGGGAGCTCGACCGGCTCCGAGGGAGCACCGAGGGAGCACCGAGGGAGCACGAGGGAGCACGAGGGAGCACGAGGGAGCACCGAGGGAGCACGAGGGAGCACGAGGGAGCACGAGGGAGCACGAGGGAGCACGAGGGAGCGCATGGGAGCAGAAAGGGAGCAAATGGACGAAACGGGCTTTAGGGCGCGAGCAACACGGCACAGCCTTACTCAGTTATTAGTTATCATAGGTTTCACTCGGAGATTACTATATATTTATATATAGTCTTATAGTATTAAATTATCTTAATTTAAAAAGCAATTATTTAACAAGATAATTAATTTAATATATAATATAAGACAAAATTTAAACAACAACAAAAGATACAATATGTTAGTATCTTAAAAACAATAATAATACAAAAACTTAATTTGTGTTTAACATAATTACAAGACTACAAACTATACTATAGAAAGAAATTTTACAAAAAGAAGTTTTGTAAAACAATAATATTTTGTTGTTATTATATTTCGATTAGACTAAGTGTTAAATCGAATTTTGGTTTTAACTTTAGAAATTAACTCAACTTATTAATTTTAATATTAGGAATCAACTTAAAACTTAATTCGATTTCTATTGTTTTAAAATTGACTTAATTCGATTTAATTTAAGTTTCAATTCCAATATTAGAAATTAAATCGAATTGTTAAGAATGTTAAGAATACTAAAAATAGTATAAATTTAATTTAAATTTAGATTTAGATTTTTTTAATTATTTTCTAGATAATGCACATTAGTAATATATAATATAAAAACAATCTAATATACTTATTAATTAATTTAAATAGATTAACTATTTTTAAATAAAATTATCAATTAATTGTTACTAAAAATAATAGTCTTAACAATTCGAGTCAATTTTCGAGTTAAATTTCGATTCTAAGTATAGAAATTAACTCGAATTGTCGATTTTAACTTTAAGAATCGAATTGTTAAGATTTAAATCGAATACTTAATTCGAACTTGATAATTTAATTCGACGCAATTAATTTAATTTCGATAAAGAAATAACTATACAAAGCTATTTGTTAAAGAGAAAATTAAAAGATATAAACTTTAAACAAAGCAAGACTTTTGTATTACTTAAGCAAAAAACAAATATCTCGAAAAATCTCTTTATAATAATAAAATTAAAAAACAAGCTTGTATTATTTTTGCAAAAACAATTTTGATAGCAAAATACAAAAAATAATAATATTAATAATATTAAAAAAGCAACGCTTTACGCAATTAATAAAATCGATTAATTTAAATTTATATTATAAAAAAAACTTTAAGAAATAAAAAAACTAAATTCGAAATGCGCAAATTTTTTTTAAAGTTAGCAAAAATCAATTTTTATAAAAAATCTTTAAAATTTACTAAATTCAACAATTTCTTTGCAATATATTAATAATTTAATAGAAGAATTATAAAAATAAATACAAAAATAAAATTAAAAAATAAGACTAAAAACAATTCATACAATATATAATAAATTTTATCGAAGATTTAATTTTTTTTTTTTTTTTTGCAAGTATAAGAATAATAAGCAACTTCTATTACAAATATTAATAATATATCTTGATTCTCGAAACTCTAAAAATAGATCTTGATAAATATATTAAATATATTAAATATAATTATTCTTTATATTGCTTAAAAAAAGATCTTCGAAAAAAATTAATAATATAACTTAACTTTTCGAGATAAAAAATATACTAATTGCGTTAATATAATATATAGAGAGTATATTACTTTTAAAATCTAAAACTAAAAATAAGATTTCTAAAAAAGAATTGTTTGCAAAATTTTGCAATAACTTTAAAAAAAGTTTATATAATTAAAAATAAGAAAAAATTATATTAACAAATAGAATTTGCAACAATTTAATAACAAAAAGTTATTAGAAAAGTACAAGCAAACTTCCTTTTTATAACTTAGAGAAAACTAATAATGAGGTGCGTAATAAATATATCTACTATAACTACAATAAGAAAAAATATATCTCGAGAAAATATTTAAAATTTTCTAAAAAAAATTGCAAATAAGAATAATTAAGAGTTTTTAACAAAGTTTTGCAATAGATATTTAGAAACTATTTTTGTTACAATCTTTTATTAAAGAGATTTTTAATAATTCGAAAAACTAAATAAACTTGCAATAATTATAATTGCAATTGCAAATTAAAAGTATAAAATAAAGATTTTATTTATAAAACAATTAATATTTGTTAATATAAAATAATACAAACAAAAAAGTCTTTCTAATAATAACATTTATATTAATTGTATTAATAAATAACTAATAAAGTTGTAATATTTTAAAAAGATTTAGCATCTTGCAATTAAAGTAAAAGTAATATAATCGTTAAGTTGAATCGAACACTGTTTTCTTAATTTGATTTATTCTCTTGGATTTCGTAGAATTGAGTTAGAATTAAGACGCGAACTCGATCTTAGAGTTGAATTTTGTCGAATTAATATTAAGAATTCAAGTTAACTTCGTCGCATTAACATTCGCTTATCTTATCTTATCTTATCTATGCGCTAATTCGATTAGGCTAGCGCAGAATTTACGTTAACTTAATTAGACTAGCGCAAAGTTTACGCTAATCGCATATAATTAGCGCGTTACGTAACGTTATGTAATCGAATAAATTGAATTAAACACTTAACGCGCATTCTTCGCTCGTTTGATCTTGTTAAGCTAGGAAATTTGTCTAATTCTAGAATTAGGATTAAGCGAGTTAATTCGATTGAATTGAAATTCGATCTAACAATTACGCTAAACAAAAGTATTTACATTTTAGAAAACTTAATTTGTAGAATTCTATATTACAAAAATAAAGATACGCAATAATAAAGAACAAAAATATATATTAAAACAAATCTTCTATATATTTAATAAGATAGTTTACAATATTGTTGTTGATTTTTTTTAAATAATAGAGACAAATCTATATATTAATTAACATATATTAATTTAACGCTATTAAATTATAAAGAATATAATTGTATTAAAATCTCTAAAAGATTTTCTAAAATCTAACAAATTTGCTTTTGTATTTGCTCTAATTTGTCGTAATTTTAAAACAAATAAAAAACTTTAAATATGCAATATATTTTAAAAAATACAATATATTGAGAATTACAATAATATTTTTAATCTAAAAAATATATTTATTTTTCTTAAATACAAGAATAAGAATTATAGTATTAATTTACTATTACAAAAAAGCTATTATATAGATTACTCTACTTTCTCTCTAAAAAAAAAGCTCGATATTTTACAAAATTATTTTCTAAAGAATCTAATATTAAATAGAATTTGCAAATCGATTAGTTTTATAAAAGTATTTGTACTATTTATATTAAAGAAGAATAATAATTTAAAATTGTATATTAATTATTGCAATCTTAATATAAGAACAATTAAAAACAGATATTTTCTCTCTCTTATTAAAGAGATGCTAAATTTTCTAATAGATACTATATATTATACTAAGCTAGATTTAAAGAATACTTACTATTAAATTTGTATTTATTAAAAAGACAAATAAAAGATAATTTTTTAACTATAATATAATTACTTCGAATATGCAATAATATTATTTAAGTTAGCAAATATTTTAGCTACTTTTTAAACTTAAATTAACAAAGTATTGCAAAATTTAAACTAATTATATTTATATAATATATCTCGACAATATTCTAATTTATCTTAAAATATAAAAGAAGTATTAAAAGTATATTTATTAAATTCTCGAAAAACTATATTTATACAAGTTGTATATTAAGTTATTTAAATTTTTTTTTATAATAATTTCGATTAAATTTTTAATATATATTATTAGCAATTATAGTATATTAATAGATTTGCATTGTATTAAGTTAATTACAATATAATTTTAGTTAACTACTCTTTATAAATATTAAAGTGTTTCTAAATTTTGCAAACTTCTATTAAAAATTTATTTAATATTATATAAAGATTATTCAAGCTTTAATAGAGTTTTTAAAAGATAATAAACAAGAAAAGTAAAACAATTTCTTTGTATTTAACAAGAATACTATAACAATATTTAAAAATTTAATTATTGTCTTTATACAAGCATCTATATTAATATATTTCGATTTTAAGAATTATATTTATGTTGAAACTAATACTTTGAAATTTGCTATTACTACTATTTTTTTGTAGCTAATATATTTTATAAATAGAATTAATTAAACAATCTAATATTTTGTAATATTCTATTTAAGAAAGATAATTTTTGCAAATATATAATACGAAACTTATAATTGAAAATTGTTTGCTATTGTTACTAATTTTAAACAATAAATATACTATTTTAAAAGCAATTAATATTTAATTATTATATTAACAAATTAACACAATCTTTGTTACTTTATAAAAATAATATTGTTAAATTATTATTAAATACAATAAGTTTTTTCTTTAGCAAAGTATAACTTCGAGATTAAATATTGTATTAAAAAAATTAATTTAGCAATTAAACTATTATAGCAATTAAATTATAAAAACAATACAAATAATAAGATTTGTTTATCTATCTTTTAAAATAAGTTAAAGAATATTACAATTGCAACTATTAAAATAGCTCTTGTACTAACAAGAGATGTTACTAGAGCGCAATTGCTTTTATACTTTAACAAAATCGAAGTTTTTAGAATCAAAAAACTTAATAACAAATTGTCTAAGAAATTTTTTAACAAAATAATTTTAATTAAAAAAGATATAGATATTAAAATAATAAAAGAAAAAATTATAAATACAATTCGAAGTGCTATAATTTAATAGTTGCGCTATAGCAATATTCGAACAATATACAAAAAAAAAGAATTATTTTAAAAATCTATTTTTCTTATTACTAATTAAAATTAAAGAACTTTAGAATAAGAATTTTATAATTCTTAAGATTAAGAATAGTGTAATCATGAAATTAAGTCGAACATTTTTTTCTTAATCTAACTTATTCTCTTAAGTCTTATTGAATTGAGTCAAGGTCAAGACGCAAACTCGACTCTAAAGTTGAGTTTTGTCGAGTTAATGTCAAGAACTTAAGCTAACTTTGTCGCGTTAGCATTCGCTTATCTTATTTTATCTTATCTATGCTCTAACTTCATTGAACTAGCACAAGATTTACGCTACTTATATATAGTTAACGCGTTATGTAATATTACGTAATCGAGTAAGTTAAATTAAATACTCGAATTAAGTAAACAATAAAATTATACTTTTTATAAAGAATTTTATAAATATTTATTTTAAAAAGAAACTATTTTACAAGTTTACAAATCTATTTAAGATTAAGAATATTATTAATAAATAAATATATTGCTTGCATCTTTCTAAAAAGTAATAAATTTTTTAAATTTTTTAAATTTTATTGTTAAAATTGTATTATTGAAATACAAATATAATTGTCTTAAAAGATATAATATTTGTTAACAAAAATAAAAAGTAAAAAATTAAGAATATTTTTAATAACAAGTCGAAATATAAGAAACTATAATATTTAATAAGATAGAATTTTTTTATTATATAAGAACAATTATATTTTTTAGAAATTCTCTAATATATATATAGCGAAAACTAAAAGAATATTATATAAAAAATTCTTTTAATATATTAATATCAAAAATTAGAAAATTAGGACTTTATATTTGCAAAAGAGATTTTAACAAAAATAAATAATATTTAGAAATAATACTTAATTACGCAATTAAAGCAAGAATATATTGCAAATAATATATATAAGTTAGATTAAAGTTTTTCTAATAAATTAATTGCAATATTAAAAAGCTATAAAGATACTATATAAAATACACTTAAATATAATTATTTCTCTTACTTCTACATTGTTAATAAAGATTTTTATATATTATTATTTAATATAAGCTTTAAAGATTGCGTTGCTCTTTATTGAAAATATCTCTCTTTCTTTTTTACTTATTTTATTACTTCTAGCTATATATCTTCTTTATTATGATTTAAAATGTATATATATAGATACAACAACAATAAAATATACAATGTAGTTAAAGATAATTGTCTAAATTTAAATTAATTTGATTTGATAACTTTAAGAAATTATATATTTTAGAGTCTTAAAATATTAATATATATTTTGATATATATATATATATTAATATTGCAAAGTTGTTAATATAAGAAGCTAATTGTTTAACTTTTAATACTTTAGTAATTATATATTATAATCTTAAAAGTTATATATTATTAATTTTGCAATTGTTGTTATATAGTTTATATTATATAACATTTTAAGTTATATAAATTGTAGAAACAACTTATTATATATAAAAAAAGCTCTTATCTAGATATTTATATTAGTGTAATCGTTGGATTGAGTCGAACACTTTTTTTTGTTTGATCCAAGAATTCTGATAGATTTCTTCGTTTAACCCAAAGCTATATTAATTAATTGCGCTACGTAGAATAGTTCAAATTAAGTAATTATTTCTTTACTTGAAAGCACGCTAAATTCTCTACAAAACAACGTAATTTTATAAAATACGTATAAAATACAAGAAAGTTATAATTTTTTTAAAATTTAAGGTTTTTTAAAGTTAAGCTTCTCGAGCCCAATTACTTAGCGATTCCCTCGCGAAATCGAGCCCAACAATTAGACTAATTTATATTGCTTTTTTTTTATAAAAATAAAATTAAAAGAGTTTTAAAAATAAAATAAATAATATTGTTCTTAATAGAGTATTCGAGCTATATTAAATCTATAATTTCTTATTAGAAAAAGCTATATTTGCAATAGTCGAATTAATAAATTTATTATTTTTGTTAAATTTTTTTAAAAAAAAAGTATCAAGATTTGTATAGTAATATATTATACTTAATATTTTTTGCTAAACTTTATATAGATATTGCAAACTTATATTAATATAAGTTAGCAGATTTTTCTAAATTAAATGCAAAGTCGACTTGTTATATTTAATTTATATATATATAAATTGTAAACAAAATCGAATTTGTAAAGCAAACTTATTTTAATTAATTTTAGTATTATTGTTATTATAAATATATATATTAAACTTTAGCAAAATATTAATTTACTTAACAAAGTATTAGAATATCAAAACGCACTAGAATATAAATTAAAAGGTATACTAATAAAAAGAACTTATAGATTTGCACTTTTTAATACAATAGTTATATTAACAATTTTTTATTTTAATATACTACAAATATAAGCAAGCGAAATAGAATAAAATAAATGTTTACTTAATAATTCGACTTCTTTTAAGATTGAAAAAGATAATATAAATAAAGCAAATACAAAAGTTTGCACTTGCTAATCAAAACGCAAAAAGAGAGAGAATATAACGCTATATTTAAAATAAAGTACTATAATTGTTAGTTACTTTAATACAATATTGTTAAAATAACTATATATAATATATTTATATTAGTTAAGTTACAACAACAATTTGCAAAATATTAGCAAATTTAAAAATTACTCTTAATTATTTGTAAATAATATAAAAATAGCTAAGAAGATTTACTAATATTATAAATACTATATATATAGTTATTGTTAGCAATATAAGCAACAAAATAAATATTGCAAATATTTATTGCTTTATTATAGACTAATTGTTGATTTAATATTCGATCTTAACTTTAAAATTAAATCGAATTGTTAAGAAATCGAATAAAATCGAATAATCTAAAGAAGCTAGCTTATTACTATAATAAGTTTAGCTTAGTCGAAAAGTTACTATTTTAAGCAATTCGATTTTAAAAAAAAATCGAGAAATCGAATCTTAATACTCTTACGTAATATTTTTGATTTCTTGCGATTAGTCTACTTTATTATACAAATTTAATATATTAAAAAAAGATAAGAGTAATAGTTTATAAATAAATATTATTAGTATATTAATTATACTAATTTAATCGAATTAAATAAAGAAATTTAAAATAATTTATTAAAGTTAAGTATTATATATTGTTGTATTATTATATAATAGATAGAACAAAAATACAATGCAAATATAGTTTACTAATAAATTTTACAATAGAGAATAATATTCTTAATAGAATAAGTTTTTTTGTTTGTTAATATAAAGTAAATTTACAATAAAAAATTTGTAAAAAACAACTAAAACATATTACAACAATATACAAGAAAAGTTAAGATTATTACTTAATTTTATTTCTTTAAATATAAAAGAAGAATAAAGAAAATAAGTAGAAAGAAAATCTTTTATAGATATTATAATGTAGTTTCAATATAATAAATATATATTTACTAGAGAGAGCAATATCTATAAAAGAGACTTTTCTATTATTTAAATTTTCTTCTTCTTCTATACAACAAAAGATAACAACTATTATTGCTATATACTTTTAAATTATTATTTGTTATATATAGAACAACAATTAAGGCGTAAAGTACGCTAATTTAGTAATATAACAATAACAAATGCTTGTTGTTCTAACAAGTACAAAATACTTTATTTTAAAGATTAAAATATAAAAGAGAGAGACAATTGTAATATTAGCTTTTAATAATTAACTAAATATTTTAGTATTACATTCTTGTAATAGCAACTTAATATTGTATAGAGTTTTTTCTTTAAGAATTTTCTTCTAAAAAAATTACAAATTAATATTTCTTTAAATTATAGTTCTATATACTATGTAGTCTTATCTTGTATATATTAATATAACAATATCTTGTTATATATTTGAGTAATTACTATAGAAATATTATCTAACATTTTTAACATATTACTTTCTAGATTGTTAATATATTACTCTTTTTACTAAGTTTAATCGAGTAATTTTTAAGATTTAGCGTGTTGTTTGTTTATATAATTGTTGTTGTCGTTGTTGTCGCTATTCTTTTTTTTTCTTTTTATCTTTTATATTTGCATTTATCTTAATATATCTATATAATTATTGTCTTCTAGAGCAAGTTTATACAAGTATATCTTTATTAAATAGTAAAACAAAAACGATCTAAATAACTAGATCTTAACAATCGAGCACAATAATAATTATTATTTTTCTACAAAGTTGTTTGTCTTAATTGTATAGCGAAATATTGTTATATAGAACTCTACAATATTGCGCGAAATTCAAAAAGAGTTTCGAAAAAATAGCAAGACTAACTTAGTATTAAAAGAATTGCGCATAAATAAGAACAACAAAAACTTTATATTTAAGTCTTGCAATATTTGAAACGAGTTCGCAAGACTTAAAGTAAAAACACTAGATATTTTGACGTTTACTTAAGCTTTAATATAGAATCTAATAAACTAAAAGATCTAGTATATCGATTATAAGATATAAGAGAGCAATAATCAATTAAAATACTTGTTCTTTACATTAGAAATTTTGCAAAAGATGTTTGCAAACTACTATAAGATTATTCTAATAAACTATATTTATAAGACTAATAGATATAAGATGTTGTTGCTAATTATTATTAAAGTTATTGCTTTAAATATTATGTTTTACTTTGCTTTTTGCTTTATAAAAGACAAGATTTATAGTAACTATACTTAAGTAATGCAAGTCTTAAAGCAACTCTACAATTATCTCGATTTATTATATCTCGAAATTGTATTATTTAATAACAACAAGACGTTAACGTTTGCTTTTTGTTATGTCTTTTTTAATTCTAGATATTGTATTAATTATGCTCTATGCGTATAATATATAAACAACAATATTATTACTAATTGCAAGAGCTTGTTTTTTATAAATAAGCTCTATAATAAATTTATAAAGCAATAAAAGACTCTTTGTCTAGCAAAAACACTTGCTTTGTTAAAGAAAGATTATAATATATTTTCTTATATTTATCTTAATATTAACGTACGCATTTATATGTATATCGAAGAATATATCTAGTTGTTGCGCATTAAGTAAGCGAAATACTATATTAATTATTTTATATATTTCGATAATATTTTTATTTTGCAATTAAAGAGCGCTTATTATTAAGTTAAGCAAGAACTTTACGTTTTTATCGATAAATGCTTTATTTGCTCTACAATTTACTAGGTAATTTTAGCAAGTAATTTGAAGATAATAAAGAACAAGCTAGAATTTTTCTTGCACAATTAATTTATTAATTATACCAACAATTTTAAGAAAAACAAGACTTGTATATTTTAAGATTTTTGTTATATATTTATCTTTTGTAATTTGTACAACTTTGTTACTTCTTTTGTTTTTCGAAAGATTTACAATTATTACAAACGTATTTGCGAACAATTTGTTGTTATTGAGCTTTGTACAAACATCTTTACAAGAACTATAAGTTTGTTATATGCGCATAAAATATAGAAGCAATTGTATAACAAAGTCGACAATAAGATATTAAAGTTAAAGAATATATATTGTTATTAACTCTATACAAAGTTGTCTTAGACAACAACAATACAAACGAAATAGCAAGAGAATTATATAATAAGCAATTATTAATAATGTAATCGTTAAATCAAGTCGAATACTTTTTTCTTAACTTAATTTATTCTCTTGAGTTTCGTAGAATTGAGTCAAGATTAAGACGCGAATTCAATTTTAAAATTGAGTTTCGTCAAATTAATATCAAGAACTTAAGCTAACTTCGTCGCGTTAGCATTCGCTTATCTTATCTTATCTTATCTATGCGATAATTCGATTGAGCTAGCGCAAAATTCACGTTAATCGCATATGATTAGCGCGTTACGTGACGTTATTCGATCGAATAAGTTGAATTAAACATTCGACGCGCATTCTTCGTTTGCCTTATTTTGTTAAGCTAGGAAATTTGCTTAACTTTAGAATTAGAATTGAGCGAGTTAACTCGATCGAGTTGAAATTCATCTAACAATTACGCTAATTATTAAGACGACGAGAATATCGAAGTGCAAGACATTTTATCGTTAGATATGTCTTTTTTATTGCAACAAATTCTATAGATTTAAAAACTTATTATTGTTAAGACAAAAAGTTGTTCGCGAAAGTTATATAATTAATTGTAAACAAGAGCAATATTGTTGTAATTAACAATCTTATAACAACAACATTAATAGACGTTTGAAAGTTTTACTTAATGTAAATTATTTAACTTTAAGTTAATTTTAAGTCTATTCTTTAACTAGATATTTAATAGTTAATTGCAATATTAGCGAAAATATTAATAACAAAACAAGCGAGATAAATAAGAAGATCTTCGAGAAAGCGTTATTAAGAGTTAAAATGCAAGCGTTTTGATCTTCTACATAAGTAATTTCTAGATATAAATTAAAGATGCAAATAGAGATTAATTTTGAGCATGTTAAAGATATATTTTAGATTTGAATTTGTATCAAATTTGCATTAAAAGATCGATAAGAAAATATATTTAATTTAATAGTAAACAAACGCAAAACTATATATCTTTTAGAATCTCTCTTTAATTTTGTTGATGTTGTTTGTTTATAAGATCGCTAGATTCTAGAAATTACTTAATTAGACTTAGTAAAAAGAATAATATACTAGTAATCTAGAGAATAATGTGCTAGCAATGTTAGATAATATTTCTATAGTAGTTATCTATATTTGTATATAATCTTACACTTATTAATTAAAAATAAGTAACAAAATAAATTACTAAGTAAATTAACTAAATGATAGTTAAATTTTAATATTAAAAACAAGTCAAGAAAAAATAATAAATTAAAGAAATATTGTTTCTAATATAATATATATAATATAGTATAACAAATAGAGCAAAAACAAATATATTATAAAAAGTACTACTTTTATTAATAACAATAATTATAATAAGATAATAATTACGTTGCAAAAATAGATATAAAGAAAAGAAAATTGTAATATATCGAAAATATATAAGAGTTTTGCAAAATAACACAATTTGATCAAAAATATAGGATTTTGAACTTAGATATGTTGTTGGAAGACTACTTGTTAGCTATTAACCCAAAAAGACTTGACGCAACAAGTCTAAGAACTAAGACAAAAAGTCGTTGATCGCTTCTTGCACGCTTAGTCATCTATTCAAGCGAACAGCAAGCGGTCACGACTTTCGCCAACACCTAATAACGGCGTCGTAGCTCCATTGCTTGGTGTTTCAGCGACTGTTTTAGGCTGTCGCGGCGTCGTAGATCGCAAGGAAGGAATTTATGTTGCGAGGCCGTTGCCCAATCTGTTATCTGTTGGTTGCAACGTAAACTTATCGAAGGGCACGTGTCAATTTCTGCTCGATTGACGATTATGTACAAACAGCTTGGACAATATGTATAGTACTGTTGTTGCAATGCCTGAACAATCTCCAGATTTCTTGAGTGGAGTCGATGTCACAACAAATTGATGCGCTCGTTTTCCTATGATGGAAGAGTATCAATTTCGTGCTCCAGAGGACAGTCCCGAATACGAAGATTTTTTCAACGCAGCCAGTCACGGCGATGTTTTACGCTTGAAAGCCACTCTGCTACCTTCACTTGATGTCAATGCTCTGGAAGCACATCCCTTGCAAGGCCGAGGGGCTCTACATATGGCCGCAGAGTCGGGAAGTGTTCCCTGCATACAATTTCTCCTTGCCCGCGGAGCCAAGGTAGATTTGCGCAATTCGGAAACGGAAACACCGCTACACGAGGCGGCCTTCAACGCCCGCCCCGAAGCAATAAAGGCTCTTCTTGATGCAGGAGCTGATATCAACCTTGAGACTGGAGATTATAGTTTTACGGCGCTGCACAACGTCCTGAAATACAAATACACAGTCACAGAACAGCAGATTGAGACCATCGAACTTCTTCTGGATCGAGGCTTGGATGTGAACGCAGATTGCGACAGCCTGGGCAGTACGGTGGTAAGTCATCGTCTAGAATGTCAATACAGAAGGGTCAGTGACAGCAGGATAGATCGACCAAGCGTCCGGGTTACGCAGTGTCGAATTAATGCGTGTTCTACTTGACCGAGGCGCACGCATCAACAATGCTCTGTCCGGCGCTGTGCACGATTACAATATGGTCAAGTTCCTGCTCAGTCGAGGTGCCAAGATCATATCCTCGCGAAGGGGACTATCTGCCGGTTCGGTGGAATCAATATCTGCCATAACCGATGCAGCAGGCACTGGCAGCATTGAAGTCCTCCGGATGCTACTATCTCATGCTGACGAAGCAGACGTCAAAAGTAGTTGGGAGGCTCTGAATTTTGCTGTTGCCGGTGGGCACATGAACTGCGTAAATGTGCTGATTGACCATGGCTTTGACGTCAACGCATTCACGAAGGATTGCTTTAAAGGAGAAACTCCACTTCTCGCCGTCTGCCATTCTCAGAAACCAAATCCAGACGTTCTCAAGACGCTGCTCGACAAAGGCGCCAATACCTCAATACGAGCCTCTAACGGTGACACTCCTCGTAGGTCTCCACTCATTATCCCGAGCCAGTTAATCTATCACTGACCTCCCTTCAAAGTCCACGCCACGGCTCAATGGAGCGACCCCTCAAGCGTCCAACAATTCTTGACCGCAGGCGCAGACACGTCCCTCTTTAACAACCAAGGGTCCACGCCTCTTATAGCGCTCGCCTACAAGATGTCCGGCGTCTGCCTCGATAGAGGTTATTATCTGGATGGCCGGGGCACAAACCCGCGGCTCGAGACCTTCACGCTAGTTCTACAAAACACGGTAGACGTTAGCGCCAAGAACAACAAGGGGGATACCGCGCTGCATGCCCTAGCCACTGGGCGTCTAGCAGGCGTCATGGGACGAGGCAGGATCGAAGCTGCAAAGTTGCTTGTTGGAAAAAGGGGTGTCCACGTCGCTGAGAGGAACCGAGAGGGCAAGACGGCGGGGGAGTTGTTTGCGGAGAATGATGTTGAGGGGTTATTTCAGGGAAATGCGGAGCTGACACGATTGCTTGCTTGCTGATGACGTAATACGAGATAGATAGTGGGACTGCGTGTGATTCCGAAGAGAATCTTCTATCTGTTACAGATGAACTTCCCATTCGCCTTCTCATGGAATCTCATTCGTGAGAAGAGACGCGCTAACTGCACGTGTGGAGAAGGATTCAAGGACATACCAGCAGTGCAATATTCTACCTATCCTGTCTGCTCTACATCGGCACTCTCTTATGGCCAAAGATCCTTTGTTCAAAGCAAGTGTATATTGTACACATGCGCGCAAAGTGAAAAAATCTCAAAGACTTATGTTTTGGATTTTCTCTCGAACTACTCGTTTGGACCCCCTAATGCATTTGACCTGATAATGCATCGCGCTAGCAGGGATACTTAGGGCTTACCTATTAGGGTTACTGGAGAACATCACTACGACCACGAGAAATCTTACAAAAAACGCATTTCTATTACTAGATTAAAACAAGAAAGACTTGAATTTTGCAGATATTCTCTCTATTGTTAATTTAAGAAATAAATCTAAAATATATCTTTTAAAGTGCTTAGAATCTAATTTTAATACCATTCTAATTGCACTATATATATATATACTATTAAACTATCTCTTCTTGCAAAATTTGTATTTATTATCTATTAGATTGTTCAAACAACTATTCTACAAGTTATTAACAATTCTAAATTAGCAATATTATCGAATTTAAGTTGCAAACTAGCAATATTAATTAACAATTAAATATTGTATATACAAAGCTTAATATATTTTATAGCTAAATTATTCTAACAAATTAATATTGTTTTCTCTATTGTTTTTAGAATTATAAAATTATATATAATTGCTTTATATTTTGTTAAAACTTTATCTAAAACAATAGCAATAAAATTTATATATATAGTTCAATAGAGATTCTTTAAATAAAATAGCGTCTCTAAGTTAATTTAATTGTTTACTCTACTTAACTAACTTATAATTGCATAGAAATCTTCTTCTCTTTAATTGTAGAAATCTAGTTTGTTGTCTTCTTTAATAAAGCTTTTTCTTGTTTAATTTAAGATCTTGTAAATAATAGAAAAAATAATAAAGAAAATAGTTGCAAAGATAATAGAGATAGTTACAATAATAGTAAATAAGAAATATCTAATATCTATATATTAGTTTTTTGCAAACTTTTTTAAAAATTTCTTTGCAAACTAGTTTAATAACTTTAACACTTAAATATATTTATTAAATTTCTAGAAGCTTTATATATATTAACAAGATTCTTTGTTATTTATCTTTTTATTATAATAAATATTTTTGCTATTTTCTTTGCAATATTTTTTGTTATTTGTAGATTAATTTAATTAATAAATTTCTATATTGCAATAAAATATTTAAAAATATTTAAATAAATAACTTGTAAATTTTTTAACTTTTTTTCTATTAAAAATTATATAAATTTTTGATTGCATATTTACTTATTTAATATCTTTACTTTATTGTTTAATTCTTTTTAATAACTTTTGCGTTTTTTCTTTTATTTAACTATTTTAAGAAAGTTCTTATTAATTCTTTTGTATATATAATAGTTAATAATTATTTAACTAGTATAAACAATAGACTTTATTATTATTTTATAATTAAAGATGTTTTTAAGAAGTGTTACGATTCTATCTAGAACTAGATTAGTATAAGAAGTTCTTAGAACTTCGTAGTACAAGATATAAATACGTATAGGTTTAACTACTACGAGCTTACTTAAGTTGTACTAGTAATTTAGATTCTATACGCTACGAACGCATCTATTCTTATGTTCGACGTGTTCGAGAAGCGAACATCTTGAACATAATGTTTAACATGTTCGATGAACAAACATTGCGAATAATTATGTTCGCTATATTTAACAAACGAACAAGACGAACAATTTATATTTTCTTAATATATAGAAACTAGAAACGCGACTCTTTTATAAATTGTATTTAACTCATTTTAAGTCTTTAATTATTGTTACTTTAATTCATTGAATCACTTATGAAAATTTATTAAACATAAGATTGCTTATAGTTGCAATCTCTTATTATTAAATGATTGCTTGCATTGTCTAAAGACGTCTATAAATCTCTTTAATAGCATAACTCTCTCTAATATTTCTTACGAAAGTATTAGCGTAACATTAGCATACTTAATAATCTTGACACTAAACATACTAAGCAAATGTTTAGAAGACTTAATAAGCTTAGATTCTAAACATATTAAGCATTTTTAACATAGAGAAATCTTATTAGTATATAGATCTCGAATACAACTTTCTTATAGATTGTATTTAATTTATCTTAAGTCTTAACTTATTATTACGACTATAAAGTTGCAATTTCTTGTTATTAAGTAATTGCTTGCATTGTTTAAAGACGCTTACAAATCTCTTCAAAGCATAAATTTCTTTCTAATATTTCTTGTAAAAGTATTAGTGTAACAAGAAGTTATATGAACTTATTAATATTAATTGTCTTTTTCGATAATATCTAAAAAGTTATTGTTTTATTTTTAAAATTAATAATATTAACACAACTTTTAATAAATATATTTAATCTTATATTGTTAAAAACTAGACTTAATATTATCTTTAAATATTGCAAAAATAGATTAACAATTTTTTAAATATCTAGAATATTGTTTTTCGATATTGTTCTAAAATATATAGAAACAAAAATCTTGATAAATCTAAGTTTGTTAACAATATAATTATAATAATTGTAAAAAATTCTCTCTAGATTGTCTTTATAATATATTGAAAATAACAAAAATAAACTTATATTTAAAGATTGCAATAAAGATATTAAATAAAAGAAAAAATAAACTAACATAGTATTTTTATTAAGATAGAATTAAATTATTTTATTAGTTAGATACAAGCTATAGCTATTTAATATTAAACAATAATTTCGAATTTATTAATTTTCTTTCAAATAAAATTTAAAGCAATTCTAAAGTTATATAAGTTTAAATTTGTTATTAGTCTATTTGCTTTCTATAATAAATATAGATTTATCTTAATATTTATATATTGCAAATATATTATATCAATTATTTTAATTCTTAATTTTTAAAAAAGATTAAATAAGATAGAAGAAATTTATTGTTAATAAATATATATTTAATAACTAATATCTATTTGCGTTTGCTACAATAAATAATTAAGATCTTTTTTTTTTTTCTAAAAAACAATTATATACAATTCTTAAGATTTTAAAGATTTGTTAAGCAAAGTTCTTTTTGTCTATATTATAGATATTGCAAATATCAAAATTATAGTACTTTTTTACTTTTTGTTAAAAGAAGAACTAGATAAAAATATCTTTATATTTGTTAAAACAAAACTTATTGTACTTAATTAATATAAATTAGTTGCTTTTTAGAAAAGAGTATTGAAATATACATTTTTGTATTTAATAAAAATCTAAAAACTTCTTTAGAAATTTAATACTTAGATTAATTGTTAAATTAAATTTTGATTTTAAAAGTTAAAATTAAAATTTAACTATCTAATTAATTCGCTTAGAACAAATTCTTTCGCTTAATTGTTAAGAATTCGAATCTAATATTATAGAATTAAGTTACGTAATAAATTTGAATTTTTGCAATTAATTTATTAATACTTTGTTTAATAAAAAGCTCTATTATTATATAGCAAACTTAATATATTTGTAATAGCTACTTTTAGATTTATATTAATTTAATTTACTTTGTTAATATAGATTTTTTTGTCTCTATAAGTTGTTGTTGTTAAGTATGAGCTTCTTTAAGAAATTGTATTTGCTTCAAAATTTGTTGCTATAAAATAGAAAAAAATAAATAATATAAGATTGCAATATTCTTAATAATAGAAGAGCTTTTTAAATTATTAATAGACAAATAAACTTTTTTAGTTGTTTTAAAATTTGTAGAAGATTGCTATTGTTATTTTTAATTGCAAATCTCGATTTAATAAGTTAGAAATAAATCTTTCTACTTTTAATATTAAAATTAAAGATATATATTACGTAGTAAAGATTTAATAGCTTAGAAATACATATATAACAATCTTCTAAAGTAGATAAAAAAAAAAAAAAATTTAGTTTTATAGTTTTGAGAACTATTCTGCTAGCGCGATGCATTACTAGATCAAATGTATTAGAGAGTCCAAACAAGTAGCTGTTTCGGCTAATTGGCACAGATTTTTGCGAAGCACAATACTTTCTTGGCAGACTAACCAACTTCAGTTAGGGGCATACGCGTAATGGCGAGCAGTTGCTTTGCTGTCTCTCATGCTAGAGTTAGTCGCTTGGCATCGCGTAATAAAACCTTACTTTGCATCTCAAAGCGACTTGCGAGACCGAGTAATAAAGCAATAACTGGCCAGGTGTTTCGACATGGAAGAAGGTGCGACAGTCGCGTAGTGGTAGACAGGTGTTTGATAGAGGCGCAACCGCTGTTGGCGCTGATCGTATGGGTGATAGTGAAGCTAGCAGTAGGGGTAGTGCAGATGGAGGCGATTGCGCGCGGAATCAACGTGACCGTGGAGGTTGCTGCTGTGAGTTGAGATTGGCTTTGTGTGTCACGCTGATCAAGCTGTCCCACCTCCGTAGTTTTGGAGAACAGCATAGTCGGGAAATTGAACGGGGCTTGAAACATTGGTTCAGGGGGAGAAGGTAGGTTTGCACGTTCCGGATCCTTCGGGGCTGTGCAAAGGAGTCATGACACGATAGGATGTTGCTAGTGATCCTATGATTCGAAGTCGTTCAGACTCTCTCCCTCTCTGCAGTCTTCTTCATTAACCTGTTACTCTCCACCCACGTCCTGAAAGTATTTTCGCACTATTAAGACTATGGCGAGGCTGAGGGCGCAAGCAGCAGGCATCATTACACGGATAGGAACTCTTGGCATGTTATTCGCATTTGCACGCGACAGCTCTGCGGCCATTTTTCGATTGCCTTTATACTCAATCGCAGTGAGTGCCTAGGCGTGAGCAATGGGCAGAACTTGTACTTACCATATGCGGTCTCCCACAGAACACGGAGCAGGCACACCATTTTAATAGACATGCCCAACGGCCACTTGGTCCCGACACGAGTCCTATCTCAAAGGATCATGCTTCCACTCTTCGCAATAATCTCACGGTAATTACCGAGCCTCGCTCCAACGCACATTTTGGTAGCCGGACTACTGACGCAAAGTATCTGCTCCAGAAGAACTTCACCCACGATCTCGTATACTTTACGGAGATAGGCATCGGAACCCCAGTCCAGCGGTTTCAGGTCTTGATCGATATATCTTCGCCTGAATCCTTTGTATCCTCCGTCAAGTGCAAGACTTGTGCCCCTGGAGACGGGAAATACGATTCCTCAGCGTCCTTTAGCTTTCAAAGTAACGATACCGTCTTGGAAATTGACGGTGGCTATATTTTTGCCGGCGGACATGTTGTCTCAGACACTTTCGATTTCGATGGTATTAAAGCCGAGAAACAGCCATTCCTCGAAGCTACGACAGTCCAACCAATTGGCTTATCGTGGGACGATATGAGCACCATCCATGGCATCGTAGGACTAACGCCCTCCAGTGCAGGCTCGGTGCTCAACAATTCTTCACCATTCATGACAATGGTCAGCGAGAACGTTCTTGACCGAAATCTCTTTTCGATGCGTCTTCGAGAGCCTCGAGAACTTCTATTCGGGGCCCACGATAGTGATTTATTTACTGGCGACATTGTTCAGCTACCACTATCCAACAAGACAAGCCGATATGGTTTGACCGCACGATGGCAAGCCGAAGCAAACTACCTAACCCTTGGCAGTGACCCTGGCCTTAGGATTTCTTTGGCCGGCTACACAGCATCCTTTTCCACTGGGTCGGCTTTCATTTTACTACCCGATCGCATGGTCTCAGATATATGGCGGGATCTTGAATTCGAAGACCTTATGTATATGCCGCCATCAGTCTCGTGTGACAAGCTGGCGTTTATGCCAGATATTATCTTCAATCTGGCCGGCAAGAATTTCACTCTCACACCAAACGACTACACTTTCGAGTGGCCGATGAAGCCAAGCCGGACTCGGTGTGCGACCGCCATCATGCCATTTGGCATTGAACAGTATGACGAAATTTTCCTCGGCTCTGCTTTTCTACGAACCTTCTACTCGGTTTTCGACTTAGATACGAACACGATAGGATGTAAGTTCACCATTTCCGGAACCTGTTACACGGGAATCAGTTAATGTAAATATCATCTAGTCGCCAGCTTGTCCTCGTAGGAACAAGGCTTGATAGATATCGATCAATACCCAGATAGGCATAGGTGAGACACACCGATGATTATGCGCTAAGTCAAATACAAAGTGTTCCGAGGTCATGCATAAATGTTGTGACCATCTAGGCTCCTTCTTACAAGTAGAGCGCCTAATCTTTTCACTCAACCAGTCATGTATTGCCTTCAGATACGTTGACCCTGTTAGCTGTGTACTCTCGCGTCTCAAATCTCGCAAAACAATGAGGAGAGCAATATTTTGGTGGCGAAAAATAAGTTTCTAATTCAACTTATAAAACCCTTGCAACGAACGAACTGAACAGATTCTCTCAAACTTCAATTCGGGGAGATCAGGACTTTTAGTCCTGGCAGATGTCTATATAGAGACTATTCCTTGCGAACGGTTATTACAGAACTTCGCAACTCTTTCGAGCTTTAGATTATGTTTGTCGTTGTTTATTCTTTGGGCTGATCCCATTGACATTCATACTCTTCTATTACAAATAATTTCGGACTCGATCTGTATTACTCAAGCATGTAACCCTTGAAACAGTAATGGTCGATAGGATACTCTTAATTGTGCGGACTTAGGATCTCGTCTGACTTTCAGTGAAAGGGGTCGCCTTAATTGCAACAGCTGCTACTTCGGTCGCGCAAATTCGAACCAACTCTTTCGCCATAACACCAAAGGAAACCCCAATCTCATCCACAACAGCAGTCTAGGCGGCATCCGCTTCTATTGTTTGCAAGGAGGTCGGATGCTCTTTTCGAGGGTAAAATCCCAGTCATCGCCAGCTGCATCCGGTGCAACGGTCGAATCAATTGGGTCCAGGCTGTAAGCTAGCGCGATTTCTTGGCACCCGTACCCGGGATCCGCGCGGGACTCCCACGTGCAAGGCCTTACGTTTCTCTCACTATTAGTATCTATCTGTTTGTGCTTTGGCAGCACCCAAATAGCAACCCTGGGCTTCGGTGGGCCTATAGGGGGGTCTTGTTTCTCGTTTTAGCCCAGAATAATTCGAGACAATTGATCTCGCTACATCCACCGCCATGCGAGTGCGTACCTATGCCCATCGTCAGAGCCTCATCCATTAATTCTCTCACAGATCCTTGAGGAACGTCCCTTAGTCTTACACTGTTAGGGACTGTACGGAGGGAAGAGGCAAAGTAGAGCTTGTCGCCTGAAGCGATCACGGCCATGGCACCAGGAAGTAAATCCGAAGGGATATTGCGTGCTCTCCAGATGGCGACCATCTCATTATAGGCTACGACTGCCAGGTGCAATAGTTTTGCATCCGTCATCCTGGTCTTGTCCTGTGGGATGCCGCCGTCATAAAATTTAATGACCGCCGAATAACTCTGGATGAATTGGTCTTTAAATTTGTCTCCAGTCTAGATAATTTCCAGTCAGTATTGCTCTTTCGCAAGGTAAATTGAGTTCTGAAGGGTAAGTAGGAGCACCAGGGGCGCAGCTTTGGTCGGAGGCTCAAAACGATCCACGGATGAACAAGGACAGGATATAGGGAGATAGCTTACGGGCTCTAACAAATCGGCTTGGATTCCGATCCCGGGTACGGCAGACGTGATAGTGTACAGAATTTGGAGGATGGTAAAGATGCCAAACGGTCTATGCATTTTCAACCACATATTGAGCGCTTGTGGAGTATATTTGGATGTGAAATTATGATCTCGAAGCACAGATTGAACGCACGAGGAATCAGCTCTCGAGATCAGAGTGGATTTGTGGGGACGACTTGCAAGAGGAGAGTGTCTTAAGAGCCTGCTGGTAAGGGGCGAGTCTCATATATGATATAGTCTGTGCCAGGTAGGCATTGCAAAGGAACATGCCATTCCCCTACTTACCATTGCATGAGTAGGTGCATCGAAACAGCCACGTTCAGCATCAGCTGACAGAAAAGCATGGCGCAGTCGTGCAGGCTGCATTCGAAACATCTGTTTTACCGCCAGGAACGTTCCTGTACCTCAATCCTTCATTTAACGAACCTCTGTGGCCTGGTCCAACATCTTCCTTCCACTACCAACTTGCGCGCGAAGCTTGCTGCTTCTTGTAAACAAAATTGACCTTGCAACAGCCGCGCCGTCGTCCATTCGATATTGGCCTAGTGTATATTACTGAAACATAGAGACCGGCTCATCTAATCCTCTAACGTTGACCTAGCCACCTCACTACACTGCCTCAACTTATATTCCTGATGGTGAACAAGGAACATGACTTTTGAGGCTGGAGATTCGGAGATGCCCATCTGCAACGCCTGCTTGAACCTCTTCCAAGCTTGCCATGGCATCATACCCCAACGAGACGTGTCTCCTGTGTGCCACGAGACTACTCTTCCTTCGTAGCGTATTCCTCCCATCTGAAACCCAGGGCTATATCGATTTCCCCCTATTTGGGCTAAAACAGTCACATATTTGAGACGGAATGATGCTGCGCCAGTTTTGGTCTGTCCAAAACGATCGTACATGGCCTCTTCCTCTACCACCTCATTATGGCTACGTCACAAAATAACTCGGCTCCCTGGAGCTCGCAATTCCCCTCCCAAATCCTCCCAGTGCTTGCCTTTCCTTATTTATAAATGGCTTTAGTTTCCCCTTCTCTCGCCCAGACGGACACACAAACAAAGTGCTCGCATACACTTTACCTACGTTGCTGGCTAGCGTTGCTCTGGCCATGCCAACTACCCCCTTTTCGAAAACTCTCTTGGGCCCTTTTGGACTTCATGACGGCCTATCTCTCAAGGCCGTTGATCCCTTTGATCGGACATGGATTGAGTCTCTGACATCAGTCGGAGACTCTTATGCTGCGGGACTAGGAGCAGGTCACGCTGTCAAAGCCGGCAATCAAGTAAGTTCTTCGATGTCTGCCTTCTATAATCATAGCACTAATCAATTCTTCGCCAGCTGGAGATCAATCCAGACTGTTACCAATACAGCTATGGCTATCCCAACCTGGTCAATATGGACGATATGATGGCAATAAATCCGAGCCGGCATTTTCAATACCTTGGATGTTCCGGGGCCTTGGCGCCTAGCATAAAAGACGATCAGGTCCCGAAAATGCAGAGATCCCAAGCCGTCATGCTCTCAGCTGGCGGTAACGACGCTCACCTCGCCGTGATTCTGAACTACTGCGTCTACCAATGGTCCGCAAAATGGTTCTGGGGGTGTGATGGCGAATTGGATGATGGAGAGACAGAGGTCAACTCAGACGACTATTCAAAGAATCTCAGGGAATTGCTGCAAGCCATTGAAACGAAATTGATCGACAAAAACAGCCGGATTTACTGGACGGGCTACATGAGATTTTTCGACGACACTTCCAATGATTGCGACGCAGTGACCTGGGCCTTCACACGTGTTCTTGGTTTTAGGCAGTATCTCCTTCAGGCCAGAAGGTATATGACACATAAAATTCAATAGATCTTCAAACGAGGCTGACCTTCTGCAGAACTCGATTCAACGAAATAACCAATTTGGTCAATCAGAAGATTCAAGATGCCTGCAAAACAGTAGATCGATGTGTATACATCGATTCAAATCCTTCAGTAGATCGGATTGGAGGTCGGATGTGTATGCCTGGTATTAACGAGAAGTACTACGGTGGCGTTGATTCTTTCATTGACGGGTGGAATAGGGAGAAGACTGTTTTCTATGAATGGTGAGACAAGATCTTCTCCCGCATTTGTTTTCCAGCGCTGATTAGGGTCGCTGCAGGTCTACAACGAAGGACGACGACAATGATGATGACAAGCTTATTGACCAACCTGAGAAAAAGAAAAGAGATGAATCTTTCATATCGCTGGAACCTCGAAACGACACTCCTGGTGCTCTCAACAACAACACTTTTGAAGGCGCAATTGGAAATTTCATTAACGAAGGCATTGCAAGTGAGACTATCGACGCTAATGCTACCAACGCTGGCGAAGTCACTGCCCAAGGTCTACCAGACTGGTAGGATATTCAGATCTTCCTTCACCCAGGACATTGAGGCTTACATTTAACAACAGGATGGGCCGTTGTTTCCATCTGACCAAATACGGCAATGAGATTGTTGCCACGAATGTCATACAAGCGATGATAACCGAGCAATCCAAAATGATGAGCCAACCTGCAGATCCGATCCTCATCGATCTAGATTCCTGCCCCATCAATGCACAAGGTGGTGGGAACAACCCTTCAGGCTCCTTACCTAGTGCTAGCCCTTCAAGCTCCGTACCTAGCCCTAGCCCCTCAACATCCCCGGCGCCAGTGGCCCCGTACGCATTGGAAGGAGGGACGGGGCCAATGATCGGCAAATGTCACGTCCATGTGAACGAGTGGGAAGACTGCGAAGGCGACGCGCATAATCTCGCCACAGAAGTGACAATCTGGGACGTCGGCGGCAACCAAATTGGCTATCACAATACCGCGGAGGCTGGCGCAATAGATCCACTCTCTGTGAACAGCAAACTCGAAGCGCCCCTGGTCCTTGTACCGGAGCATCAGAACGATTATATACAATTCAATCTTGGCACGGAGAATTTTGATAGCACGCAGAACGATCAGACGGCAATCTCTTGGTGCAGCACCGGTGGTTGGGATCCAAGGCAAGGTCCAGTCTGTGACATAGCAACCCAGAATTCTGTGAGTATTTCACTCTCCAAGGGTTCGTCCAGCGCTCGCGCTAACGCTGCGTGTGTGAACAGGAACGACAGATGGACTGTTATTTCCAATGTCCATGGCATGGAGGTAAATCATCTGATGGTTCATAGTCACTGTGCATCATCTTGGTTCCGGGCATGACAGTGAAAGTAGGAAAGGCTTTGCTCACGTATAGGACGTTCTGGGGTTATGGTTGCATTGCTTCTCTTGTAATTGATATTGGTCTAGGTTGTCAGAGTATATTCTAGTTACACTGTACATGGAGACCTACCGTCAAACGATCTGCCTATACCAACTCGTCGATGCCCACATGCCCAGAACGCCCGAGCTTCCCAAGTGGCCGCGGTCACAGTCGTCCGTCCAGGCCGTTAGGCGCTTTATTACGGCGCGGAACGGGGCAGAGCGGGTGATAGACTCCAGGCGCCGCTCCGACTCCAGGGGCGGGGTACCCGAACGGGTGCTAGCGGGCAACCGCCCGAGGATTCTAATCGTTGAAAATCGTCTTAACATCTCCGCAGCAATCGTCGACAAGGCATTAGATGGAGATGATAGCAGTACTACCGGAGATGATGATGCGGACGAGCACGACGATCAAGCATATGCATTCCTCCTACGCAGCACTTTTTATGGTGGGCACCCATCTACTCTCCGTTCTCCTGCAAACCCTTTGCGGTGTTTTCGGCGAACATACATCTTACAGCAGGCACTCCGGTTCTTCGGATCGATCTTCCTGCGATCTTTCTGCTCCGCTTACGACGGCCTCACTTTTCTGAGTCATCCAGCCTTCAGTCTTTCCATTTCTTCATGTCCCTGCGGCATACTCTTTCTTACGGCGGGTAACCCACGAAGGTTTTTTTTCGCAAGGTTTCTCGCAAATGGTATTGTGCAAGTTCTTCTCAAGACTCCTCGAGACCAGAAGCCCTGGACGATGGACGATGTGCCGTGTGACTCTTAAGAAGACGTCCAACACCAGCAAAAACCCCGTACGGCGGACACTTCTGCGAATCTGGAGATTGGGTTATCCCCAGCACGATCACCAAATGTATCCACTCTATGGAGGGTAGGCAGTATATGCAACTAAACCTCGGGGGCAAAGGTGTATAATTCTAAGAACGCAACTACGAAAATGTGCTAAGTGAGGGCAATTCTGCGCTAGACCGAAATCGGCCTAACATCGTGTAAATTTTCTTGATTTTATCTATAACCTGGTCTTTATCTGTGCCCTAAGCTTTCAAGCCTTAAGATTTTAAAGAATCGATATAATATCGAAATCCAACATTCTTCGTTGCTCGATCGGCAAAGGGTCATCTTCTTCCTCCGAGACCATATATCGGTGTCGTAGTACACTTTAGGCTTCTATTGAAAATCTGGAGTATTCCATACACTTGTTGTGGGAAAAGGATAGTCAAGCGAACTGATGCTTTCTGAACGTCAATTCTTCAAAAAAGCGTATCCCCTGACTTTCCCGACGCAATTGAATAAGACAACCATCAAAAATAATCCTGTCCTTCTCCCTTTGTTGCCTATACATTTTCGCGTTACTCTTAGTGCTAGAAAGTCGATCTCTCTCGCTTGCGTTGATTCGGCTGAATTTCCGAACTCTTGAAGCCTACTAGATCGGAATTATCTACAAACAGGCTGTTGAAGCAGAAGCTAATATATGTCGACTTCAATTCCCGAGTTGAAGCCTATTCAAATTTTGCGAATTATAGATCGTATTAAGCTACAGTCAGACTAATAAGTTCGTAGTTGATCAAGGGAGATATATTGAATTAGTCGGATTCTCAAAGATATATCTTCCGGCGATAGCCACTATATTACTCGGTTAGATCCCTCTAAGGCCTCGAATCATAATCCTTAGCAGCAAGGCGAGAGACTGGGAAAACCCTCAACGCTCGAAGTCCACTCTTGTTGAACGATACGTCTTGGAAACTCAATGGAAGCCTAGAAATTCTGGTAAAAAACGGTGCCTGTACAAACAAGGTACCAGGACACAGGGTCTCTGAGATCCCTCTCGTGGTTACGATAACATGGGTCAAGCATGGTAGCTAGGTGCTTACGAGGGAATAGGTCGCTAATATGCTTTCTGCAAGAGTAGACAGCAGCTGAGTATCAAGCTATCTAATGGACACACAAGCAATCAAGATGAAGGGTGTATCTATCGCATTGACGAAATGTAGATAATTCCAAACACCAAGGGATATACCTAGAGTATAATTTAGCAGGAAGCATTCATCCGAATGCAGGCCCCGGGCTTGGTCAAACAAATCTCCCATCGGACTCTACATGTCGATCTTCTACAGATGCTGACACAGTCGCTTGTTCAATCTAGGCGTGCACGACAGGGCTTTGCTTGTGCGATACCGCTTCGAGAGCAGCTTGTCAAGGCATTCTCTCAAGATGGGACACCACGCCGATTCGTCCGCAGGATCCGGTCGCGACGCAGCTTGAAGATTCGATTGGAGACTAAATTTCTGCTTTCCCGTTCCAGAGGCGAGGACAGGAGAGAATATCTGGGCTTGACAGTGTCGGCGATAACAAAACAGTCGTTTACTTCCAACCTGGAATTGGATCCGGGACTGGGGTTTGCAGAAATTCAAACGGTGGGGTGAGAGGGTGTGAGGAGTGGGATGTGTGGATACTGTTAACGGACTTGTGAGGTGCAAAGGTACAGTGGATATATAACAGTTTCTTGGCATGAGAAACTCAAGAACGGGAAGAGAATCTCTTCGAAAAAGGAGCGTTCGGATACATCTTGACATTGGAAGCCAAGACATGTTTTATGTAGCGTGTCTTGGAGGTACCTATCTCCCTGAGAGAGCTTCAATCAAAAAGGTTCTGACAAGACTTGATGTTCCTTCGACGCGAGATATCCCTATATGTGGTCGAGAATGGAGTTTCCTTCTGCAGAAGGTACTTGCAGGACAGCCGGTTCAGTGATACAAATCTTGGTGAATGTACGATCTTCCCATCTCGCCCTTGATATATGTGGCTAAAGGAACAGGGAGGCCGAAATCCCCATCCACTAGCGGTCAGATGGGGGAAGGAAGCACAAATCATCAAATTGTGATCTCGATACCGTTCATGCTGGGGGCCTGGATGGATGGATTAGACGGTCTCGATATATCTTTTCACCTCCCTGCTTCACGTCAGTACACTCTACCTCAAACCAAACAGACAAAAACCCACCAATCCGTAACCGCCTCCTCCCACAGCCTAACCTCATGCTCCCTCGTTCCCCCAAAATGCTCCACAAACTCATCCCCAAACACCTCCCTCGTCACACTGCCCTCACGCATGAACCTCGCATTCGCCTCCTTCAGGCTCTTCGCAAGCCTCACCCCCTGATCCGCCTCCCCACCTACATCCTGCCCTTTTCCCAACGGCGGCACCGGGATCGCCATTTTCTTTTGCACGCCGCGCCAGCCTAGGGCTAGGATGGCGGCGAGCACGTAGTGGGGATTCGCATCCGCGCCCGCGACGCGGATCTCAAAGCGCGTGGCTTTCGGCGGGGATGTCGGCGGGGCGATGAGTCGTATGGAGGCGGCGCGGTGCTCGAGGCCCCAGGATACGGTGACGGGCGCCCAGAAGTTCTCGACGAGCCGCTTGTAGGAGTTTATGGTGGGGGCGAGGAGGGGCATGATGTCTGGGAGGCCGTCGAGGAGGCCGGCGAGGAAATGCCGGCCGAGGTCGGAGAGGTGCGCGAGGTCCGGATAAGGGGGCGAAGGGTCGGCGGTATGGCGGTGGAAGAGGTTCGCGCCGGAGGAGGCGTCGGTGATGGAGATGTGCATGTGGCCGGAGTTGCCGGGGAGGCCTTGGCGGGGTTTGGCCATGAAGCAGGGGGTGATTCCGTGTTTGCTGCCGATGGACTTGACGACGTATCTGGGTGCGTAGATTTTAGTAGCTAGCCAGTAAGAGTAAAGTAGGTGCAGGGATAGGCGCGAATACTGACTTGAAGAGGCTGGCTTTGTCGGCCATTTGCCTGATCTCGCCGTACTCTAGAGCCTATGGACGCAGCTCAGCGGGAGCTACAGGATGCCGCCTCTCTTGACGCTAGGCTTACCGCCTCGAATACTCCAGGACCGCTTTCTGTATGCCAGCCTTCGATACCGCAGTTGAATTTCTCGCATGCATCGTATATGCCATAGTAGTAGTCTTGGTTGTGTACCGGCCGCGTTAGACTATATCCGAACATGCCCTCTGTGAGAGGAGGCAGGGAGTTGACAGGGTTCTCATTCAGGAATCTTGCTGTAGAGGAGGAATTGCGCTGAGTCGACGGTATATTGGGGTCAGACGGGGCTCGAAATTGGAAGAACTCGTACTCGGCTAGACGCGTGTCAGTCTGTATTATCTGGCGTAGAGAGAGGCGATTCCATGGGGTGTTAATCTGTACTTCTTTCAAGGCTCACCTCCGGCCAAAGCGCCCATGCCCTGCTTCTCAAACCTCTCCACAGCAGTCCTAAGCAAGCTCCTTGGGCATGCGCTGACGGGCCCCTTGGTGTCCGGATCTGAGAAGCTGACCAGGAAGAAGGGAACATTATCCTCCCAAGGTATTCTCCGGAAGCTGCTCAAGTCTGGCACGGCAATGATATCCCTGTACCCGTTCTCCTTGTTGCTGATCCTCAGCTCCTTGAAGTAGGTCTGATCATGCATGTCCCAACCAAAGATGACGGAGCAGAAACCAAAACCGTCGGCGGCGATGGACAAGAACTTCTTCTTGGCCATGAGCTTACCGCGGAGAACGCCATCGACGTCGACGCCGGCGACCTTGACTTTGGTGTCATGCTTGAGGATGTCGGCAAGGTTGTCGAGGGTGACCTCGGGCGCATTTGACGCTGGTTCGGGCATATTGAATGCTCGACGATTGCTGCTGGTTGGTTGAGTTGGGTCCTCAGCTTTTGCAGGTGATCTCAAAGTTGGTGATAGCTGTGGCGTGGGATAGCTAGACGGCGGAGCGCTTCGCGCTGCTCGTCAACGCGTGAAGTGGTTTGATCGTTATGGGGTTGAAGCTGGTCATGGCGCTAACGATGGGCACTGAAATCCGATAAGTCCGACGCACGTGATCTTCATCTACTTTACTCACCCTTATCATCTATAGACTGACCGTCGGGTCGGGTTATGATACCACCCCTCTGGCCCGACCCGACGCCAAGACTGGGTCGTGACGATTTTTTGAAATCGAATCGCTCAAAGTAGTTTAGCGCGAAGCGCGCTAAACTACTTATAGTAATCGACTAAACTACTTTGAGCGATTCGATTCTTCGAATTTTTTTGACCCGAGTCTTGGCATTTGCACGTGACATTTCCGGGTTAGCGCGACCAGTCTAATCATCTACTTGTGCGAGCTAGGTCGATTGCTTTATAAGATTAGACTTTCTAATCGTTATAAGTGCTACTACTTGTAGGATATTCTTGCAACCAAGACAAGCTATAATGTAGAACTACGTTGTTTTGAATTTAAAGTATTTTTAGAGATTAATTCGATCAATAAACAGCTACGTAACGTAAACTAAAGCAAAAAAAGTAAAATATATAAGAGATTTGTAATAATAGAAAGTCTAATTGCTAAATATTTTTTTCAATACTCTTAATTCTTATCTACATAATTAAAACAAATCGTTTTGTTTTCGCGATAGCAATCGCTCGCACGCGTTCTTAATATTCAAACAAGATTTCGTCGTCTAAAGTAATAAGTCTAAATCGAACTAGTTAACAAACATTATCTCTTCGAAACTTTATATATCTAAGTAATAGTCGAAAAAAAAGATTGCTTTGTTTTACAACGATAGCATTCTCTAAATCGAATCTTAACAAATATTTTGATATTTCTTAAGATAAAATATAAGTTTTTACAACAATCTCTTAATCGAAAATCTAAACAAGAATAAACAAAACAATCGCAATTAATAGTAATCAATATTTGTCGTAAAAATTCAAGTAATAATAACAACAACAAGAATTATATTTTGCAAATTTGATTTCTTTCAAACTTTTAAAATTACAATAGAAAGCTTCGAACAAAGTAGTTAAATCTTCCATGCTATACTTCTCGATATTCGAAATTTAAATAGTTAAATATCCTTCTTTTTAACTTAATTTTGATAAAAAAACTATTTGTATTCTTCGATTTTTTGTTAAATATATGTAGTAATATCTTGATGTCAATTAAGATTAAGACTTTGCTTGCTATTGCGTCAATTAATTAGAAAATTAATAAAATTTCGACTTAAATATCAAATTATAATCTTCTAGATAAATTGAACAATCTAAATAAAGTTGCTATAGTTGAGTTAAGTCGAAAACTCTTAATAACGAGAATTTTTCTTTATTATTGCAAGATTAATTGCAAATTCGATTAAAAAAATTATTTGAATTCGAGACAAAAAATAAGCAACTAATTGTTATTTAAATATTTTGAAAGCATTAAGACATTATCTTAATTGGAAAAATTAAATATAACAAAAGCATAATATTTTAAACAATATTTATCTTAAATATAGAAGCTATTACAATTCTTATATATTTATCAAACGTCTTAAAGAAGAATTAAAGTTCGACAATAATCAAATTTTTTAAAGTGCGATTAATTGTCTTAAATTTTAATAAGCTTAAGAAGAATTCGAAGATTATTTAGTATATAGTCGAAGAACACTACACTTATATATTAACAAAGTTCGAAATAATATTGAACAATATAAATCTTTAATATATTATTTAGTTTTTTGTTGTTAAGTCAAGACTAATCTTAATAACTATTAATAAAATTTATTTAGTACAATAGTAAGAATAAAGAAAGAATTATGTTAGACTTAATAAACTTCGAAGTATTGTGTTTCGTCAAATATTGTTCTTTGTTATTTTTGTTACGTTGTTAATAACTCGATTAAAAGAAATCAAGAATATATTAAGATTTCAAAATATCGTTATTGTTATTCGAGAAAAATTTAATCGACTTAAGATATTTATTAATGCGCAATTTATCGAGAGCTTTGCAACTTTCTTTAAAATCTTTACTTTCTAATTAAAGATCTTGACACTTTAAAAAAGCAAAAGATAATTATTTATAATAACAATCGAGAGCATCTTCGCGCTATAAAATATAAGCTTGTAAATTTTTGTATTAAGCTAAACGAAACTCGCGTATCTACTAAATCTATAATTCGAATATATAATAACAAAATATCAAAGAATGTTAGAAAAAGACTTATAACTAAGTTTGAAAAGTTTGATTTCTATATTAAGATTATATATACAACAAACGCTCTCGATTTAAATATAAATATTTCGAATATTAATATAGTTGTTTAGTAAAAAATATTTTCGAATATAGAGTTGCTTTTGCAGCAATTTAATTGCGTTACGCGAGAAAAAAACAAACACAACAAAATTATATAATTTTATCAAAAAATTTTATAAGAAAATTAATATCAAAACACAATAGATAGGCGACAAAAAGATTCAAATTTTAATAAACTTCGAAAAATTATAAATGCGAACAAACTAAATAGCGTAATTATTTTCGAGATAAAGCGTAAAAGACTAAAGTTAAAGAAGACAATAAATTCAAAAAAAAGAAGAAGTTAAAATAGACTTAACGTTAAGTAAAAGTCAATATAAACAATTGTTTTTAAAGAATTATCAATAATAAAGATTATAAGAGAATTATAATACTAGAAACACTTAATATTATACTTTCGAAAATCGACACTATAAAATTGCTCAATTATAAGAATAACTATTGCTTATTTTATATATTTAATAAAAATTTTACAATATTAATTGTAAAGTCGAAAAAATTGAAGAAGAAATATATTGCTTCAAAAATTAACGCGTCTTAAAGAACAACTATTGTTCGATAGCTTATCAAATAATAAGATAGACTTAAATCTATTAAGTTTGCGAGTATTATTGTTGCAAGAAAGCGTTAATTCGAGATTTTTCTATCGAATAAGAATTATATAATCGATATTGTTAAAAATATTACAAAAATTAAAATCGCGAATAACTTCAAGAAAATTGCTTAAATAATTGAATAAAATTCAAAGTAAATTAAAAGATATATTAAGAAGTTAACAAGACTAATTATTCGTGCTATTAACAATACGTTATCGAAAAAGAATTAAAATATCAATATTTAAATTGTAAAAATTCGAAAGACTACACAAACTATAAAGTCAATTAAGATTGCAAATATTAAAACAACAAGTTAAACAAAATTGTCTTGAGCGAAATTTTAGTTTTAGTTTTAATCTTAATCTCAAAATTTGACGTAATCTTAATCTCGACTTAATGCTTCGAAATATAATCTTAATAATTCAAATTACAATTCTTAAAATAGTATAATAGTTTTACTCGAATTAATGTCTTTAAAAACGTTTCGAAATCTTGTTAAAACAACAATTCTTCTTATAATATCTCGAACGTTTTTAAAAAATCTAATTTAAATATTTAAATATTCGAAACATTATTAATTAAAAAAAGAGATCGAGCAAATTTTCAAATATCTAGTATATCTATTTTAAAGAAGACTAAATCTAAAAATATTATTACAAATAAATTGAAAAATCTTTTGTTAGTTAAAACAATATATAATCGAAGATTCGAGCTAAGTTAAGAAAATCTAAAAATTGTTATTTTCGATAAAAAACAATCTTTTTGCGCAACAACATTGCGATCGAGATTAGTTTAAAAAGAGAGTTATAATACATAATTATAATCGATATAACTTGCTCAATATAAATCAAGATTATGTTCTTAAGTTTAAGTCGTAAACTAACGTATAGTAGTTTTTCGAAGTATTTTTGTTCGCAATTAGTTATATAATTCTTGCATCTAAGTTTATCTTTGTATAATTTATATATTCTAAAAGTCTCTCGAACATTAAACGAGTCTCAACTCTATTATATTAAATTTAATTCTATTTGTTTAAACAATACACGATAAAATAATATATAATTGTAACTTTATAAAAAAGTTTGTTCGCAACTACTTTGTAAAGCTTGTTGTAATAAAGATTTCTAAATAATTGATAAATTGTCTTTTTGTTGTTGTTAACTATATTAGAGCAAATAACTCTTATTGAATTAAAACGTGCAAAAAACTTTATTATTAATTTAGTATTTATTGTCTTCTTTTTATTATTTTTCGAGATATCGCAATACTAAATTACGTTGTCTTTGTTAACGTTGTCGTAATTATTGCTCTTAACAACAATAAAGAACACTTCTTAATCTAACTTATTGTAAATTTCGATCTTTACTTTCTTGTAATTGTTGTTACAAATTAGACAAATCTATAATAATTATTATTAACTGTTAACAAAATTGTTAGCATCAATATAGTAAACGAAGATTTTAAAGACGTAATTCTTTTTAAAATTACGCAATCTAAAAAATTTGTCGTTAAGCTAAATACAATTCTTGAGCTCAATATTATATAAAAGATAAGTATTAAATAAATTCTTTAATTATTTTTAACAAATAACAAGACTATTATTAGTTAAATTGTATAAGAATTGTATCGTGTCAAATTTGTCGAAAATCTTAGATAAATTTTAAGATTTCAAAAGCTTGAAATTTTGTATTAATTGAAAGCATAAATTGCTATTAAATTTTACTTAATAAAGACGCTTACGTAGTTTGTTTAATAGCTTTGTAATATCGTTGTTAACAACAATAGCATTCTTAATAAAACAAATTAATATAAAAATATATTTAAGATTAACAATATTGTTACAAGAGTATTGTTGTAAACTTTGTATATTTATTAGCTTTCAAATAAGATAAATTAGTCAATAAGTCTTTTTTTTTAAGCTTTTCTCTTACTTTAAGTCGATAGTCTTCTTTATTTTAGTCTTACGCGACGTTAAGATATAAGAATACTTGTTAACTTCTAAAGAATTATTATTTTTCTTTTGCGTTTTACATTTGCGAGATTTAGAGTTTGTAAAATTTGCAAAAAAATTAACACAAAATATAGCAATTGCTATTCTTTATTTTATCTTCGATCTTCAATAATATTAAGACAAATATTAAAAATACAATTAAGATTAGCAACAATAAAGAGAAAGAAACAATATAAAATAACAAATAAAACAATATCTTCAATGCAATATCTAAGTATAAAGACTTGCTTAATTGTTAATCTAAGTCTATTATTTTAAGTAAATATAAAATAGCTAGCAAGAAAAAGCGTTAAAGATAAAAGTAAACAATAACAATTTTTTTGTTAATTTTTTTTGTAATAGTAATAAAATTGTAATTTTCTCTAACTAAAAGATAATATTGAAATTAGAGTGCAAACAAAATAATAACATTTAATATAACGTATTTTAATACTTATATTTGATATTTAAGTTACACAAGTATAAAGAGATATTAGTAATAGAGATAAGAACTTTTCTTTTCTTTTATAATTATTTACTAATTTAAGATATATTATCTAAGTATGTTCGTAATCTTTTGCTAACATATTAACTTAAAGTTTTTGCTCTTCGCTCTTCTTCTTATCTTTCTTAATTTTTTTTTCGACTTAATTGTTTTTTTCCTCGACTTAGTTGTCTTTTTTTCAACTTAATTGTCTTTTTCTTCGATTTAGTTGTCTTTTTTTATAATTTAGTTGTCTTCTTCTTCTTTTTGTCGAACAAATTAATAATTATTTTGTAAATAATTTTATTATATATCGTTAGAAAACAAGAACAAACAAAAGACAAAATTTTAAGATTTCGAGCATAATCTATTTCTTAGTCGTATTTTATTGCGTTCGACGTAAGATCTTTAAATATTAACTTAAAATTACAACAAGTCTTTTTAATCAACATCGACAAAATAAGAGATTTAGAATTCGAAATTAAATTTGTTTGCGATATTATAGTTGCGTTAATCTTTAATCTAAAGAATATTAAAATCGAAGTATATATTTTTTTAACTTTTGTCTTAACGCAATTACGTTTCTTTTTATTTGTTTTTATAATTAATTTTTAAAAAATTCTACTTAAATATCTATTAACTAAAGTAAAAGCAAAAGCGCAATAAACAAAAGATGTGCAATCGACAATACGCGAGAAAGATTTAAGAATTAAAACAAAAATATCGAAAAATAAAAACGCGAAGATTAAAATTGCTAACTAAATGTTACGCTAATACTTTCGTAAAAGATATTAGAGCGAGTTATGCTATTGAAGAGATTTATAGACGTCTTTAGGCAATGCAAGCAATCACTTAATAACAAGAATTGCAACTATAGACAATCTTATGTTTAATAAATCTTCATAAATGATTTACTAAATTAGAGTAACAATAAGTAAAGACTTAAGATAAGTTGAACACGATTTATAAAGAAGTCACGTTCGAAAGTTATATACTTTTTCATCATTTAAGATTTAAGATGTTTAAGATGTTTAAAATCTTAATTATTTTAATTATTTTAATTCGAAATTCAAGATGCTTAAGAGTCAAGTTATCTTAATTATCTTGATTTTGTTAATAGATTTTCTCTTTTTGATTATCTTGTAAAGAGCGATGTGCGACGAATAGTATCTATTAACACGCGACTTATAACATTATTTTCTCTCTTCAAGAATTGTTGTCTCGAAACCATTCATTTTTTCTTATTATATTAATCAAGTTGATCATTAAACAACGTCGCAACTTCGTTGCTAATCGTCGCTATAAGTACGTTCTTCTTATAATGTGTTCTTGTTGAGTCTATGTCGCATTCGACGTATCTTGTCAAATAAATAAAGAATATCTTAAGTGTAAGAAGTGTTATCGAAAGAATTGAAAATGCGATTTGACTTCTAATTATTAAAGAATAAATAAAGTTATTCAAAAGACTAAAAAGCTAAATGATAAAATAATAAAATTACGCCTAAGAATTGCGCGAAAAACAAAACAAAGAAAACACTAGTTTTGTCGTTTGAAAAATATAAATAATGCGAAGTCGAAAAATATTTTAAAGATCGAGAAAAATAAGAGAAAAATCGAATGTATTGAAAAGACGTTCGAAACTCTATTCGATATTATTATTGATTTTTTATTGTTCGCTTTTTTGTTTCTTAATGTTTTGTCAACTTTTATGAGTGATTTTGTCGTTGACAAAATCGTCGTAGCTTGTTAAAGCATTTCTTCAAGTTCTTAAGTAGCTTCTATGTATTTTTGAAGATAAAATATTCTTTTTACTTAATAAAATATTTTTGATCTTTTTGTTGTAGAATTTTCTTAACCTTATATTGTTTCTTTGTTTGTAAGTGAAAATAAAATGTGTTCTATAAAGACGTAATTGAATTGGCTAATTTTAACAATAAAATATAAAATATTGGAAATACTTTGACGTTCTTAAGTAAGTCGAGTTCGTAATTGATTAATCTTTTTGTTTTTTTGACGAAAAACAATTCGACTTTGATATGATTTAATTTCTTGCTTAACTTTCTTATCTTAAGATTTTTTGTAAAAAGATATATTTTATCTCTTTTCTTTAGTTGAGATGTCGTTTTTCGTTTTTCGTTCTAGTACTTAATCGATCTTTTTTGCATCTTTAAGATGTTGTCGTGTATCTTTTTTGATGTCGCTACTCTCTTTATAACTAATTGTGTTAATAAATGCTTTCGTTCTTTCTTAAAGAGATTAAGTTCTCTATTATAGTTGACGAAGAATAAAATTATCTTAGTGATATCTAAAATCTTTGCATTTAGTATTAATTAAATCATAAATAGAAGTGATACTCAATTGTTATAAGTATTGTTGACGTAATGTCTTAAATATTGCTTTAAACTCTAGTTTGTTCGTTCTATTTAATCATTCGTAATCGAATAATAGACAATAAACATTTTAAGTCTTGTTTCTAACATTAATAGAAGCGTCTTTCAATAGTTAAACGTAAAAAGCTTGTCTCTATCACTAGTTAATTCTTTAAATATATTATGATATCGTATAAGTCGATTCAACACAATGTATTTTAATTGTTCTACTATAAACTTTTTCTTGCATGCGATAATATGTGAATACTTAATAAGTTTGTCAATTATTACTAATATCTAATTATATTTGTCTTCAATTGCTAGATTCGTCAATTTAAGCAACTTAATAATAAAGTTTATCGTAACTTCATTTTATAACAATTCAAATAATTTCTAATATTAAATTTCGTTATAGTTCGCATATGTATCATGTTTGTTTTGCTAACAACTAAGATATCGTTTAAGATACATTTTAACAACTTGTTTCATTTAAGAAAACAAACAATGCTAGCGTAAAAGTTAAAGAATTTTAATTATTTTCGAATGCTTTTGCAATGATTTATTATGATGTTTCTTTATACATTTGTCAATTTTGTTAATAAATATTTGAAGTTTTCTCTTTTTTATTAAAAATTCTTTTTTATCGTTTTTAAGTATTTGTAAAGTAGCATTTAGCTTGTATTTGTTTGTTAATAATGATTCGTCTTTGTTGATCTTAAGTATATTATAATTAAACAATTTCTTTGTTTTTATATAATTATTTCTTTTGCTAAATGCGTTTGCTTTATTGTTATCTTTATCTAGTATATATTGTATTTTAAACTTATATTATTCGAGTTGCTCTAACTATTGTACTTATCTTTTGTTAAGTTATTTAATAGTAATAAAATATAAAAGATTCTTGTAATCTATAAAAATTGTAAGTTTTAGTAAATTTTCGATATATACTTTTCATAATTCTAGAAAAACTACAATAGCGAGTAACTTCTTGTCGTAAATATCATAATTTTGTTCAATTAACGAAAGTTTTCTCGAGAGATATGTTATTAAATGTTATATGTTTTCATGTTCTTAATTGAAACATGCATCGATAATTAAATCTAATGCGTCAATTTTAATCTTGTTTAACAATCGTAAATCGTATATCTTTAATACTAATTTCTTTAAGCATTTTAGCTTAAGATTTTGAAATAATTTTTTTATTATTAATTCTTATATTTATAACGTTTTCTTTTTGATAAAATACGTTAATGATATTGCATTAGCGAAGTAATTCTTAATAAACTTCTTGTTGTAATTTATAAAATTTAAAAAGAATTAAACTTTCTTAATATTAATAAATGAATTTTATTCTTTAATTGCTCGTAGCTTCTTAAAATTTATGCGTATTTCATGTCGTTTAACGACAAATTTAAGAAAGTTAACTTTTTCTTAATGAAATTCGCATTTCTTTAATTTAAAATGTAAGTTTTTTTTATTTAGACATTTCAATACTTTGAAAACATAATTCACATGTTTTTTCAAAATATTTAAGTAAATTATAATGTCGTTCAAATATACTATGACAAATTGATTCAAATATTGTCGTAATACATCATTGATCATTTCTTAACATATTGTTAAAGCGTTCGTAAATTCGAACGACATTATTGTATATTTGTATAGTTTATATTGTGTGCAAAAAGTTGTTTTTTACTCTTTCTTTATTTTTATTTTAATTTAGTTGTACGCTTCTTGTAAGTCTAGTTTGATAAAGTACTTTACTTCAAATAATCGATTTTAAAGCTCGCTAATGTTAAATAATAAATATCGATTTTTTATCGTAATATTGTTTAACTTTCGATAATTAACATATAAACGAAGAATTTCGTTTTTTTTGAGTACAAAGAGAATCGAATATCTTGTCTAGAATTAGAATTTTTTAATAAGTTTTTTTTTTTCGTTTTTTGCTAGATATTCGCGAAGAGTTTCTAACTTTTTTTCGAATAAAACATATATAAGTTTAAACGGGAATTGCTTGCTTAATTTAAATTTGATCTTGTAATTTTACGATTAATGTTTAGATAAAATCTCGATCGTTTTCTCTTTCTAAAATAGATGCTTTCAATTGTTTTATATTCGTAATATGTGCTTTAGCGATTCTTTCATTGTATCAAATAGTTTAAAGCTCTTAAAAAATTCGCAATTTTTTTCACTTATTTTAATTTTGTGATTTAGTTAATCTTTGTCGATGTTTATTGAATCGAACTTTATTAAATCGTTTTTTTGCGAAGATGCAAATTCGTTATTTGCGATCGAATTTCGATTTAATCTTTTATCTATTATCGAACGCTATTGATGCGTAGATTAAATGTGAATTGCGTAATCACATTGTACGAATTTAAGTACTCGTGTATTTTAGTTAACTTCTAGATTGTGCTACTTTAATCAAAGCATTTCTAGAACGATATCGTAAATAACTATTTTTACTATATTAAAAATTAGTTTCTAGTAATGTTGCTAAATAGCTATTAGTAATGATTTCGTTTCTTTGTTTACTCTTTTATTTCTTACAAGTAATAAGTTTTTATCTACAATTATTAGATTATAAGCGTTAAACTTCTTTTAAGTAAAATATTCTTTTCTCTCTACAAGAGCTCTAGTTATAAAATTATTTATTGCATTAAAATTGATCATTATTGTAAGTTAACAATCGTTAATCTTAACTAATGTGATAAAACATCGTGCGTGCGCTATTGAGTTTAGTTGTTATTGTTGAGCTAACATATTGCATTTCTCTAGTATGCTCTTTATTAAAAAATTTGAACTTTTTCTTGCTTCTATGTTGTGACTTCTGCTTCAAACGTCTATTTGCGCTAAGTTTTCTTTTGTTGCTAAATTGCTAACTTTAACTTTCTAAAAAATCAATTAATTTTATTCTTTTCTTTTAGATAAATTTAGCATAAATTGTTGTAACAAATTGTTCAACTAAGACTTGTGTATGCTATAGAGTTTAGTTGCTTCATTATAATATCAAGTATATTCTTTTTTGTAATAGCATTGCTTTTTAGTTTTTTCTCGCGTTCGTTTACGATCTTCGATAAGCTAATTAAAGTCTTAAAATGATTCGTAATATCTTTTATGCATTCGTGAAAATTCTTCTAGTTATACTTCTCATTTAAGTCGATAATTGAACTATAAAATTTAATAATTTTCTAAAGTGTTTAATTGACTTCTTGCATAGATGCGAGTGCCTTGTCTAATAATGTTTCATCTAGAATTTTCTATAATTGATTTGAATTCTTTATCAAATAGTAATTGTCGTTCGATTTCATCTTAAGAATGTTCGCTTTTGCGTCAACTTGCTTTCTAATGTTGTTTTAGCAATCGAATATCTCTCTTAACATAACATTAATTTGTTAACAATTTATTAAGTTTCGTAATCGACAATCTCTTGCGAAATGATTCGATTTGTCACATAAATAGCACGTTTTTTAAGATTTGTTATTTTGCTTTTCTCTAAAATTCTTCTTTTTGCGTCGTTGAGTAAAATTCAATTTTATAGATGCAAATTTACGATAGTCTAGATTATTGTATCTCTAATTAAAACGAAATTCTTTTTAATAATATTCGATCGTTAATTCAAAGAAGATTTTTGCTTTTTCGTAAAATTAATTATATCGTTTTTTCATAACTTTTTCATATAGTTTGTCGTCAAAATTAATAACTACTTCGATAAGATCGAACATGTCGCTAATGAATTTGTTATCGCGCATAATTTCGTTCTTAAAATTGTTTTTAAAATTTCGTCGAAACATTGTTATAAGTGCGACATCGTTTCATTCGATAAAATTAACATATTTTTGAAACTTTGTTGCGTAGTTTATTACAAAAATTCGTTAAATTAAGTGTTAAATTATTCTTTTCGCAATTTGTTTTTCGTTAAATGTTTCGAAGATTCTTCGAAGTTTTCTTTTGAAGTTATCGAAATTCGTAAACATCGCACGAGAGTTTTCGTTATAATTTTCTAGATACTTGCGTAAGTTCAACTTGAGTTAATGTTAAGCTCTTTCTCTAAAAATTGTTAATGCGAAAATTGTCTTTTTGTTCGCTAGAATAGAATAGAAAATAAAATAAATATTCACTTGCATAAGTTAATTCTTTAGGTTAATACGATCTTTATAATAGACGTTAAGCTTATTAATTTTTATTTTGTCGTCTTTATTAATAGAGAATCGACGTAATGTTGTTAAGCTATTGCTTAAGATAGAAGCGCGTTGATCTAATACAAACATTCTTAAAGTGTTCAAAATATTACGCTAGTACTTTCGTAAAAAATATTAAAGCGAATTATGTTATTAAAAAGATTTGTAAACGTCTTTAGACAATGCAAGCGATTACTTAATAATAAGAATTGCAACTAATTATAATTAAAATCGACAATTAAGTTTAAATTCGAACAATTCTTCTTTATTTATTAAGCATAGATTATTAGACAACAATTATTTAAAGTATCGTTGTTCTTTTGTTAATTGTAATGTTGCAATTTTTTTTAACAAAAAACAAGTTAGTTAATTTATAATTTGAATTTAATAAGTTTCGAATTGTATTCAATTATAGCAATAAGATTAACTAATTATTCTTTATCTTCAAAATAAAAATACTTGAATATAAGTCAATTAAAGTCGATAATAAAAACAAATATTGTTGTAAAAATACAAACAACGTCTTAATTTAAACTAACTTAATAGCATTTAAGTATTGTACTAAATACGAATTTTGATTAAAATATATAATTTAATAGAAACTTATTATATTCTTTGACTCTCTCTAAAACTTTTCTACTTCTTTTGTCTATTTTAGTAAATTTATAAATGTTAAGATTCTATTAATCGATAAGATTAAGTTTTAGATTTAAGATTATACGTTAAATTTTTTTAATCGAAATAATTAATTTTAGTTGTCTTATTATTTCGATATAAATATTTTTCTTGTCGATTATATTGTTCGAAACAAAACGCTTCTCTAAATGCAACTTCGATATTGTATTGATTATATTGCTTGTTATATAAGACTTATTCGCAATTTAACTAATTTGTAATCTTATATTTATATAAACATTTATTATAGAGAAGATCTTAATTTGAGTATATATCTAAGTCTTGACTTTTGCTTTAACGTAATTACGCTTCTTTTTATTTGTTTTTATAATTAACTTTTTGAAAATTTTGTTCGAACATTTGTTAACTAAAGTAAAAGCAAAAGCACAATAAATAGAAGATGTGCAATCAACAATAAGTAAGAAAAATTAAAAAATTAAAACGAAAATATCAAGAAGCAAAGACGCAAAAACTAAAATTGCTAACTAGATTTGAAGCAAAATTGTTCTTAATTTAGTCTTTATGCAATTAAATGCGCTACTTTCGATACAAATAACAAAGCTTAAAATTAGTCGAACTCTATATACAAATGCGCTTCGCAAAATTAAAGATTAGCGTCTTTTATTACAATGCAAAAGCGCTCTCGTTAAAGCGCGTTTACACTAAAGCAATAAGTTGAAGTTGCACTAATTTTAACGCACACGTTGCTTAATGCGCTTTTGATATAAGTCTTGCACTTTGTTTTAAATAAATAAAGTCAATTTTTTGTTTTGTTTTAAGTATAAATAAAGTTAGCTCTTTATTTTATCTTAAGTATAAATAAAGTTAGTTCTCTATTTTGTTTTAAGTATAAATAAAGTTAGTTCTTTATTTTGTCTTGAATATAAGTATTGCAAGTTATTTATTTTATTAAAAATATAAATATCGTAAATCTTGTATACTATTTAAAATATAAATAGAGCTTGCTTAAATAAAATATCTTTCGAAAATGCTAAAGTATAGCATTATCTTTTGCATAGTTGCTATATCTTTAAAGACGCACATTTGCATTAAAATTACTAATTAACAAACTCTTAATGCTCTCAAGTCTTAAGTTAGATTCTTTATCGAACAAGAGCATATAATACAAGCAAGAGAAATATAATAAAATAAAGTCGAGAATAAAGAAAGAAAATGTCGCTCTCTTTCGAACGCGCTATAAATAGAGAAAAATAAGAAAAAAAATAAAAAGAAAGATATGCTAATTTTAATAAAGATTGTCTCGAGTTTGTTCTAATAAGAAAAGAGTCAATCTTAATATGTTGACACAATATTGTTATTAAAATTTACAAATTCACAATATTATTGTCTTTATTATTTAAAAAAAATTGCTATTAAAATAATTAGTATGCGTTTAAATTAGAAAACAATATTGTTAAGTAAAACAAAGACTTGAGCTTAAATCTTAACTCTTTAAAATTTGTCGCAACAACAATTGAGAAAACAACTTATTTTGTAGAGACTTGTTATAATAGAGTTTGTATTAATTAATTAGAAATATATAAAAAAAATATAAAGAATAAGAGAAAATTAATATAGTCAAAAAACAGAATAAAAACAGAAATTAAATATTTTAAATATAAGTTTTAAACTTAATAAATATTATATTTACAAAGATTAAAATACATATTTACTCTTTTGCTTGACAAGACTAACTAATATATATATTAATTGTTGTTCTCTAAATCTCGAATTCGAGTCTAATACATTATCTTAATAATATTAACTTTAGTCTCGTTGTTAGTATTAAAATTCTTTATTAAATTAAATAAATGCTTCTTTACTCTAAAATTTAATTGTTTCTTAATATTTAACTTCGTCGACTTGCTTATTATCTTTTTATTAAAAATATTAACTTTGCTTCTTAATATAAACAAATTCTTTTTTATAAGATTGACAACTTTCTTCGAAGTAACTCAATGTACTTGAAATATTATCTCTCGTGAATAATTACGAGCTAACGAAAGAATATTCGACTTAATAGAGATCTTAAATTGATGCGAATTAACATAAACATTAAGAAGTTATCTTATTCGACAAAAATAACTTTTGCAATACGTAATTAGCTTGCAAACATAATAAAAAATATACTTTATTAAAATACTAAAAATACAACAATTTCGAACAATTCTTTTTATGTTTTTGTTAAAATACTTATTATTTAAATCGATTAAAAAGAACTTGTTGCTTTTGTTAGCTTAATTAAACAAGAATATTGTCAAGATAATCTTCTTAAGTTGCTTTAATATTGTATTAGTAAAGATTAATTAGATAAAATACAAAGTCTTAAACGTGTACTTAATCTTGCTAAATTTATAAAAGAGAATAGTTGCTTAAACAAAGTAATCGAATATAAAATTAATATCTTTATACTTAATTGCATACTTCAAGAATATATAGATTTCTATTTGTTAAAAATATAGTATATAATTTTGCAACTCGTGGTTTTCGTATAGATTAGTCTAAACTTTATAAATATTATTTTGAATTTTATAGAAAATACTAAAAATCAAAGTTCGATTTTTGTTATTTAGTAATTCGTACAAAGTCTTCTTCTCTTTAAATAGAATATTCTTATTGTTTGCGTTTAATATAACAAAATAAGATTTTGCTTTAATTCAAAAGAGAGTTACAAAACAAGTCTTGAATCTATTAACAATTAACGTCTTTAATGTATAAAAATCTTAATTGTTTAAACGAATTCTCTTGTAATTTAAGCATTTTTTAACTCAATTAAACTTCGATCGATTTGTTTGAGTTTTAAAAGTAACAACAACAAACTTCTCGAATTTATAATAATATATTTAAATTATATAAAGCATAGTTTGCTACAAATAAAACAAGATTGTAACGAATATTAACTATTTGTATCTATAATATACAATATCTTTTTAATTGATAGCGAGCAACTTAAGATTGCAAATTCGATTTATCGTCTTCTAATTATTGTATACAAATTGAAGTTAAGTTTTAAAGACAATTAACTCTTTCGAAAATTCAAATCTACGCCATTATATATTTTTAATAATAACTTAATTACTCTTGTTTATGCTTTTGTTCTCTAGAAATTTTATAATAAATATATTGATTTAATAAATAGAACAATGCTCTTTAAACAAAGACTTTATTAAAGATTCGAAGTAATTAAAATTTATAACTTTAATATAAGATCTTGCAAATATAGAAAAGACAATTATAATAGCATTTTATATAAAGAACAAAAAAATCTATATAATAATTACAACAATTAGTATCAAAATATCTTAAGAGAAAAGATTAAAACAAAATATATTTGTTTGAACTTTTTACTATTAATATTAAAAATTAAATGTCGTATAATATTATTAAATTTAAGTTTTTTATTTCGATTTTATATATATTGTGTTAAGCTATATTAAGATCTTAACATTACAAATATTAATATTTTGTATATTAAATTAATAATATTAGAAAACATTTGCTCTTAATAATCTTGTCGCTAATTACGCACTTTAATTATTTATTCGAAATTATTGTAAGAAATTGTTATATATGTAATCTTTGCAAGACGTTAAATTAAGACACTTTAACACTTATTAATACTCTTAAATATCTCTAATATTTGTTTATATTTAATTAAAATATCTAAAGTATGCATTATATTAATTAACAAATATCTAACTTTACTTAAATGCATTTAAATATCTTATAAGTATAATTATTTAATATAAGTTCGAAATCTCTTTGTGTATAATATCGAGCTAATAATAGTTATATATTGTTCAAATATATTAAGAGTCTTTTTATCTAACTTTAATTTTGTATTGCGCGTTATATACTTTAGCAAATTAAAAAAGCGAAAAATACAACTCTCAATTATTACATTATATAAAAGAATGTTCTTTAATTTAATATTTTTAAGATTTGTCGCAATTTACTTGTAAAAATAGAAAACTTTAATTAAAGTGTTTATTTTGTTCGCATAGAAATTGTAATCTTAATTTAAATAATTTAGCAACATATATGCGGTTTTCGATATTAAATTTATCAATGTACGAAACATTGTTTTGTCTATTAACTAAGTATATAGTCTTTGCAAAAAACAATCTTTGTACAAATTCTTTTACTAAAGAATTCTATGCAAAAACTTTAAAAAATTAATATGTTTCTTCTTTAAATAACTTTTGATAGAGTTTACTTTTGTCAAATTATTAATTCTCGAATTTATCGAATTTCGAATGCGACGTCTTAAAAAAGTTAAGTTTATATTATCGCGAAATTCGCAATTGTTACACAAGAATAAATAAATAAATTTACATAATCTTCAAATAACTCGAGAACGACAAAAAGAAATAACAATCAATTAATTAATAAATTATTAATTGAAGATCGATAAAATAGAGAACGTACAAAGTCGAGAAAAAAAAGAACTAAAAAAAGAAAATTGTTTGTTTTTAATTATAGAAGACAAGTTGTTCGAAGACTATGTTGTTATGCTTATTAAGATTTTTATTTTGATAAAATTGTATAGCGAAAAGAAACTTATAAAACATTCGACGCAATATTAGAAACATATCGAGAATTTAACGCGTTTTAAGAAACTTATTTATACGATTACTAAGCAAAAAAGATCGAAATCTATTTCGCATAAAAATTGACAGGAGTTTTTAGATACTCGACGATTAGATTAACATTCGTAATGTTTTTTTTAATGCTAAAATATAAGATCTAATTTCGAAGAGAGTAATTTCGCAAGAGAGATAAGACTAGACATAGACTAGCATGTAGACGCTAAGCTTAAATACATCGAGACTAGGCTATAAATTTATTAATAGAGCACTTCCATCACGAGTGTCAGTCTGATCCCATAAAGCAACTAGGTCGACAATTTTCCGAAAATCACATACCTCTGTGCGGGTAATACAACTTGGTTCTTTAGAGCCCTCATTATCCGAATTCCGCTATACTTGTGCCCCAAATTGTTCTTCCCACGGAAAAGGTTATTCTGTCAGTAGAGACCCTCTGACTATTGGTCAATGCAATCCTTTGACAAAACGGACACAAGCTAGAAGAGCATTGGCACTAGTAACTGGCACATAGCTGAGTGCTCTGGTTACTTTAGGTAAGTGACCAGAATTTCGATTAGTCGCCCATTTACGAATTAGAGAAGAAACCGTGGCGAAAGCTGGGGTTCTACGACATTGATTTCGTCACAGTTTTTAGCCTGCAAATCGGCTCTCAGGCCCACGCATTCTGGTCGCCTTGTCCCTCATGCAGCCTGGACGCTTGCACGACCGGACCGTGCTGCTGGGCCGTCCCATTGGTATTACCACTAGCCGTAGCCGTGATTGCCTTTCGAGTCTTCGGATTCGAGTCTTGGTTTTCGTCCTCCGCCGAGGGATCGTCACGATACGGCGTCCCGTTACCATCTCCGCCTACTGCCCGCCTGCTATCTTTGCTATTGCCGCTCGATCCGAGCTGCACATGACGTCCAGTCCCAGTTGCGCGGCTGCGAACGTAGAGAAGGACAATGATCTAGACGAGCTAGTGTCAGCCTCTCATACACGACAGGGAAGGGGCGGTATCATACCTTTACCACGAAGCACATGACCGCCACAAACAGCAGCAAGCCGGCACTAACCTGCTGATCCCGTCGCCAATACCCCAAGCAGCTCCTCTCCCTCCCCAGCGTATCACGACACGCAGTCACTGGCCGGTTCTTGTTGGGAAATGGCCACGGTCTGTCGACGACGCTGTGCAAGCCGCAACAGTGGTGCTTGTCCTGGATCGTTCGGATGGCGAGGGCGTCTTTGCTGGACCAGAGGTGTTGCCATTGCTGGTCTAGCGGGCAGATCAGAGCACTGGCCGGAGCCATGTGAGTGATTGAGAAGGTGGCGATCACGGTTTCGTAGATGGTGAAGATGGTGAAGATGATGATTGCAAGCCCTGAGGTGGAATTCTGGTTTCTAGGGAAATTTGGGCTCTGTGGTTGACGAGCTAGTGATTGGCCTCCTCGAAGGCTGAGGCCGGTGAGGAGGGGGAGGATGACTGTACATATTGCAGCGGCTTTTGAGATGGGGAGGGAGAGCGTTTGGATGCTGTGCAAGGAGATACTGAGAGGAAGCAATTAGATGTCGAAGAAGAATGTAAGAGGGTCGTCTTACGCAGCTGTGATCGTGAGGCCAAGCAGAAGCTGAAGGCTTGTCAATGGAGGATCGATGTGTTTGAAGACGTGCTTTCTAGCTTACCGCCACGACCACCAAGGAGAGCACTTTCGTTGCGGCACGCATGTTCGGTGCTGAAGTGTTGCCTTTGAGAGACCGCTAGGCTCTGAAATGTTGCTTTGCAACGCGAGTGGCAGACGAAGGGAAGGAAGATTTTTGATGTCGACGATAGACATGTGACTACAACTACCCCGCTCTACATAAGTGTAAGGTGCGAGTGCGCCTGCTACCCGCCGACGCGCTAAGGTGTGAAAGACGTGAGGTATGATAGGCTTTCATTACTATGCCCCATCTATATGGGGTAGGTAGTAGTAAGACTAATCGTTGAAGAACAACGAGGGACGAGCTTTCTCCCTATCTAATACTCGCCATGACGTGCGAGCTTGCTCCTCGCTTTCCAATTAGAAAGGGGAGCGTGCGATTCGAGGCTTTCATGATTAGTTGGGATCACGTGCCCTGCCATACCTTGAGGCGCTAGCGCGTCGATGGCGCTATGGCATTATAGTTATCTCCCCTCTTAGAGCACTGGTCCTCAATGATGTAAGGAGCTATATTAGTCTCACACAAGGCGAAGGCGCCTATTAAGCGCCAACGTTACAAGAGCTTGTTAAAAATCTCTCCAAACCTCTTTGGGAATTGGGAGAAAAAGAGTCTTCTACTTGATAAAAATTAGTTTATGCTTTAGTTCAACTTAACCTATAAAACAACGTAATGACGACAATGAAAATTCTTGATAAGTCATCGCTTCGCCATCGTTGTTGTTAGAATTCTTAATAAGATTCAAAGTGAAGCTAGCGTTGCGCAAGCGCTAAATGAATCATAAACACAAATGTTGTTGTTTCTCTTTTCTTTTCTTTTTCTTTTCTTATATTCTTCTTAATTGCAATTGCTTTCTTGTCGTAAATAAATTGTTACAAAAACGACGATGCGTAAGACTTATATATATAGTGCAAATATCAAATCAATATGTTTTCATTTTTATCTTCTAAGAAATCGAGAAATTGAGAGAATAAGTAATTTCGACATTTTATCGTTTACGAAAATTGACATGTTATAGTTTATAATAATCTTTTATGCATGACTTGCGTAAGCAAACGTGCATACGTTCGCGAGAAAAGAAGTGTTTGCACTTATTGCAAGATTCTTTATTGTAAATTAAATTGTTGCATTGCGATAAATTTTGTTTGCGCTTACAATGCGATAGCTATTGATGTTTACTAATTCGTTAAACGCTTTCAAAATTAAGTGAAAGCTTTCGTCATCGATTATCGTGAGACGTTCGAGATAAGAAACACAATTTCTAGATCGATAAAACGTTTGCGAAAGAGTGTTATTCTCGAAATGAAAAATTAATAACGCGATAAAAAATTTATTTCATCGACAACGAATTGAGCGCAATCTTGTATTCGTCGATTCGAACGCGATTTAATTCGTGCTCTAAAGCGTCAAGTCGAATTCGAACAAAAGTTCAAAAAAACAAAGATAAATTGAAATGAAACTCTTATTAAAATGAAGCAATTAATCGATCTTTTTTTTGAACGAATGTTGAAGATAAGCATTTTTGTCTATTTTTCGACACATTTTTTTATCTATTTTAATGTGTCGTGCAATGCATTGACATGCATTTAGAATTTAAAAAAAAATAAGAATAAAAATAAGAACGAATCGTTAATAAAAATGAAGAAAACAAAGTTAAAATAGATCGTTTTCGAATCTATCGCTAACTTGAATAAAATAAGTTTGAAAGATTCTTTCGCAAGATTTTACAATTTTGCGATCGAATCTCTTCGTAACTCTAAATTGTCGACAAGATTGTCAAATAATAATATAATAAATTTTCATTTCATTTTCGTTCGCGCTTCGCTTACTCACATATTTTTAAAAAATAAAAAGCGCGAAAATGTGTATAAGCGACAAGAACAAGTTTGTGACGAAAATGAAAAAGATTGTACAAATTAAATTTTTTGCAATGTGATTTTCTTAAGAGAACGTAAGTGCTTCGAACAACTTTAAAGATTTGTCTACGAATAACTTTAAGAAGTTTAATGATTTATCTTTGAATAAATTCGAGAATTTTCTTTAATTTTTTGAAACGAATTTAATAAATTGTTAAAGACTTGCTAAATCGTTGCAATACGTCGTCGACTAATAGAGAGCAATTAAATAGTTGTGTTTACGAATTATGTTTTAAGCATTTATGTTAAGAGAAGCGATCTTATTATTTCTAGCATCTTGTGTGACAAAATAAATTTTTTTTTTGTAAATCTAATTAAATACGATAGCGATGCGACGACAATTGCGCGATATTTCATCGAATAAATCATTGTTAACATAATTGTCGTTATCGCAATACGCATCGCGTTATCTTTTTTAATTTCGTTTGTTGTGCGTTCGCTCTTCGAATTTCTTTCGCAACTTATTAATCTTATCAAGAAATTCTTTTCTTAATTATTAATTATACTTCTTGTCTTAATTTATTCACTTAATTTTATATCACATTTGTCTCTTTAATTTAGTTCTATTTAGAATTTTTTCGATCTTTTATTCGATTTCGTTATTAATAAATTTCGAAGCTTGCAATATTTGTTTCGTTTGCTTATTGTTAACGCGATGCAAATATAACTTCAAGAGTAAAACATAAAAAGTATTATAAATTCGATAGATGTTTAATAAGATAAGACGATAAATTTGCGTTTTATTCTTATTTTTAATTCTAAACGATTTAACATACTTGTGCGATATCTTCTTGCTAAATCTCTTTTGCTTTAGATTTCTAGTTAAGAGCATAATTAATTCTTCTATAGCAAAACTTTTTGATCTATGTTTTTCATTATAGTATTTCGTCTATTGCGCGATAGCGTTTTCAAGACGCTTCGTTAGAACTTTTCTTAAATTATAAAGTCTTTTTACGCTTTTTTGTGTTAATAATATCTTCTTTTCGTTAAAGTTGTTCTTAACTTCATAGTGAATTTTCAAATAATAATTGTACATTAAATAGAACGACAAAATCTTAACTAAGACGTAATGACTATTATTATAGACAAATTTTGTCATTGGCAATAGATTAGTTCATTTCGTCTATTTCGCATTAGCGTAAGTGCGAAAATAATGTTTAAGAATTTAATTTTGTCGTTCGATTAAATTATTTGTTTAAAAATGAAAAATAATACTTAATTGTCTTCTAATTTGTGCATAAAAATATATAGCGAACTAGAAGACACTAGTGAAGACAAATTTCTTGTCGTTCACTATGTTAATTAACGTTTCAAAGCGTAAAACGATTTTATCGAAAAACACTTTCGCTAGCTTTGCGACATCGATTCTAATAATTATAAATATATATTTAATCATTTTTATACAATGATTAACTATTACGAAGATTAAGTTATATACGACTTCATGACGTCTGTTTGACGACAAGCTCGTTACGAAGTTTATAATAATTTTCTTTTATAACTTCTTTGCAACAAATAAGAATCGAAGATCATTATACGACTTATAATAAGAAACTTTGATACGTTAGCAAATATCACATGTTCTAATATACGCTTTCATTTGCTTTGCGCAAGTAAGTTAAAAATACTTTTTCTAAAATAGATTTAAAGTTTTCTTGATTTTAAAATGTTTTGTCAAAGAATTGTTATAATTCTTGCGAATTAACTTTTTTTTGACGATTGTATTTCTTGAGACATAAAGTAGTTCGTTATGTTTAACGAAATTCTCTTCATTTAAAGATCATGTTTTTCGTTAACAACGAAACGATTTCTTGATTTCGATACTAATTTTTTCAACTTAAATGTCTTTAGTCTAAAGATTTTTAATCAAGAATTTCATTAATCTTTAAAATTTTTTATACGATTTCTTTGACATATCTTTAATTTTTTTTTGGAAATAACAATTTGTACACTAGTTAATTGAAATAAAGATGCTAGTTTATCAAGAACTTTCTTTCTATTTCATGATCGCGAAATTTTCGCGTTATTACTAAGTACTCTTGTTAGTTGTGATACAAAAGTCAAATTATTTAATGTTTCTCGTTCGCTTTGCGCTAACGACTTTTTGTTAAACGATAACATTAACTCATTTTGAGATACAAGAGTCAAATTAATTGATATCTTTCGTTTGCTTTGCGTTAGCGAATTTTTATTAAACGATAACGTCAATTTGTTTTGCAACGTGAATAGCAATCTTGTGTTCAACGACGAAATCTCTTCATAATTGAAACGTCTTAACGACTTATTCGTTAAATTTTTTTTATTTGAGCGATAAAAGATTTCAAAGTTATAGATAATTAACTTGAGCGCTTAGCGAATTTGCCTTAAGTTTAGCTTCTTTTAATTTATAAATTCTCTAAGATTATTATAATTCGATTATATCTCGATGAAATAAGCATTGCTCTCTAAATAATGTCTTCATTGCTTAAAAGCGATTACAATAGTTAGCAATTTCTAATTATGCATTTTATAATTTTGCTTCGTCGAAATCATCTTTCGTAATTAGAACGTTATTGAACGTTGATTTTTGTTGTCATTTTGTTAACTTAGAATGCTCGCGATTGCAAAATTAGACGCATTAATTTTCACTCTAATTTTCTTGTTCGAATCGTAGTAACAAAGTAGTGAAGTCAACATAAAAATGTCGCAAAACTAGCAAAACGTTTGCTTTGCTTCATTTGATCAAACGAAAAAATTAAATTTCTTGTCATTCTTATTTTCTTTTAATAGACTAGTAAGAGAAACAACTCTTTTCGAATAACAATGTATAAAGCGTCTATAAAAATTTACGAAGCTCAAAAACATTTAAAGCTTACGATAAGTTTTTAATTTAAATTATTTTTTAATCGTTTTAATTTTTTCTAAGTTCATTTGTATATCTTTTAAGAATACGATGAAGCTTAGAAATTCAATCTTTGTAATGTTGAATTTACACTTTTTTAGATTGACGTATAGCGAATATTTGCGAAGACGTTCTAGCATTTATCTAACTTAACGTTAATGCTTCGTCGAATCATTGCTATACATTAGTATATCATTTATATAAATTACGCAAGTTACATCAATTAGCTTTCGCAACGTTTTATTGATATAAATCTAAAAAATTGCGAATGCGTTTGCTAGTTCAAATGACATAACTTAATACTCGAAATGCTTATAACGCATATAGAACGTCGTCTTTTATTTATTATCGCGTTTTATGCGAATGCAATAATAGACGTTCTTTAAATTCAAGACAATAAAGCGCTTTGCTTCGCATAGACGATCTAGCGTTTTCGTAATTAAAGACAATGAATAACAATTCTTAATAGTAATCGCATTTAGATTTTTATAGTCGACGCATAAACGTAATTTATTGTTCGATTTTAATACAAATAGAATAGAAGCGTTTGCAAACGAAATTAAATGCTTAATCTAATCTTTAATTAACGCATCATCGAGATATTGTCGAAGTATCGCTAGCTCGTTTTGTGAAAAATTATAAGAAAATATAAAAGATGATTCTTTGTTATTCTAAAACTTAATAACATGATTTTCTCTTTTTAATTCTAATAGAATTTTGATCAACTTATTATTATAAACATCTTTTAGATCTCTTAACTTCTTAGAAATCTTAAATTTCGCTAGCTTTTTATTTGACGCCTTCGTAACACTAGCGCAAACAATAGCATAAATTGTGCTATGTTTGACGAGATCTAAGGCAAACTACTTAAGATTAATTATCTTCAATTTGTTGTTTGCGATTTTGAATCGCTAGCTTTGCATCTTTGAATCAATTAATATATCTTGTTTAACTAGCATTGACATATCTAATATAAGATTAGAACTTATATATTTAATTAAGTAAAATAAGATAGTGCATTCTCGATGTTAATTTTACGAGTCAATTAGATAATAGATCAACTTATAGACGACATAACAATAACGATTATTGTTATTAAGAAAATCTATTGTTAATAAGATAGCGAATGTGAATTGCAATTTCCATTGCACTACGTAGACATAATTAATGAGATTTATCTTAGCTCTCAAATCGACTAAATCTATAATTTGACGTTTGTTATCAAGAAGTTAAGTTTAATCTTTTACTAAAATTGAATTCATTATTTTTCTTTTTCTTTTTTGTTTCGTTTGCGAGACGTTAACAAAGCTTATTTTTTTTTGCATCGATTGTAGTAATAACGACAACAATAAACTTATCTTATTTGTGTTTATTAAAACACTTCGTTTTGTAATATCTTTTTTTATAACATTTAAAGCATTCGATGCGACTTAAATAGTTTGCATCATTAATCTCGTAAACTTGTTTGTGCGACGTCGACGAATCTTTAGAAATATAAAGCTTCTTGTCTTTAATGAACTTGTCAATCTTGTTTGAGCGACGATTTTAATAAGATTTGTTTAAAGAAACATTAAAATCTTTTATAATTCGTTGATTATCAAAGTTGTTTAAGTCTATTTCGCGAATGCGATTTAGCGTTTGTTCTTACATAATAATCATAATTAGAAGCTCATCGCGAATGTTCAATACATTATTGATGTCTAAAATCTTTACTTTTAAGTTCGACTTAAGCTTGATAAAAAATATATAAATTTTATGCTTCTTTAAGAGCGACAATAGATAAATTTCTAGCTCATTTAGATATTTTTTAAAGATAATTATCTTTTGATTTAGCTTTTATCTAGTGTTTTCTTATCTTTCATAGACGAAAAGGCGACAATTAGTAGAATTAGCTATCAAATTCAATAGAAATTTTCTAAATTCTTTAAAGATTTCGCTCTTTAGTTTAGCGTCATTGTTTGTTCTTAAATATCATTACGTAGTGACGTCGTTTTTCAAGAATAACATGCAATAGAGAATTTTATTCTTATTCGTAGTAAAATACGTTAAGAATCGCATTATGTTAATGTTGATTTTGCGAAATTAAATAATATGTTCATTCACGCTTAAACTCTTGTATAATTTTAGCTTTTTAAGCTTTAAAAACTTGAACATAATTGACGACAATACGATAGCGATTTAAGAAGCTCGAGAATTCGTTTCTTCGATCGCTATAACTTGAGTCTATTGAGTGTTTCGCAAATCTCGAATTTTTGTCATTAACGTTTTAATCTACTAATGTAAAGTCGAAGTCCTAATCGTATTTAAATTATCATCTTCGTCTTCGTCACGTTGGCAACAATTATTTTCGTTGACGTATCGTGAGCGATTATTGTTTCGAAAGAAATCAAATCTCTTGAACTTTAATTTAGTAGTTAGATAATCGTTATAATTGAGCAATTTTGATTCAACATAATGCTATCACGTCCCAAGCTTTTTTTTTCGAAAAATGAAACGATTAGAATTGTAAAGTGCGAATGCGTTTGCTACTTGTCGACGCGCTAAGATGTAAAAGACGTGAGATGTAATAGACTTTCATTACTATGTCTCATTTATATGAGATAAATAGTAGTAAGACTAATCGTTAAAGAACAACGAGAAACGAGCTTTCTTTCTATTTAATACTCGCCATGACGTGCGAGTTTACTTCTCGCTTTCTAACTAGAAAGAGAAGCGTGCGATTCGAGACTTTTATAATTAGTCGAGATCACATGCTTTGCTATACTCTAAGACGCTAGCGCGTCGATGACGCTATAACATTACAATAAAAGACATTGCGCAATCTTAATTGAATTAATGATACAATTGATTTTGCGAGAGTTAATAAGATCTAGAATCGCTAGTTCGATGACGTTATACTTAATTAGATAATAATCTTCGCAATCTAATGATTATCGCATTTGATTAATTTTTCTTTTCTTTCATTATAATATTAATTACATTTATCTTATTATGTCTTAATTAACTTAATTGATCGACAACGATTAAAACATATCTACGACTATCGCTTTTATCGTTGTCATTGTTATTATTTTAAGTTAATATCTCGTTAACGATTCTCGACATTTATACATTAAAGCAATAAAGTACAAAGCGTTCGAATTCGATTTAAATTAGATTTTTTTTGAACGACTTTGTCGTATAATTAAACTAGTCGCGCTAATCTCGAAAATGTCACATGCAAATGCCAAGACTTAGATCAAAAAAATTTCGAAGAATCGAATCGCTTAAAGTAGTTTAATCGATTACTATAAGTAGTTTAGCGCAAAGCGCGCTAAACTACTTTGAGCGATTCGATTTCAAAAAATTGTCGCGACTCGATCTTGGCGCTAGGTCGAGTTAGAGAAATAATATTATAACTTGATTCAACGATCAATCTATGTATAATGCGATTTATCAAGAAGAAAATTCGATTGCTTGTTGACTATTTCGCAATTAATGTTATTGAGTAAAACAATTGTACGAAATCGTTCTTCGAACTCGCTCTTTGTCTTCTTCTATACAAATTATTCTATTTTCGTTAACTATTTAAATTGACAAAACGATTTAATCGTTCTCTTTTTTATCTTTCTCGCGTTCTCAATGATTTTCTTAAACATTTAAAAATTCGTTACGACGATATTCTACGATAACATTCAACGCTTATCTATATACGTCTTAGAAAATACTTTAGAGCGATAAAAAGATTAGAAAAGATTAGAAGCAAAAACACTATATAAGAGTTTATCAATAAAATCTTTTAGAGATTCTGCAAATTAGATGTGAGATAAATATTCTATTACTCTAATTATAAAAAAACACACGAAATGATATATCTAGCTATTACTTGTTCGAACGATTTAATAAAATTAATTTACGATTTTTGCGAAAACAAGATAAACAACATTACGATGTTGCAAAAATCGAAATTGCAAAATCGATTAAAAAATCTACTTAAAGATCGAAGAAAACTTTAATTGTACAACGACAAAATCTATATTTATCAATCGTATATTATATCTTTTTATTTAGATTATACAAACGAAAAACAAATCTTTTTTAACAAATGAATGTTAGAAGCTCGCATTATCGTCGAAAACTTCTTTGATTTAATTTAGAATTTATAAATATTTAATGCTTTTAAGACGCAAATAAAAATGAGTTTACAATTTGTTAAAAATCTCTATTTAGCGACAATTCTTCTAACTAATTGTTATATATATCTATAAGATAATTAGATAGAATCTCGCTTTGCGATGTGATCTTCTAGTCTTTCGAAATATTTGCAAGTCGATAAAATCTTTAGCGATTTCAAAAACTCTACATTATAAGAATACTAAATCTTTCTCTTTATGTTTACATATATATTTAGCTTCGATCAAGTTTTCTAATACTAATTTTCATTGCTTGTTGCTCTAAATCTCGTTGTTATTATTTAAATGTTAAAACAAAAAGAAGAATCTCTAATTAGACTTTCAAAGACAATTTTCGTTTTCTTTTTTTTCTTTCGTCATTTCTTATTATTATCGCATCAAATCTTCGCGATTGTATGTTTATATATATATTTTTGACGACTAAAAAGCTCTTGTTAATTCGACAAAGCGTTGCGATTATAAATAATATCGTTGATGTAAACACTTTTCGATCTAAATTTTATATGTTTGTCTTAAAAATTTTTTAGAGACATTATCAACGCAAATACAATTAAACGTTAATTTATTGTTTTGTTTATTTAGAGAATAAATTTCAAGATGTCGATAAGATAAATGCAATTTACATTCGTTTATATTGCAACTTACGCATCACATTTCTTTATTAAATATCTAAGATCTTCGAAAGAGACAATATTGTATACGAAAGTCTAATAATTGAACATCTTGTCGTTACTTTTCTTCTTAAATAAGATTTGTCAAGATTCGAAGAAGAAATTTCGATAATAGTGTCTTCTTCTTAAATATCTAAATATTTTTCGCAAAAACGTTTTCTTTTCGCATCTAATGCGTCTTCGCATTAGTTGTTATTATTCTTTTTCTACTACTTTTATTTGTCTTTTCTTTACTATTTCTATTTGTCTTCTTTGATCGTGCATGATACTCGCGTTCGTCGATCGAAAAATAGTTAATTATTGTTCGTTGCATTTAGTAATTCAACTTGTCGCCTTAATTTGTTAGATAATTTACATTTTTCGCGTAATAATGTAGATCTTTAAAGACGTATTTAAAGTAAGAGCGTATTTTGTTTTCGTAATATTCTTGAAAAACAAATTAGAAATAAGTCTTTAATTTTAACTTTTTTGTCTAATATAATTTCTTTATTTCGACAAGATTTTTTTGAACCATATTGTCTATTTTCTTTAGCAAAGATTGTTGTTTCAACATATCTCTTGTCGATTGCGTTTGCTCTTTAAAGTACTCGCTCAATATTTGTTATAAAATGTTTAAATCAAAGTTGTCTATTACGCTTACGCGTGTTTGTTTAAATCTTTTCGAAATCTTTTTACTTTTTGCGAACTTTGTAAAAGAAGTAGACTTTTGAAATTGCTTTGCGATCTTGTTTCTTTCGAGTTTAATAAACTTTAACAATGTAAATTTGTTTAAAGATAATTCAGAAAATAGAATAAACGAAAAATTATTGTCGTCTTCTAAAGCAAAGATTCTTATCGTGTGATATTGATCGTTATCATTTAAATCTTTTGTTATTATCGCATCATTATTAGAAGAAGAGCTTGTTTCTATTACAAGATTTACAATAGTTTCTATTTCTTTGCATTCTTCTTTACATCGAAGAATATACTATTTAAGTTACTATTTTTAAAATTGCTTTGATTCTCGAAGCTATTATTGTTACTAATAGAGAAGACAACGAAGAAAAAGAAGAAGAAGAGTTCGTAATTCAATTTATTCTTTAATCGTTAACTAAGACGATTTTTTCTTTTTTCGTGCTTTGCATTTATCTTTAGCTTCTTCTTTCGTAAAAAGCTCTTCTTATTTTTGCTCTTCTAATATGCTTAAACAATTGATATTTATTTATCAATAATTTGAGTATAATTGTCTTCTCGAGTCGCATGTTTTGATTTATGTGAAATTTTAGTATCGACTTTTCTCTTAATTATTAAGTTGTTTATGTGTTAATTAACTTCAACGTATTTGCGATTTATTGTCGTCTCAAACTTGTCTCTAATTTTGTTTCAAATTATCGCATAAACTTGATGTCGTATTTCGAAAATTTAACTATGCAAACATTAACTAGTATAATGTTTTTTTTCTTCGTTAATCGTTTATCATAAATTATCTTTTGATTTAATTAACGATTTTTCGTTCGATTGATCTTCTAAGAAGCAAAGAGTGTTGTCGAAGAATTTTCTTCAAAAGTTGCAAGAACAATCGAGACAAAGATAGACATTCGTCATTTATTAATCGATAATATATTGGAATCGAGATCGATGCCACTCTTTGCATTTGTCTTTTTCTTTTTCAAATTATGTGTACTATTAATTTGTCGCACATTATCGCTTCGTCTTCTTCTTTTTGTAGACGATCGCTAAAAAGATTGTGAATTAAACATCGAAATCTTCTTTCGTTTACGAGATAATCGTCGTATATTCTTTGATTGCTACGAGAATTGCGAAAATAAATGTAATTGCTACAATGTTCGTCGTTGCGAACGAGTTCGAGAATTTAAATCAAGAATGTGCAATTGATTGCTAAGCACATCGCGAGGCATTAGAAAAACGACGACGAGAAGATGCAATTAAGTTATAAGATTTACGTCTAGACGAACAATTGATGCAATTGAATCAAAAGACGATGCAATTGTATTATCATTACAAAAATTAAATCAATAATTCAATTGCATCGCCAAGTCGCCAGATTTGCTTATCTCTTTAGAACGGCGCTAACCCGATCGAGCAATGTTCAATTGAACCAACTGATTCAATTGAGGCTGCGCAATCTCCCTATACCTGCAAGATGAAATCCTAGCATCCAATCATTGATCCTCTATCCTCTTTGCTCTCTCATCCTGAAACGTCGAGATGCATGAGGTTTAGGTACCCCTCGGCGAGTAGATTGCTCCCTAGGTACTCGATACAGCAATAGTGGCATTGCGAGACAAGACTGGGGAAAAAGAAACTGTGTGTTGCATTCCCCCCCCCCACAGAAGTATAAAGTAGTAGCCACAATGTTTCCGGAGGATGAGAATTTCAAGCAATGGCAGAGCTTGGAAAGCTGCTGGGCAGTGAGTAGCTTGAATAATAAGACCATGTGCCTTAAACGTCCTTTCGTGTACTATATATCGTACCCTTCCGAAGAAATGAAATTCGTGATTCATTTATGAATTCTTTCCTCGCAGTGACGCCCTCCGTCAAACCTCCTTACCAAGATAGTAGCAGTTGGTATTTCCAGGGCAGAACTAATGCAGAAAACGAGCGAAAGGCTCTATGCACTTCAAAGCGAGGCTGCGAGTCCAGAGAGCGTCGGCGACCCTCTGAAAGCTCCGTCTGTCGGTCTGCGCAGAGGTGCTGTCCTCTGCCGCCTGCGACAATAAGCCCCAATTGCGGGCAGAAATCTCAACAAATTCCTCTCCTTGTGTCCCTCGCGTTAGCAGGCCAAATCACCCATGCGAAAGCTATAGCGAGTTTGATCGCAGCGGTAGCCCAGAGCGAAATCGTAATGTGACCGCTCGCCTTCGAAACCCATCCTCCGGCTACAGCCCCTACCAATATCATGACGTAGCCGAGGAACCTCCTATTGCGCACAGGGTTCTTCTTCATGGAAGCGAACAAACTTGGATCAGAAGCAAAGTCGTATGTCATCGTGGTGACCACCAGAGTAGCTACTTCGGGTAGACCGAGATCGCGGGTCAGAGATGTTTGCCCCGGCGCCTGGAAGCTGAGGAGAGCGATAGGGATTAGATGCATCCAGTCCATCTCATCGCCGATCTTCTCAAGACGGCCCTCGACGATGCCAGTCTGAACGACGATCGCGGCGATGGAGATCAGGGTGGCTTGGGTAAGGAAGGAGCTGATGAGGGTTCCGCGGCGGAGGGGGCCGTAATGGCGACTGAAGCGTGGGAAGGCGTAGCAACCGAGGAGGAAGAAAAGGATGGAGCAGAGGGATTTGGCCCAGCCGTAGGGCCGGGTGGTAGTGTTGTAGTTGGACGCTCCGAGGCCGAGGAACATGGTGTTGCCTATTTGGATTGTTGAATGGTAGAGGGAGAAGATCGAGGAGTGAACTTACCCGTCTGCATGGAAACGAAGGTGCGATAGGCTGGTGGAAAAGTTAGACGTGAAACTGCTTTGTCGTTGTATAGTCATGACGTTGGTATATGGTCATACCGTTAAAGATGGTGCCGTCAAGGAGCCCAGTCACGAACCAGCAGAGCAACACCACGATGTCGACGTTCGTTTTTTGGATTTCCGTGCGGAAGTGTTGTGACACCAGTTCTCTGTTAGAGATTGAAGCTGCATCGTCCTTCTCATAGCTTGGCGGAGTGCTCGCGTTAAGGGACTCTGGAAGGTCCTTGCGTAACTGCTTGTCGTCCATGTCGAACATGCTTAACAGTAGCAGGATGAGTATACGAGGGTGACAGACTATGTGCACGGGGCGAACAAGTCGGTCTACCTCGGTATATGTAGCGGGTCCTTGACTTGTAGCTGAGTTTCAAAGATGAACAATAATGAAAATATTTTGAGGTCAAATTTCTGCCTTGAGAGATCGAGTGCAAGTGGGTGAGAAGGGGCCTGGCTAAGTTGAGGAACGTGCTCTGAGCAAGTTGTTGAAGTTCACCTCCAACGACGCTCGCTCCTTGAAGAACAGCCGAAATCCTTGACCACGCATCACAATGTCTTCTCTGCTTTTTCCCAGAGGAGCGGTTGGGAGGTGTGGGTCCGCCAAGTCGGTGACCTGCGAGCAGGATGCCATTACAGGGATACATACAGATGGCATAGCGATGTGTGTAGGATATGATAAGGGATCATTGAACGAACAACGATCGGGTCGACGCGAGCAGCCCTCAGCGAGCTTGTATGATAACTCCAAGCCTGCAGTGTTGCGCACAATAGACGCTGTGCAACACAAGCAAAGAGATTGAATGCGTCATATCCGTACACAGCACAGCGGTCTGCTCTTGGTATGCCGGCGCCTGAAGAAAAGGGTGGCGTTGTCAAGGCCCAAGATACTTTGATCGATAGGAGCGTCAGCAGCAACGTTGCTCGGCACGTGGAGCTCGAGTCCAGTCTCCTTGGCTGGAACCCAAGCTGGAAAAGATCTGACCTGCATGATATCTCACGGCTCGGCGCGAACACTGGCGACATTAGCGCCTCGGCAGGCTGACGATCAGCGTCTATCATGTAGCGTTTCGGATGCTTGCCAATCTAGCCAAGATCGGGAATATCTGCTAGAGGTCAATGTGCTCCACTGCCGTGCGACCTGAGCCTTAAAGCCGCGTCATACATGGCGATAAGGGCGCTTGGCATCGGGGCGAAGCACCGATGCTTCGAGCGTCCTGCCGAAATTTCGCAAATCAATCGGCCAGGGGTGGGATATCCGCAGCTACCACATCGTCAGCCAAGGTTCTTGTCGTAGGGTGGTGTGCTGGCAATCACTCCGCGGTCCGGGGGTCTCCCGCACCGTCTAGGCCACCATGGCCGTTAGGAGTACTTACATTCGGCTCTAAGAAGGCATCGTCAGCCAATGTAGGCCGATTGGTCCGAGCAGGCGTCCGCCACATATGGACATACTGGAATAGCAGTGTCTAACGCGCAAAAGTCCCTACAAACGTCCAAGAGTTCGAAAGGATGCGCTGCAACGGACCTCAGTAGAGAGGTATAGTGAGCCAAGCCTATGCAGCTTTTTGAATGTAGAAATAGCACTAATGTGGCTGCTTCTTGGCCGAGGTTTCTACCACCATGGGCAGGCTTTCGGTACATAGTGTCAGCGTCTCGGAGGATCTAGACCACACCTCGTCGACAAACATGGTAAGTACGGTGCCAAGGGGGAAAGCACCCTGATGTCCAATGCAGACAAAAGGTCCTCCAACGCTGCAGCACCAAAGTCTTGGCCTAGGCTGTTCCCCTCGAGCGAAGCGTGTCCAATTCGAGCACTTCTCGATGGTGTCCTGTTGAGCCGGGAAAGGGTGCTTCGGAGAATTGGCTGTACGTTTTGAAAGAAGAACAAAATGAGTGTAAGGGCGAAGGCAGATGAGAAGGGTCTTGCAGAACCTCCTCAACGACGCATGGCAAACCGCAGATATAAGGGAAAAGTAAAGCAGATGAACCCCAGACATGCAGCTTCGTACGGTAGGGTAACACCTTCGTTTGCGCTTAGAAAGAACGATCTCTGACCTGTGAACTCTCCTCCAAAGACTTTCATCTGCAGACGGTAATGCCTTTGTCCTTACTGCACACACAGTAGCGAGGGACGCCATTGCTGGGGTAGGTGGAAACCCCCTTGCACGTGTTGCAAGTGCCTGTGATCATAGTCGCGATCCCCGGTCTCAAGCGTGAATCCACCTCCACTTTTCTTCTTCCAGCAGCCGTTATCGTCCAAGCACGCTTCGGAGATATCGTCCAAGATGCGAAGGTTCGGTCCGCGATTGTCACACTCGGACCGAAGGTTGTTCCTCTCCCAGTCACCATCACGCCGGCAAACCTAGCGAGATATGCCATCGTTGGCGTTGAGAGTGTACCGCTCGGTGTGGATGCCGCCATTGGCTGTGAGGTGCTTGATGGCGTTATAACCTGCTGGTGCCCCGGGCGTAGGCTTGTAGCAGCGCTGCAGCACCATATCGAAGGGGCTCGCATTGTGGATGTGAGAGTATCCCACGCCGAAGGCTTCCCCGGCGTCGATCGTCTCATTGGTGCTTTTCTCCGCAGCTTATCTGTCGTCGAGGGAGACTTGGTCGACGGTCGTATCTGTGGCTGGGAAAGCCATTCCCGGGAGCGGAAGGCAAGGAAAGGCCGGCACTAACAGGAGGAAGGTGTGAGAGAAAGGCACGTTGCTGATAGGGAATGCACCCGTTGAACAGCGAGAGGGGCGTTCCATCGATCCACCAAGGCGATACCTCATCCCGCTGCGGGAGCGTTTCGCTTGCTTCAGATCTGTCGGAGCATACTGAACACCGACAACAGTCATACTTCCAAGACAAATTGCTTCGTATACATTACTTTAGCATGCTGTGGAACACTTGGAGCCTGTAAGTAGGGACGTTGGGTTGCACTGGCAAGATCCTTGGCGCCAAGAATTATCTCTTGCCTGAGCCTTCCTGGAAGGAGAAGACAACAGCAATAACGCTAGTCATTGTGCAAGCTGACCACCGTCCGAAACATACTGTACGGATGAACCGTTGTACCGTTTGGTCGTATCCAGACGTCATCAAGCTCAGCATGTATCGCTTGGCCAAACAGCATTCGACATATAGAACTTTCCATACGGGTCATCGAGTTGCTATACTCACGAGGTCGAGATCAATGTCAGCCACTGTTAACATTCTAGAGAGACCCAGGGCAAATACGGTACTGTTCACACGCTCGGTCAGACAGTAATCCTGTCAATCACTCTTGCAAAACCATGTATTGTATATGGTAGTCTCTGTAAGGTTTTCTAAAGAAAAGAAGCCGTGGACTGACGGCAAATGGTACGTCCAAGGCTTTCACAAGCTTCCCATCGTCCACAAGAAAAGATCCGGGAATGCTATGGACTGAGCGTTTCATTCGGCCTTGGTGAGAGAAACGATGGCTTCCTCACCCAAACACCCAGAGAGTCCCTAATTATCCTTTCGCGCAAGAGCAATACGCTCCATAAGCTCCGTCACAAGGGCGGAATCATCAATCCCGGCCAGTATGGATGATGTAAGGCTGGGAGCTTCCCCCATCACCGTGACATCCCCTTGTTGAACCTTCTCTTCCGCGAAATCCTTGATGTCCTTTTCCCATTTGTTCATGAGTTTGGCACGCTGCGTGAGGCGGTGCTTACTCTTGGTGCAAAGAACTACCTCGGAAAGGTCGTCCAGAGATTCGTGGAAATCGTTTGCTGTGACGTCTAGGGTCGACATGTTTCGGATGATCTCCCTCGCTCGTGTCCGATGTTCTTTGCTGATTGCATTGGTGCACTTGTACTGGTCTATATTTAGGCCCACGCAACGGAAGTCGTCGTCAATGGCTCCGATGTTGAGGACGTCATTCGGGCTCCAACGGTTCGCTGCCATGACGAACAGTTCGAATGATGGAAACAGAGGTGCTTGAGAGGAGCCGCACTGTCTGTCGCCAATTTTCGAGGATCTTTGACCAATTCTTCCGTGCAATCTGGGCCGGCAGAGGATAATCTTAGGGTGTATACTTCTTTCGTGGGAACGCGCTACCTATCTTGGCGTCCCCAAATTCGAAACTTCAACGTTCGGCTGGTCTTTTGCGACGGTTGATCGTCTCAGCTTCGTAGGCTTGTGGTCGATCCAGGACGTCAATGGTCTTCAACAAGCTTGCGAAGAAATATGCGGCGGCTTTCCAAGATCAGAAGGTTTTTGTTGAGAGTTTTTGGCTAGCTGCTAAAGTGCAAAGGTGGCGCTGCTTGAACGCCATCTCCGCGCAGGGCGAACAGTCAAACTTTCATACTGAGCTCCTGCACAAAGAAAGCCAGACAGTTTGAGGAGCTGGATTGCATAGCGATGCTTCGTCTATTTTTGCTGCGGAAGCCTGCATGTGTGTCTGAGATAGTTCCCTTTTTGGTATGTTGATGAGCCGAGACAACTGTGGAGCTGGAGGTACTGTGGGAAATCAGAGGGTGGAAGTTCGGGAAGGCGAAAATAGCGCTGACTACGAGGGGAGTCTGGAGGGCGTGCAGCTACTGCTGCCTCGCCAACTTTCGTTGTACTATGTACACGAAGTGCCGTGGCATCGGCCGAGACAGTAACAGTCTGCTTCCTCCGCAGCCTGCGATCCATCACGAGGGTAAAAGCATTGCTAACCAAGCCGGTGAATCCCACTGTCAAAATGGCAAGACAAGGGAGTGGATGGGGGAATTGAGAGAGACAGACAATCATATGGGTGAAAGGACTGGGTGAATCATATGCTGAACAGTATGTCGGTGGACCTGTACGTTGACTCACTGAACTTGCGTCTCTTGATTCTAGCCCGTCTTGTCTTTCGGGCTCTTTATCTCGTGTTTCTCTAATAGGGAGCAAGTGCGACAAGATGATCCGTAGACGGATCAGCTGGCCTCATGGGAACCATCGAGTTGGAGAAGGAGATGGCACCATCGCCACTTTAATCTATAGCTCTCAAGGGACAAGGGTCTTCATTACCCAAAAGATAAAGGTCAATAGAGACAACCGAACGTAAAGGGATCCACAGAACAACCGACAGGACGACAGAAACCGGGAACCTACCTTCTCGACCCAACCTATCCTCACCCAGCCCCCACCAACAACTCTCACCCATCCAACCAGCACGCCTTCTCCGTCTCCGCCCACCCCAGCAACCGATTAGCAACATCACTCGCATAGCAATGCGTCGCCACCCCCTCCTCCAGCACCCCACTCTCCGCCACAGAGCCCGAATTATAGCACCTCGCCGCCCGATAATAAGCACTGACATCCTCCGCCCCGCTCCCATTCACACATTGCACCAGCCCATCGCCATCATCCGTGCCCGCCGTCCCATCCCTGATCATGCCCTCGATCTTATCCTTCGGACACGGTTCCAGCAGTCCGTTCTCATTGCAGGTGCTGGCGCCGTTGTGGGACTGCATCAGGCCCGGGTTGCGCACGCCGTAGTCGGAGGTGGGCACGCGCACGCAGCCCCCGGACTCTTGCATTATGATCGCGAGGATGAAGCGGTGGTCGAGGTGGGTTTCCTCGGCGATGGTTTGGATCGCGTCGCGCAGGTCGGAGAGTTCGGAGTCGGAGTCGTTGGGCACGTGGAAGATGCGTTCGCAGGACGTGGACATGATGTGCTTGTTATTTTCCCACCTGCGCTCCACACAGTCAGCCACATGTTTCCCGCTACCTGAACCCCCGAAACAGGAAGAGAGAGAGGGAGAAGACTCACATATCCTCAAACGACACCCAGTCATCCACATCCGGCCACCCATCGTCCGTGCTCCCCGTCCCCTTATAAAGCCTATACACGTCCTCCCCCCCACCCACACCATCATCATCCTCAACATCCTCCACCGCAAGCGCTTCCATAACTTCAGCATTACTGTCCTGCTCGCTGCGCGCAGGCTGGAAGTTCCCCCCCGTGCTGCCAAAGGATTGCCGCTTGTTGAGCTCGTAGTTCGCCTTGTTGCCAGCGACGGAACCGGTGTATATAAGGGCGGTGCTGAGGAGCACCGCGAAGATCAGCCGGATGGCGAGCTGACGGGTAATTAGCTAAATCAAATGAATAGCGGGGATGGGCCCTCGTACTGATAGGCCAGCTGAGCCAGACATTGTTGGGGGTGGGTAAGGATAAAGCAATGCTGGGTTGGGGAAAATAATAATGGAATGCAGACGGTGCTGTTAGAAGAGTGTTGTATCGGATGAAATCAGCGCGACTTCGTCGGCGGGTGAGCATAAGGGACACTCACGAGGAAGCATGCGCATACCGGCCATGGGCGGCTGGGGATTACGTGCTTTGAATACGACATCTTGGTATACGTCCCGACCACATCCGAAAGGTAAAGAGCGGACGACATGCAGAGAAAGAGCGCTTAAACAGGGTTCCCGAGAATCGACCCATGGTTGAGAGTGCCAAACACGAAGTCAAATGCTTTGAGCTTTTCGAAGTAAGTTCTTTCGATCGATCTCTTTGTGTAATCCTGGAGGGAACTTGAAAGTCTCAAGTCAGCCCCTACCCTTTCGATTCGTTACAGCAGTGCTTCCCATAAATACTGAAGCTGGCAATAACTGCCGTCATGTCGATTATGAGTTTTCATCGAAGGGGAAGAGCCAAGGAAGATGGCGTCCTATTCCTCACCTTCTTCCCAGGCGCGTACTTCGTGCGGCACCAGCCTAGCTTTACGCTTCCGCACTAGCTCCAGCATAGTGGCCCAGAGGAGATGGCAACTCAATTGTTCGCCAACTACTTCAGTAACAGCACTGGAAATGCATAGTGCATCCAGACCAGCAACCTACAAACCGAGCCTGCATCTCGTGCTTCTCACGTTGATAGGTAAGGCTGCGAGCTGAGGAAGACACCAAAACCAACCCCGTAAATGAAGGGAACTCACCCTTCGGCAATGCCGCCCTCTCATCAGCAGCGCTTCGCAGCGGTTCGAAGTCAATTTCAGGGTGATCAGTCCATGTCCCCATTGCAAAGCGATGAGCATGCGTGATGCGAGCTGAGAGGCGAGGGAGCATTCTATGGTTTCCAATCCTTCTCCTGAGAAGATCTGGAGGTTCCTTTGCTGTTGGGGGGGATGAGATGCGTGCGGGAGGGGGATCAGATAGGCGTGAGTCGTGGTACGGCATGAGGGAATTGCGGAGGAAGGGGAGGGGATTGCGACGCTGGGTCGCGGTGTATGCGGTGCTGGGCATGTGGTGGGGGATGCAGTTGCACATTCATCCCCTCAGACTGGGTGGTGAAGTAGAAGGCTGCCAGACAACCGGCCTGTGGGCGCTCATAACGGTGAGAAGGCTCTGCGTCCAGATATGCACCCAAGACATTAAAACCCTCCGCTCAACACTGCACAATCTGTGGCACCGCCCTTTCCACCGTCCTAATCACATCCATCATCTCGATCCCCTCCCATCTCACCCCCCCTTTTACACACACCTCCCCTCTCTCGCCCTCAAACCCCACATTTTCAAACGTAGCCACGTCTCCCACAGCGTATGCTCACACCCGGACGCATTCCTGATCGTGACATCCCTCAACCTCACCCCTCCGCTGCCCCAATATGCAAGCTACTCGCCGTCGTGTTATCAACCACTAGGCTGCGTATCATGATATTCGAGTCCCCAGCCATCGAATTGTTTCCGGCCCATGAATCATCATCGCCGCTCCGGCTTTGCTGAGGTCGTTGTAATCCCGCACCGTGTTGTTGGTGATACTAACATCATGCACAAAATCCGCCTTGTTCCAGGAGCTAAACTCCAGCCCCAGATCCAAACGTACCGTACGAGACAACTTCGAAGAGGTTGTTGACGATAACCCCGTTCGAGGCTTCGATGATAGCGCCGCGCCCGCGATTGCCCATCGTGCGGGGGGTTTGTGAAAGAGAAGCGCGCTGGGTTCGTCCAGGAGGCGGTGCTGAGCTGAGAACGGACGTCTTGGGGAATGGTGATCGACTGTTATGGCTATGCTCGCTGAGGACGGGGGAGCTACGCTTCTGATGGTCGCGGTGCCTAGAGGCGCCTAAGTGCCGTCGGCGTAGAGGCGCAGGATGTCACCCGGGGCGGCATCGCTTTTGGGAGAGAGGAAGCTGTTCGCCGGCGCCGGAGAGGGGGTAGAGTGAACGCAGTCGTCGTCCAGGGCGGCGAAGTGGCTGGAGTCGATGGTCGGCCCTACAATATCCTCGGCGCTGTGGATCACGTACGCGGAGCTCGAAAGCGCGGGTAGGGCGGTGCCGTTTGGTGGTGGAAAGGCGGCGGGGTGGAGCGAGAGGGAGTTGAATGCGGTTTTACTGTTGGAAGTCGAGAAGAAGCCGAAGCCAGCACAGTTCATTAGAGTGAAGTCGTTGATGGTGATGGTGTTACTGTTGGAGACCTCGTTGCAGACGATGAAGGAGCCACGGGCGAGGAATTTGTGGTCTGGTTTGGGGGCGAAGTACGAGTTGGTGGTGACGAAAGTGAAGATTTTTGCGTGGCCCGAGACTGGGCTTAGAAGGCTGCTACGGGTGCTCCAGCCGGGACTGGCTTGCCGGCGTGCGGTCGTGGGGTCGGTGTTATCTGCGTTGATTTGGCCTGTGGAGGCGTAGACGAGGAAGGAGGAATCATACCCGTCGTCGAGATGGTACGCAATGCTATAGTTATTGTCGCCTGTGCTTCGCACATCGGTGATATTGGCCTGCAAAAAACCAGGAGTGTCCCACCATAGCTTAGGGCCGTAAGTGACGAGGTCGGAGCATTCGTAGATGTAAAAGGCTGGGAGACCGACTTTTGACATGGTTAGATTGACAGAATATATCCAGATGATGATCTTGTGGAGGTGGGACAAGTAGATGTGGGATGGGTCTGTGCCTGGGAGGACATGGTAGGCGCCTTCAGCTAGGGCTAGCGTTCTACTTCCGGTGGTCGCTCTGGATGTTATCCATTCGGTGAAGGCTGTGCCGTTGAGCTGGCCGGCAGTTGGAGGGGTGGAGGTCGGGAGATTGTCCGATGGAACTTTTGGCGTTTGGGGTCCGAGAGCGAAATTAAGGGAAGCGAGTATTAGAAGAGATACACGTAGGAAGAGCTTTATCGTGTTGCACAGAAAAGCCAAGATTTGTAAGAAACATTGGAAAGAACGTTAAGATGAATGTATCCAACGCGAGAAAGTGGATGGACAAACCTGGAAAAGTGTGACTAGCAATCGAAGCGGAAATCGAAATGCAGCCGGAAATAACTGGATGGCGATTTCCAGCAAGGGGATCAAGGCAAGATCGCGATATTGGCATTTCAGAGATTCGACGATATAAGGCATTTCCAACCCAGCGGAGCGGAACGACGAAACGCCGCTAGCCGAGTGTTCTCGTTCAAGTGGTGCGGATCTAAACGTTGACATACATAGGTAACGAACCTTAAGCAGACGTCCTCGACAATCTAGCCCAGGGACTTGATCGAACTCTCGATCTGAATCTCGATCGCCTGTACGATCATCAGCCCATGTGCCTAGATCGCTCGCTCAAAGCACGAGCTTCTTTTCGTTCAAGCTATTCACGACCAACTCTTGAGCCACGGTTCAAGAAATGCTTGTGGAAGGACCTTGTGCAGATTTTTTCCTTGGCAATTCTTGTTGCGCATTGAACCCTGGATTAGAAAGCCCCTTAGCAGCTCGCCTCAGCTAATGCCCGGCGCCAGGGTGACGATATTCGAAACCGAGTATTTGAAGCCTGTATGCCGAGAGAACCACACTCGTCGCTAGTCTCAGGCTCTCAGAACAGCGCCAGAAGACAGCTGGTGTGGCACCTTGAGAATGGCACCTCGAGAAGCTTCCTCTAGCCGTCCGCTTGTAGAGATCGATGCCATCGCTCTTCAAGACATACTTCGCGGTGACAATGCCATCCACCCCGAATATATCTCCGTCCTATGTCCCCGCTTGGAGGCACAACCTTCTCCAGATCATTGACGACGATTGACCGATTCTGGTCTTGCCCCTCTCTGCGAGTTCGCATCTTCGAGGAAAGCCATTGATATACCGTTAGGTGAGAATACCGGGTTTGAACGACATCCCTCGAAGCCAGGTATGGCAAGGATATGGAGCCTGGGCGGAGAGGCAATAGCGAATTTTAGTAACAGAATGCCATACAGACATGTTCTCAATGGATTTGTGGCATCAATCGATAAGTCCCCAACGAGGAAGGTTGATCCACTGGACGTAATGTCAAGATCGCTCCTAGCAGCTGGGGGAGAAGCCTGTCGATGCTATCCCGCCTCATATGCGACGTTCTCGTACACTCGCTTACATGGCTGTATCACCAATGGATTAAAGAAATTTTGCAATTGCCCATCCCATCTAGTTGTGCAGTGTCCCGCCGGGCTTCACAGGAGTGCTGAATGCGACCATCATGTGCAGTCATTGACTTTACGGAAACCGAGATTCGGAATGCGAGAGCTGAATTGGCCTGCACTGTAGTCGCTGCATAAGATCACTTGAATTTATACGCTCCTAGGAGGTTTGCGGAAACGAAGTTCTCGTCAGCGCCAGATCTCGGCCGTCCCGTGTCCCGTGTTCCTCAGCCAAACGACTCGATGGCCTTCTCCGAGCCAGCTTAGTTCCCTGTCAAGGGATCGTTGGAGAACGTGTAGAAATGGCCGGATTTTAGATCTAGTACTCTGACTTCGGCATTGAGAGCGCGCGAGTGTCGTGGTCCCCTGTGGGGAGTGTTGAAGGCATGTGATCCGGCAGAGCTAGGAGATGCCAGTAGACGTCGAGAATGGGGGCTTTCGCTAGAGATCTCATAGTTGGCAGAGTCATCCGTTTTGTAGTTTTTAAGGAATGCGGATTTTCAATTTTCGAGTTGCTATAGACGGTACCTCGGCATACGCGTCTGGTGAAGCTTGCAGCCGCTCTTATAGCTTGTAGACACCTATTGATCAGAGGGTTTCGCGTCCTCTTGTGTGCGATAGGGCGAGCTGACCGCAGCAGAGAGTAATCGACAAGCAGTTGAGATGGTTTAGTCGGGGAAAAGCAATGTCGTCAAGCAGCTGTAGCCGATATTCAAGTAGTGCCAGGTGCGTCCTTGGCAAACTGCGATGATGACCGAATAGGTAGGGGTGTTCTAAGGCTAAAACCGCGAGGGAAAATACAGGTAAATGTATGAGATCATGGTGGTCTGACTCCTGGCTCTTTCGAACCTGAGTGCGAGCATGAAGATATGTATTATTCGAGGACCTGTGAGTGGGGATTTGATGGCTCTGATGTTGCATCATATAAGGACGGCCCCAGTAGTTGGAAGTTCCTGTTACATAGAGATGTCCGTAGCTCATGGACCGCTGCTCGAGTAGCGCACGATTCGTGTGCTGTGGCGCTAATCTGTATCGATGGTTTCTATATATGTTTCCAGCGGCTGTGGACCTGATCTGAGCCCTCTGGCTAGTTGATGGATTCTGTTAATTTTTCGCTCAAGGGTATGTTGTTTCTAAGACATGCACCGGGGCAATGCATATTGCATCGAAGGACACAAACCGAAATTCCCAGTCGTTGCCTCGCGGGAATGGTATGAGCGTATGTCAATTCCTATAAAGGGCCTGTATTCCATGAGTGAAAAGGAGATTCCAGGCAGGATGATGTAGAATGTGCTAGAACAAGAAAAATCAACAGAAGCGTTACCGTAACATGAATAGCAGAAGTGTAGGAGATGAGAGGCGAATTGACCTGTAAGAATATCGAGGGCAAGGCCAGGAGGTCTTGCAAGGCATAACATCGAGAGGAAACAATCAGGGGAGGATGTTTAAGATGCACGATTCCAGCGTCGTTTCCCAATAATCCCCAGGGCACAGAACCTCGAAAATCGGCCGTCGTCCCCACTGGCGAATGCCGTGGGGGTAGCTTCATAACTAGGTATCGAGACTGCCTCCTTTCTCATCTTCTCACCCATTACACGTTAGCCCGTCGCTTTCCTTCCCCCCATTCAAAGTTCGTTCGTATGATACCCTCAGGCTCTTGTTGCTAAGGCGCTTCCTTCACTTCAGACCACCTCTCCTCCAAGCCAGAAAGCTGAAGAAGGCACTTGCGCAGAATGCCGCCCAGGCAAACCAGATGAAGGCTGTAGCCGCTTGCGCCTCTCTGCAGCGATGTACCCGGTTGACGTCAGGACTGACATGTCCAAGGCCATCGACTCCGCCGTTGACAACGACGTTATAGACAAGCTTGGCGCAGCCGGTGTTAGGCTCGCTGCAACCGCAGGTTAGGGGTATAAGGGCGGCGAACGCCTGGAAGCGTAACGATCAGCGACTGGTCCTAACTCGACAACGCGCAAAGGCAGGAAGGAGGGGCAATTAGGACATGGGGCACGTACAATGCCGCCAGCGAACAAAAAAAGCGCGGTCAGCGCATCAACCGCCAAAGCGATCACTCCGCCGATGGAGGATATGAAGCTCCCAGCGAGCCCTATTATGGCGGCAACCATGCAAAGGATGCCAGCAAAAACTTCGTAGTTGGTCACTGATGGCGCGCCGCCGTAATGCTGTGTCGCGACGAGGTTGGCGGAGAGCGCAAGGACAATGAGGCCACAGAAGAGCTATGATGGGTTAATCTGCTGGAGCGCAAGTCAAGGGGCTTCCAGGAATACCCTACCTCGAAACCCCTCAGGGCCATGTTGGCTATTGAGGACATGATGGCGGAGTTGCTAGGTGTAGCGATATGAGAATGGAAGCAGGAGGGTCGAGGGAAGCTGAAGTTTCAAGGTATGCGACGCGGTGGGAAAGCGGAGGATGGGGCGCACAACCGCGTTCTAAGTTGATCTCATCCTGCGGAAACGATTTTCCTTATTTTCCGGTTTCGTTTTCGCGTCCGAGCCGTGCCAAGGCGATGAGTCAGCATGTCGTCACACCCGCCGGTCTGCTTTCGAGAACTGAAGTACTTCGACCCATCATCCATGCTCTTCGGTATCAGTAAAGTGCTTCGATCCTGTTCTTGGTGATTTGATCTGCTTGAAAGGGAAACCATATAGTGTTGCCCAAAGTCGAGCTACACGTATCCTTCACTTGTACGCTTGCAGATTGCTCCCAACCTCACAAGATTACGGGGCTCTACACCAAAAGTCCTGGCAGGCAGGGGGTAGATCAGGGGTAAACTCGTAGGTCTCTTGGCGAGAAGGGGGGTATATATCGAATTATACTGGCCAATTACTATGGCAATCGCTATTCAAACTCCCAGTCTTCCTCGTCGCCGCATCGTATTTCCTTCTTTCTTGCTATATATGCACCTTGTCGCTCTTCCGCATTGTAGGGACGTATATTATCTCTCTCTTGTCCCTCTCTATACTTATTGTCGCCATCTAAAGCAATTACATGCTCTATATAAATTGGCATTCGCTCTATCCAGCTTTGAATACGCTCTTGCATCAATATCTTATTCCAACAATGTTGTCACGTTTGCTTCAATGTTGTCTTAGTCTTAGACACATCTCTTCTCGTAATCTATCTCTTTATTTATTATTAACATAGCTCTATTATATTGAGATCAAGACTATTTTCGCATCAAATTAGGCGTAGAATTCCTACATTTATTTACACGACGTCTTGATTCTTTAAGAGATAACAAGAGACTTTGTCTTCTATAACTAGCGTTTCCGAATAATTTTTAAGACAATTCTGCGCAAACGAAAGCAATTTTGGAAGAAGTATATGCTTTTAATAGCATACCTAGTCTATATTGCCAATATCTTCTCTAATTATCTTGTCGTTTTTCTTGTTTTATCTTTATTGAGACTTTTTACTTTCCTTGTTGCGTAGTCTTGTTTATCGCATTGCTATATTTAGCTTCTATTTTGCTTTCTTGATTAATTCTAGCTTCTTATTAAGCTTCTTAATCTTTTAATCTATTACTTTTCGATTTGTGACAATCTTCTTTTAATATATGTAACATAGATTCTTGCAATTATAAGAGAAAGAGTCTTAAAACATAAATTTAGAAAATGTTAATATATAAAAGTTAATTAATTTGCTTCCATTTCTATTATTTTTAATAGCAATTTCTAACAAATTTCTAGAGATACTTTCAACCTCAATACGTATAAACGTTTACTTATCTTTCTATCTACGTCGTATATAAGTCTTTTTATATTTCTCTTATGTCTTGCGTTAAATTTGTCGAGAATTTTGTTTTTGCATTATTATACTAATCTTATTTGTTCAAATAATACGCTTTCAATTCTTTATTATTTAATGTCTATATTTGAGCGTAAAATTAAGACAAGTCTACTTTATAATCTTTGTAAAATCGCTTTTAATAGTAGATTTAACGTTATTAAACTTGTGTTTTTGCAAGACTTGCAAAATTGTTGTATGCGAGAAACTATGCTTGTATTCTAAGATCGCGAAAAGTATTTCTAGCGTAATTGTTAAATTAAGTTTCAACTTAATCGAATTAATTCGCTTAATCTTAATCTTGAAGTTAGACAAATTTCCTAGCTTAACAAGATAAAACGAGCAAAGAATGCGCATTAAGTGTTTAATTTAACTTACTTAATTTTATCGATAAGATTAATATAAAATTAGATAAATAATAAAATACGTCTTATGCTTTGCATAGTTAAATATATTAACAATTTATGTTCGAAACTTAAGTAACAAATTTAAGCAATAAATTAGTAGAGACTTAACGCTATTTAATTATGTTATATATATAGAGATAAAATTCGTAAAATTAATCTTAAAAGTCTAGAATACTAAGATCTAAGAATAAGTGCTTGTTAAAAGTCTAGAATAAAATCTAGCTATTATAGCAATTAATTAAGCTTCGCTTAATATATATCGAAACTACTAGTAAATTTCTCTTGTTATTTCTCTATTACATTTAAGCTAAATTAATAGTTATTTTGTATATTAACTTGTTGTTGCTTCGCAAATATCTCTTGTAAACAAATTAATATATTTTAACTTAATTTGTTTATTATATATTGTTGTTAACTTTTCGCAAAGACAAATATAATTATTTAAGATATTAATTAAGAATAATTTAAGTTTTGCGAGTACATTAACAATGTTAACTCTATTTGCGAATAATTTAATCTTTAATATTTTTTCGCATTATTGTTGATATAATTTTAAGTTTTATCTATCAAAAATATTAAAGAGAAATTAACAAAAAAATAAGTTTAAAGTTTTTTTAATATATTAATTCGATCTTAACTTCTATTGCTATTTATTATTGCTATTGCATAAATAGCGTTATTTAAATTATTTAATTCGATAAAAGATATTTCGAAGTCTAAGTTATTATTCGACTTCTTATTATTGTTTTTTAATTTTGTTGCTTAATTAATATTTAACAAAGATTTATTATTGTTAATTTTTTTAATGTTTTAATTTAACTTCTTTGCAATAATAAACAATGTAATATTTGCGTTCTTTAAGATGTTCTTAGCAAATCAATTTGTACGCTTAATTATTATTATATTCTTAACAATATATTCGCAAAATTGATTGCAACAATAGATAATTATATTACGTATTATTGAAAACAATTGTTCGACATTAATATTTAAGATAAGAATTGTTAAAACATCTTTAATTATATAAGCTAGTACTAGGAATTAAGACTTTAAAGTGCTTTAAACATTTAAAATAAAAGACTTATTAATAGATTTAATTAACTTAGCAAGTTAAACAATTGTCTTATTAATTTTCGTCTTTAGCGCAATATTTTGTATACTATTAATAACGTTTTATTAATTATTGATATTGCGTTAAGTAGCTAGCACAACAATTGCTAAAGACTATTTCTTTTAAATTTAATAATAGAATGTTAATAATGTTTTAGTTTTTAATATCGCAAATAACTATTATTGTAGTGTTTCTTAAACTCTTAAATGTATTTTCGTTTATTGGTTAATAATTAACTTCGATTTTATAGAGAGACGTTAATCTTTTAAGCAATAGAAGACAACAATAAAATACGAAACATTATTAATAAAGTAACGTATATTGTATATCGATTGTTTTCTAAATAAGTTAAGCAAAGTTTTAACATTAAAGTATATATTTGCTTTGCTATAGATAGCTTTATAATATATATTAATTCGATTTCTAACAATCTAAATGTTTTTTGGTAACTTCTTTGTTCAAATTATATTTAAAAGTCTTGCAATAACTTGTTATTAATCTTTTAAATAATTATACATTGTATTGTAAATCTTTTAAGCTTTGCATATTATAAGATTCTAAGAAAAACTTAATGTTTAAATAAGTTTCTCGAAAGATTTCAAAAGTATTACTATATAAGATATTTAACTTTACTTATTTTTTGTTAATTTTAGCATTTAAAACTTTGACTTCGCTTAAATATAAAGTTATTTATATATAAAATTCTTTATATTGTACGTTTGTTGCAATATAGCATAGATATTATCTTAACAAATCTTAATATCTTAGATTATACTTTTTATATTTTTGTTTAATATATTATTTGCTTGAAGTTTACAAAAGACTTTGTATCACATAATTGACATATTAATTGCAATAGCAATAAATTAAATTTAAAAATTAAATTTGTTGGAATTTATAGCAATAGAAGCTAGCAATTAATCTTATCTTGCGCAAAGTCTTTTTAAAAAAAAATCTTCTCTTAATTAAATTGTCGAAATTCTTTTTTTTAAATTCGATAATAATATTCTTGTTTTAAATATGTATCTTAAGTGTCTTTAACAAATTATTGATCGCAATCTATATAATATAACTTATGCAATTTATTGTTTTAAACTTCGAATTCTAAACTATATTTTTGTTTCGCAAAGTTTTAATAAAAGCTTTTTGTAATATTTTGTTGTTGCTAATATTGTTTGCGATAATAGTTATTAGACAATTTTAAAGATTGTACTTTTTCAAAATACTATATATTATATTTGTTAATTGCTTTTTTATATATTTATTCTTTAAAAACTTAAAAATTAACAAAACTTCTTTATATTGTTAATTTATGTCAATAAAGTATACAATAATTTTTAGAAAAAAAAAGATAATTCGAATTCGATCAATTATTTAGAGCAATAAATACTTAAATACTTGTTTTCAAATTGTTAAAAATATTATATCTAATTAGACTTTCATATTTTTTAATTAACTTAACAAACTTTGTACATCTTAAAACAATTATAATCGCTTGTAAAAAGCAAACAAACTTGTCGAAGCTTAATTTTTTTAATAATCGAAAAAAGATATTAAAATTTAATATTATTTTTGTTAGTTAATTATCAAAGTCTTGTTAATTGTATTACTTTGTTTATTTTGCGTTTTATAAACTTTGTTCTCTACAATTAGAAGTAAAATTCGTGTTAATACGTTAACTTAAATATAAGTAAAATATTATCGAAGAATAATAATAGAGTAATTACAAAAGCAAAGAAATTAACAATTAATTGCAATAATAGAAGTTAAGTTCTAGAAATACAAAAGAAAAAAAAGCAAAAATAAGTAAAAAAGTCTTAACTTATATTTTGCAAAGATTGCTCTATAGTTTTTTGCAATAAATCTTTAGACTTTTAATATTAATTATTGTTTTTTTTGTATTATCTTATAGTAAAAGTTTTTAAATTAGTAAGAGTTAAATAAAGAAATATTTTTTTATAACTTTTGCAAATAACTTTGAGCATATTAATAACAATATAAACAATCTTGTATTAATTGCTTCAAAGCTTAATTTTTTAAACTTAACTATTTTATTAAGAATTTAAATGCTTTATTAGTCTTAACTTTGTATCTTAATTTTAAAGAGTTTAGTTTTATTATTACTCTTCGAATATAAGATATTTCTTAATTGTTTATATAATCACGTTTTTATTGTTAAGACGCAAAAGCTTGTTAAATAAAAATTCTATTTAACGTTTGTTTTTTCAAGTAAACAAGAAAAGATCTTAATAAGCTTTGATAACTTTTAAATTAGAAGAATTAAATCGATAAAATATGTTAAGAACACTATTGTTATTCGAGTGCTTCTCTAAGTCGAACAATATGTCTTAATCGAATTACAAGAATTCTAGAATTATAATAAAATGCTCTAGAGATAGCACATAATATTAGAAGAAATAAAATAGAAAATAATACAAATATAAACAAAAATTGTCTTAATTATAAAAGTAGTACTTAGAGACTAAAGTAACTAATACTTTTATATTTAGTTTAACAACAAGAAATTTTATTGCTAAATTCTATTGTTAATTGTTGTTTTCTTTATATAGTTCGAAGCTCTATTATACGAAGAGCAAAATAATTAATTAAAGCAATAACAATCGAATTTCTTCTAATTATTTCGACGAAAATTATGCATAATTAACAATCAATCTACTTAAAATAGACATCAATATATTGCTAGCAAATTTTAAAGAACAAAGTATTAGTTTTGTAATTAAGTTACAAAAAGATATAAAGATTAATTTAATAAGAATTTACAAACAATACTTGTTTACTATCAAATATTAAGAAATTTATTTTAAAATAAGCAAAATCAATTAGAGTAAAAGTAAAGTTACAATAATTATATTAGACTATATAAGTTGTTACAATAAATAGTAGAAGACAATACAAGAACAACTCTTGCAATCTAATTTATATTGTAAACTTTTTGTCAATTATTTTTTATTTTATTGCTAAATTTCTTTTTGTTTAAATTCTATTTAAAGTTTGTATAATTAAACTTAATAATTGCGTCTAATTTATTTACTTTATTGTATAATATAAAAAAGTCGAAATAATTATAAATTGTCTATATATTATTGACATATTTTATTTTCTCGTTTAATATGCGATATTTTTTAGAATTTGTTTATAGAAATGTTTCTTTTAAAAACGCATTAGAGTTTTAAGATCTTAATATAATTCGAAAGCGTAAAAAGAGCAATACTTATATCGACTTATTGTTTACAAATAAATTTTTTATTAAAATTCCATCTTTTTTTGAACATAATATTAAGAATTAAGAGTTATATATTGTATATTTCTTGTTTGCGTAACAACAATTTTTGTAGATCAAATATATCTTCTTAAGCTTTTATAAAAATTGTTGCTTTTTATATCTATAAATAGCTATTAACTAGTAAAGATATTATTTAATACAATATGTTTACGTTGAGATTCTAATTTAACATAACTTTAATAATTAATATAATTAAGTTCTATTTTGAATTTTAATACTAATTGATATATTGTTGAAGCTAAAGTTTAAATATAATTATTTAATAAAGATTGTAACGTTAAGTTACTACTTGAAATTTACTTGTTAAATCTTGTCTTTTCGACAATAATCTTAATAATATAAATTTTCGAACAATAGAAATTAGTACTAGAAATGTGTATAATTATACTATGCTATCTAGTAATATCTTAAATGTTATTTATTCTTATATTAATTTCTCGATTATTATTTATTTAGAGCTTCTTATTTAACAAAGCAAACATCGCATATAATTAACAATATAATTGTTTACAAAGCTTAACGTTCGAATAAGATATTTAGAGCAAAAGCTAGTAATTAAAAAGAACAAGTTATTCTCTATTATAAGAGAGTATTGTTTTTTCTAATAAATTACTAGAATTATAGACTTTGTTTAGCGCACAAAATATTATTAGACAATACTTACTTATATTAACGACTTAAAGTAGATTTGCTATTTGTTAATAATTATAATAGTGTCAAAATAAGTATTAATCTAAATAAAGTTAGCTTTTAGTTACTTGTTAATATTTTACGTCTTATTATTTCTAGTATTATAACTTATAACTCTTGCAACTATTATTTGAAACTCGATAACTCGATAATACAATAACATACTAAAAGTTATTTGTTAGCGTCTCTTCTTGCAACTCTTGCGTAATGCTTATTTAATAACTAGTAATATATAATTTTACGCACTTTAATGTCGAGTTAAAAAGATATAATAATTATTAATAAAAAGTATAAATTATTTCTTAAGATCTTGTATAACAATACGCAATAATAATTAAAGTTATAATTTTATTGCTAAATTTTGTTGCTTTATGCATTGTATCTCTTCTCTTATAAAGTAATATTAAAAATTGTTAATATAATTTATTAAAGTTTGTTGTAATTTAATTTTGAGTCTAATTAGAAATACAACTAGCAATATATAGCAACAAATTGCGCTTTAACTGCGAAGTAAAAAGAATTAAAAATAGAAATAAATAATATTTATAACATTTAAATATCAAGACAAGATATTAACAAGTCTTATCTTTTTTGTATATATTAATTAATTTTAATTAATAATAATATTATTAATTATTGCAACATTCTAGAACAAACTATATTTAATTATTAAGATACTTAATTAAATACTTTATTAAATTTGACAATCAAATATAGCAAATCTAGTCTTTAACAAATAGATATAATTAAGAGACAAAATTAGAAATATAATTGCTAACAACGTATTTGCACAATATGTTAAACTATATTTCGATCGCGTTTTTCTACAATGCGTTAATTTATCTTAAGACTTATTTAAATATTTAATTTGTTAAATTGTTCTTAACAATAAATTAGTAAATAAACAATAATTTTCTCGAATATTCGACTCTTCTTAATTATAATTTTACAACTTAAAAAGATAAACAAATCTATTACAATTTATCGATATAAGTATATCTTATAACATTAAAGCTAGCATATAAGCTAAGAATTCTACAATTAGAGAATTGCTCGCGAGAAGTGTTTACTTCAATAATAATTATTGAATTGCAATTCTAGATATTAAGAAACTTTTATATATTTTATATCTAAACGTTAAAGCAAGAGAGCAAGAATAAATTATTAAGAATATAAGAGAAGATTACTTACATAAATATTGTACAACAATAAAAAGTAATAACTAAAAATATTCTATTGCTTAATTCTATTATCTTGTATATTATAACTTTAATATAAGAATATAAGCTAAATTCTTATTACAATTTTCAATTCTAATATAATCTTTATTAAGATTGTACTAAATATAGTTATTGTTATAAATAATAAAATATCTTAAACAAACTTTACTTATGTTTGAACTCAAATATATTAGCTTTAAGCATACTAGTATACAATTATATTGTTACAATATTATACTAACAAGTTACAAATCAAAATAACATGTTACTTAAATATAATTTATACTTATTCAAGTTTTTGCACAATAACGCTATTAATTAAAGAGTAAAGATAGATTTGTCGAACAAAGCATGTTATAAATTTAAGAAATAATATTGACAACTATTTTACGTTCTATAATAAAGAAAAAACGTATTACAAAGAAGAGCTTCTTGTCTTAGCAATCTCGTTTAACTAAGAGAAAATCTTTCTAAGAACGAAGATTTAAAAGAACGAATATTATATGTATGTGTTTTTTTAACAAAAGTTTACAATAGATATTAATATTGTCGATTAATAGTTAACTTTCTACGAGCATTATAATGCAAGCAAATAAAGTAAAATTTCGATTATTTAATAAGAATATTAGTTAAGTTTGTAAATTAACATATTTGCGTTAGCTAAATTAATACGTGCACAATATTAATGTAATTAAGAGACGTCTCGAAATATTAAATTAACAATATTAAGACTTTGTATAGAGTAACTACTAAAGTTATTTTAATCAATAGAATAGATAAGCAAGAAGCAATAATATATCTAGCATAGATTAATCTAGCAAGTGCTATTCTACTATTGCATTTAATTGCTTATATATTATTAGTATTGTTTTGCTATATATTAATTGTTCAAGTGCAATATTGCAAGTATTTTTGCAAATTATTTGCGAGTTAAAGAATTACGCTAAAGAATTAAAGTTGTTCAAATTATAAATTAACGCTAGAGTTACTTCTATTAATCTTGATTTTTAATTTAATTTTCTATTATATTTACGTTCTTAGCGTTGTTGTTTTTCTTGTTATTATCACTCTTGAGTTTCTTAATTAAACTATCATTTTTATCGATATTATTTTAATCTAGATTGTGTTTATTATTATTAGATAGAAAGCTATCTATATTGTTTAAGTTGTTTTTGTTTGTATTGTCTTGAAATTTAAAATTATCGAACAAAAACACTTTTACTTTAAAGTTGACATTTAAGATTGACAAAAAGAGAGTATAATTAGAAAGCGAGTATTTGTTTTTATAAGATATATTAGTAATTTATAGTAAATTGTAGCAATAGCAATGCAAGCATATACTCAAATTCTAAATTTATAGCATTGTATAAATTTAAACAATTTTTCTCGAATTTCTTTATTTGAAACGCAATTTCTTGTTCGCTTATACTTAGACTTCTTAATTTATATTTGTTATATTATATTAACTTTTGTTTTTATCTAAGAACAATACGTTGTATATCTCTTATTATCGAAACGAAAAAAAAATTTGTTTAACATTTTGTTAATTGATCGTTCTAATTAAGCAACTTTTATATATTAATAATTGAGTGCAAAAATAGAAATTCTAATATGCGAATTTCGAATCAATAATCTTTCTTCTTTTAATAAATTATATAGTTATTAAATCTAGTTAGCTCTTTCTTAACTTCGAATTTCTCTTTAATAATTTTTTTGTCTAGTGTTTTATTATTATTTACAACAATTCGATTAATTACAAATTTCTCTATTTAATTGTTAGAAAAGCAATAAAGAATATCAATTATTACTTATTGTTTTTGTTCTTTTATTATCTCTTTTTTATTAGTTTCTCTTTTATAATAGATTTATAAATTGTTTGCTTGTTTTTAAATATTTTCTTATAAAAGATGTAAGTTTGCAATTTTGTAAATAGCGTTGTTTACGCAAAGCGATTGTTATATATCGCTTTTTAGAAGTCTCGAATATTCGAATTAATTGCGACAAAATTTCATAAATATTAAAGAACAAACAATAAAAGAAAATAGTAAAATACTTGTTGCTTCTTTCTAAGATTTCTAGTTCGCTTAGTTTAGAATTTCTAACTAAGCTTATTCTTGTTTTTGCGTCAAGTAATATTCGATTAATTTTAAATTAATTTATCTTAAGTTTAATTTAATATTGTTTTCAATAGTCTTTTTCTAATACATTTGAAATTAATATCTTAACTATTACTCTTCAAAGCTATTTGCAATTCGAAATTAATTTTCTTTTCGAAAAATTTGCGCTTTACTTTTTTTTGTAATTGATCGAATAATAATACTAATTTATTATTAGTACTTTTACATTATTATTTGCAACAACTAATAAGAATCTTTAACAATAAAATTTTTTAATTGTTTTAATCTTTTTAATTATCTTTTTATTGCAAGAAGAAATTTCTTAGTTACAATAAATAATATTATGCAATATAGTTAACGCATTTAGCAATAGAAATAAGCAATAGAAATCGAATCTATATATATTCTTTGTAACTTTACAATTATTATTATTTATAGCAAGCTATTTATAATCTATTAATAAGATATTGCAATTGCAAAACAAATTAATAATAATTAGACTAATCGTTAAGTCAAGTTTCGATATTAACATTTTAACTTAATTTAGATACTCGATATTAACATCGTAATTTGACTCGAATACTTGATATCAACATCGTAATTCAACTTAATATCGACTCGATTTCTAATTTTATTGACTCGATTTAAGGAAATTGCCAAGCAATCGAAAATGACGTCAAAATGTCAAGATTTTCTATTTTTGATTCGAAAAGTCTAAATTTAAAAATAGAAGTAAAATAAATATTTATTTTTGTTTTATATTAATTATTTGCATTACTATAATGCATTACTATATAATATTTTAAAAAATT